>Ga0116226_10001824_pt1 | contig 18464 bp, 14 predicted proteins | sample S1TSphfallax_FD_89692 | JGI IMG/M metagenome (GOLD analysis project Ga0116226, IMG submission 89692) | Host-associated microbial communities from peat moss isolated from Minnesota, USA - S1T2_Fa - Sphagnum fallax MG | ecosystem: Host-associated > Plants > Peat moss > Unclassified | place: USA... | reverse complement strand
CAAGAAAAAAAATATATTAATAAATTTTTTTTTGTTTTTTTTTTTTTTAATTGAAAAAAAAAAAAGTTAAATGTTTTTTTTTTTTTTTTTTCATATTTTGGAAAATTTTCACCAACACAAAAACTAGCAGTCTAGTCACAAATCCAATGAGGGGAGGGATGGGCATGTTTTGCACATTTCGGCCTTTTCAATACCTTACACTCTCTCTTCTTCAATTTCAAATTTCCACTTAAAGCATCCTTTTTTACTAGTGTTATCATGCCACAATTCAAGTTACTTGTTCAACATTACTACAAAATTTTGCAAGCTTGAACAACAAATCATCATTAGGACCCAATTTTGAACCTAGGGTTACGTTTTTTTGGTGAGAATCGATTTTAACAACCTTGTCGTTATTTTCGTAACACACCTAGTAAGTGAAAAGTTTATAAGATCTTTTGCTTTTCATTTCATTTGTGCAATTACTGTGTATGATGTTTTGTCATGACCCTAGCCTTGGGCTCACACCAAGGCAAGGGCTTGCAAAGGTGCAGGCTGAAAATGAAGCCTGAAAATCACATTTTATGCTTTTGGGAATGTAGAAGGGTGTGAGGGAATGAACTCACACACTCCCAAATGGGCTCCCACTTTAAGAGTTGGAATCCCGATGGATTCTTGGATCTTCAAAGGGCAATTGGAAGGGTCAAAACTCATTGGATTGAAAAGTTATTGATACTATTGAAAATCTCTTGGAATGTACATGTCTAAAATGAGATCACATTACCCATTTAGGTTTTTGAAACATAAGTTATGGCCAAAAGAAAGGTCGGGTGTCAAATTGGTAGTTTGACTTTTGACCACTAAAAGGGTTTAGGTTTTTGTCCATTGGGAAGTTTTGTACTAGCCCTGATGTTAAAAAATAATCATAAAAAGCTCTCTCCATGTCTCCTATTTCCAAACTTATTAAACTTAAAGAATTGAAAACATCCAATGCAACCTATGGAAGCTTGTCCAACAATCTAACGTCTTTGACAAAATAATTGAGTTCCATTATTCTAACATTACATAGATATGTACCATTGGGGGTGACGACATTTAATTAATCCAAAAAATGTCGTTCATGATGTATGGCCTAACTTTTTTTTGTTGTGGTGCACATATGGCTTTTATAGCCAACTATAGGTTAATATCACTTTCAATCAAGTTGATCAGAATTATTGTTTCATAGTCACATTTTCAAGTAAATTCATCATTGCAAAGATTTTTGTGTTGCGAATATGGAAACATCTTGTTGATAGAAAATGTCCCAAATTTATCATTGTTGATCTTATATTTTTCAATACAAACATGGGAGCCTAAACAATTATTCTCAATCCTTGATGTGATTCTATAGAAACATCATGGTAAGGATTTTCAATCTTTTAGTTTCATTTGTCAAAACATCATATGAAACCTTTTTTATGTGCATCAAATATGCATAATGGTAAATAATTTTACATCATGGACAAAAACAACTATTTGAAAAGTAAAAGGTTTAGGGTGTTCATGTGTTATTGATTATTTGAAAGTGTGTTGGAATAATTTTCAAAAAAGGTTTTAATGTGTGACTAGGAATTTCACGCATTCTTGTTGCATTATGTAGAATTATTTTTTCCCTAATTCTGGTTTTTTGACAACACATATTTCTAATTGCATGTCAACTTATGTGTTTATGGGGTTGCAAGGTAGTAAGGGTTTGCAATGGCTTTCTTGTTGGTTAATAATTCCTACCAACCCCTTGTGTTTTTTTTGAAGTTACGATCTATACTACTTTATAGTCCATGAACATATTGTCAATGATTGCCAAAACCTTCATTAGTTGGCATCTTGTTATTTTAAAATTTTGGACACAGTGATGTACCTATGTGTTTACAACTATGTTGCCATATGCACGAAAGGTGTAGCCAAATTTATCATAAACTATCAAGTACCAAGTTATTCTCATGGTTTACATGTTATCTAATCTTATTATGATCCTCATTTATATATGTTGAAATGTGTAAGGTGGCCTATTATGATTTTGGAATTCCATCAAACATGACAATATATGGTAAGCCATTCACTTCAATATTATGTTTGTCAATTGTGACTTTATAACCTTATCTCACTGCTTGAGTATCATCATTATGATTATTCAACTATTATGACATGATGTATCTTTAGATAATTATGACGATGATTTAAATAAACATCATGTATCATCTCATTTCAATAATGGGGATGGCTCTTCAAAGTTCATGATGTAAATATGAGTCATGTTGAAAGTGCAATATTTTCAAAATATTATGTACTTTTAGTACATTCCTACATATCCAATATGACTTGCGAATGATCTACATATGTACAAACATGAAGTGTAAACATGCATGTATGTACTCCAAAAGTCTACATATGAATAGCTTGTACATGATGTATGTGTCTATGTAATGCACCAATGTCTATATACACAAAGTATGTACTTGAGAGGTTTACCCATGTCATACCCTTTACATAGTATCAACAATTGAAATATATGGTGTAATATGTGACCTCCTACATGATGTATGTTTCTCTATAGTGTATAAAAGTCTATATACTTATAAGTATCATTTTTATTAGATAGAATATGTATTTGAAGTACATGATATACACAACCATTTACATGGTGTATGTGTCCTTGTAATGTGCACTTGTGTTTGTATACTTAGAAGTATGTACTTGAAAAATATATTTATGTCATCTCCATGACATAGTACATGCATTTGAAGTCCATGGTGTATATTACCTTGTACATTTTGTGTATGCCTATGTGTTGTAAATATGTAGATCTATACTCGAGGGTATCATTATGCCGCATCCATTATACCTTTACATTTGAGACACATCATGTATATATGACCCAATCCACATATTGTTTACTTTTTTGTGTTATATTATGTGTGTGCAGAATCATGCACAAAATGGAAGTTGTTGAAAACCCACAAGGCTAAGTGTAAGGGTTCTACATGTGGTCAAGAACTAACATAAACATGACCTTATCACCTTTAGTGCATGGCTATATTGTCCTTAAATAAACATTAGAACTTTTGGTGTGGGTGACATGTGGTGTTTGTTTATTCAACATTAATCACCGAATCAATTGTGATTAGTTATGTTTGTTAGGCTCCCAAATGTTGTTGTAAATATTCAAGTTTTTACTTGAAAATATCATTATCGTATCCACTATGCAATCTTAACATTTAATATACATCATGTATATATGACCCACTATAAACATGAATACTAATATTGCAAGTGTACATATCTATACTTGAGGTATATCATAATGATATTTTGATTATACAACTAACTATACATTTTAGGTACATGATGTAATATATGGTCTTCCACACTTTGTGCATATAATTGTATTTGTAATATACCTATTTGTACTTCATAAGCATTTTCAAGTGTCATTTCATTATAATTTATGTACTTTAAATACATGATTATTTATTATGAAGTAATGTATTTACATTCAATGTATATGATATTTTATTGTAGTTATACATGATTGGGTACCCAAGGCACCTCACTGTTTACTTTTGTATGTTATATTATGTGTGCAAAATCATGCATAAAAGGAAGTTGATGAAGACCAAGGCCAAGTGTAAGGGCTATAGGTGGTCAAGAATTGGCAAAAACATGACCTTATCATGTTCTATAAGTTCTTCGTCATCTTTACCACATGACTATAATTAATTATAATGTTCCTACAAATGCATTAGAACTTGTGAAATGGGTGGCATATGATATTTGTTAATTCAACATTAATCACCAAATCTAGTAACTTTTTGCAATTAGCTATGTTTGCTAGGCTCCTAAATGTTGTATGTCAACTAGATTATGAATGATCCAATTCAATGGAAAACAACTCATTAATCATAAGTTCTAATGATTTGTTATGGAAGTAGCAAATATAACATGTTGAAATGGGTGATTCCAAAAATAAATGGAGGAATTATAAACCAAGGCCTAGTAAGCACAAGTAGTAGCTTGAAGAGTTGCAAAGCTAATAGAAATGGAAGCTACATGAGTGGACAATGCTAGAGAAGTTGCAAGGGTCCAACAACATGAACGAAAAGCTCAAATAAGGAGATTAAATGAAAGGGTTCGACAAGATTTGTACATTATTCATGACTCGAACCTAGCTGAATAGTTAATCCTAGGGATACTAATTGGGTTTCTTTTAAGATTGTGAATATGTTGGCAAAAGAACTGGGACAAATTGCATGTCATGAAGTAGGCAGGCAATATTAAAGGAAGTTTTGCAACATGAAACGATAGTAAGAACCTTGCCATAATATTATCCCAAGCCTCGTGAGGCAAAAGCACAACTTGCTTTCATAAAAAAATTTAAGGAATAATTGAATAATGTCAAGGGCTCCCATACAAATGATTTGTTGGCTTATAAAGTTGTTTTGCTAGATGCAGTTGCAAGCACACATGATCCTAGAATAAGAACAATTTCACACATTATTGGTATTAAAAGGACTGACATTCAATGTGCCATTGAATGTTGTCATTCTCTTCAAACTCTTGGGGTGTCGCAATGGGCCCTTTCTTGTAGGAAAAAAAAGCTTGATGGGTTGTCATAAAAAACCAAAGACATTGTTTGCTTGCGGTGGACAAATGAAACACAAGTCAGTCCAAACAAAAAAGATGTTGCTCGTAAGTGCATTAGTCCAAAACAATATGAAGAACGTGCAACGCACTTCTTGCTTGAAAGTCAAGTAAACAATTTTCTACATTTTCCCAAGCATTGAAATTTTCATTTAAAATTTAGCTCATAATTTAAATTTTTTTGCAAAGGCTCAACTAATAATTGGTCCATAATTATTCTCTACCTTTTTTATGCAATTTCAAGCTACCCATTCAACTACAAAAATTCAACAATGGGCATTTAAAGCCCTAAAGCCTTACTTTGTTAAGCCTTGTAACAAATGCAATGTCTATTGTTGTAAATATCATGTGGAACTTGATATCCTAAAACAAGGTTTAAACAAATTAAGGATGTAAAAAAGGGAGCTCATGTCAAAAATGCATTGTGGGTGTGAGTATTCTATTTGTAAAGTTTGTGATCCCAACTCACATTTGTCTCAAGCCCATGACAAGGTTTGTTTTAGAGTGACCATGTTGTGGGAAAAATGTGTTTGTCCCAAACCAAAGTTGTAAGAATGGCACAAATTGGAATGTTTAATGGGAGATTGTTTTTAATTTCGGGTGAATACTTTCCCAATCTACCCTATGAATCTTCACCTTCTAATTGGTTGGTTTCATGGAAATGCTTTGAGTAAAAGGTCATTAAATTGGGTGAAGATGGACAACCTAAAAAGAGGGTTGAAAAGCCTTCAAAGACACATTTGTTTTTGTATTCCTTGACTACTTCTAACCAAACTTGTGTAGGTTTGTTCAACACAAATTTATTACTAGGTGGGAAGATGTGCAATGTAGGTGAGAGGGATAACTTGCTTTTATATACAATCTTGTCTCACATAGATTTTGCAAAAAACTATATACCCTTGGGATTCAAAATGAAATACAATCTATGCATTGGCATTCCTTTTAAGTTACAATCTTGGTACATATCACATTCCAAGTAGACCCCACAATGGAGAAAGGAATGATGATAAGAAAATCATAAAGGAGACCCATATTTATGTGTTAGATGATAAGGAACATGACACGTTATTTGTCCAACATCAATTTTTAATGCATTGGAATTGGCTTTCAAGTTAGGGAATCAAACCAACACACCATTAGGTATGGAGCAATGGGTGTGTCAAATAATTCAAAGGATGTTAAACAATGTACTTTGTTTTTTGATACCCTAGTTTTATTAATGATTGTAGCATGATTTGGAATTTTTTTAGGATAGGCCATTGGAAAGGGGAGTGGGATGGGGCACATGACGCACCCCCAAACTCCTTGAAAGACTCAAATGTGAGTTTAAAAGTGAAAACAATAGAAAAAGGTGTTGGGGTGCGTTCCCTAGTTCATAGCATTTCGAAGGTAAGAGGGGCATGTTGGAGCTTTAAGATAGGGACTAGGACGAGTGAAAAATGAGTCAATTATTCATATGGACCGAGACAAACCAAACAACAAGTTGGTTACTACATAGTTGGAATAATTTTGGTGTAGAGATGAACCATGAGCATACATGGACTCACAAGATTCCCCACAACTCAAATTTGGGACATGCCACCACCTTCCCCTTTATAATATTTTCTATGATTAGCCATGGGGGCTACATCCAAATGTCATTTTTCATGGGACTCCCAAGTCAAAAGTCCTGAAATTCTCGAAATTGGGGCTCCTACCACTTTGGAAGCCCATACCTTCTTGTGAAGACCTCCGATTGAGGTGAATTCTAAAGCAAAGTTATAGCCCTAGTCAAGAGCTTTTCAATGATATGTAGCACCCCACCTGAACGCATATTAATCAGGGCAATTATTGACTTTTAATGGTTGGAAGTCAAATTGACACTTTGACTCCCGACCCTTCTTTTGGCCATAACTTGTGTTGTAAGTACTCAAATGGATCATGTGAACCTATTTTAGACATTTACATCTTAAGAGTTTTTCAACGATATTAAAAATCTTTAACTATATGAATTTTGACCCTTCAAATTGCTCTCTAAAACTCAAAATTCCATAGGGATTCGAACTCCCAAAGTGAAAATCCACTTGGGAGTGTGAGCTCATTCCTTCACACTCTCTCACACTCCCAAGAATGTGAGTGTGACTCCTGAGTTGCATTCTCGGCCTACACCTTTCCATGCCCCTACCTTGGTAGCAAACCCAAAGCTAGGGTTGTGGCAATAGGGGCTATGGTGAAAGGGACTCTAAGGAAATAATAACTTCATAACCCTAAAAGGAGGCTACAAAATGTCAAAGACTATTCTTAATTCACACAATGTCTTCCCATGTACCTTCATATTATGAAAACTCTCGAAAAATAATATCAAAGTTTTCTTTTAATGTTCGACGTAAATATATTGATAGAAATAATTTATATGCTTGTGATGGCATTCTAGGCTATAGTAAGTTTCATTCTATTCGTGCCTTTTCTATTTTTGACCTTAACTAAAACCTTAGGACATTATGTGAGTTAGGAATTGTACATAATCTTTGACATTCCTAACTCACACAATGTCCTAAAACCTTCTAGTTAGAAATGGTTCTAGTTAGGGCTCTTACTTGTTTTTATGCATCCCGTCTTAAAAGAGATTGGGAAGGGTGTTTAAATTAGAGGCATGTTTTTGAATGGAAGCTTGTTAAAATTTGTTTTAAAAACACTCAATTTGTGCATGTTAACATGGAGGAAGATGAAAAGGGGGGACATGATGGCCTACCATAAGGATAAGATCTAAGAAACCTACAAATTGGAGACAACTTTGCTATCCTAGTCGAAGAATGCAATGAAGAAGGCATAAATTTCTATGTGTTATAATGTCAAAAGGCAAAGCATGTGGTACAAGAGGCCTTCACATGTTCATGGGGAAGTTCCTTTGAAATTGGTGATCAAGTTGTGGCCAATACCTATTACCAAAAATGGGGGCAAAATGAAAATGCATGTGTGTATTTGCAAGTTCACAAGTGGGTTATCTCGATGGTGATATCATTACTACAAAATGTGAGTGTAATTCATTAGTCCATGTTCACTACACTATTGAATTCACTACTTTCCAACTAGTCCCCGTTTACTAAGATTAGTGAATTCATTCAAAATCTAGTGAAATCACTTGGTGTATAGGGACACCTTTTGTTGTAGTGTATGGTATTTACATGTAAATTCCCTATGTTACTTGCTTGACATAGAGTGAAGGGAGGTGAATCGGTTTATGAGCTTGGTGATGAAAACCTTAAAAGTTATCTGAGCAAGCTTGGAGCATGCATAAGCTATTATCGATAGAGCATGTAACAAGATTAAGATTATGATCCTATTATAACTATATGTAGGCATAAGTGAAACTCATAAGACTTATTTTGCTATGTTGTAAAATCACATCAACATCATGAAGTAAAATAATACATGATAAAAAGATTTGTGTAATTAGATTATAATTTTTTATGCAAATTTAAATGTAAGTACATATTAGGTACTTTTATTGTTGTTGCTAATCATCAATTTTTGTAGGTACCCAAATGATGTTGAAAAAGATGATTTTTTTTAAAAAACAAAAATCTCAACTTGATCAACTACATTGATCAAGTTTATATATATGTATGTATGTGTGTGTGTGTTAAGATAAAGTTATTTGTGATTGAATTACTATTGATCTTATGATACATCAATCTATGTGACCAAGTTTTTTAGCATTAAAAATTTGTATGAGATTTGGAAATAATTGATTATGTTGTAATTGCAACCAAGATGGAATTATGGATGGTGATATTGATCAATCTACACTAAAGCTTGCATTGCCAGTTTGAAAATTTTAAAATTGTAGTTGTAGTACAATGTTAAATGTTAGTAAAGATGAAAAATAAACTGAAAGTTGTTGTTGATAATGGTTTCAAAATTTTTGGGGTTTATTGGTGTAGTTTAGTTAGAGAAGTTGTTCACTTTAGGAAACCTTTGGTTGGAGGGATGCACAATCAATAGCAATTACTGATCATGTTCGACAAGAATCATAATATCACTAGAATCATGCAACGATAATAGTTTTAGATCCATATGATTCCCCCATTTCCTTTTCCATCTCATTTGTAGTTACCATTCCTCAAAATGAATATGATGATGATGATCCAACTATGTTTAGGTAATAGTTCCAAGTAATGAAAAAGGAATTGATGATGTGAGTTCAAATGGATGTTGATTGATGCACCCCAAGCTTCTTGATGGACTCAACTACGAGTCCAAATGTGAAAACAATGGAAGAAAAAAGAATTGGGGCGCGCTCCTTAGCTTGCAGCACTTCGGGGGTAGAGGGGTGTGTTGGAGCTCTGAGATGGGGACTAGGAAGATTGACAAGCAAATCAATGACTCACATGGACCTACGCAAATCAAACAACAAGTTGGTTAATGCATGGTTAGAGCACTTTTGGTGCACGAACGAACCACGAATAAACATGAACTCACAAGACTCACCACGACCCAGACTTGGGGGAAACCACCACCTTTTCCCTTATAGTATATTTTGTGCTCGACCATGAGACTAGCACCCAAATGTCATTTTATCCCAAGACTCACAAGTGGGAGTCCCAAAATTCTCAACATTAGGAATCCCGTAACTTTGGACGCCCATAACTTTGTGTGCAAACCTTTGATTGAGGTGAGGTCTAATGCAAAGTTGTAGCCTTTGTTGAAAGCTTGCGGAGGTTTGCACAAAAATTATGGGCCTCCAAAGTCATCGAAGTTCCAATTTTAAGAATTGTGGGACGAAATGACATTTGGGTGTTGGCCCTATGGTTAGGCACATAGAATACTACAAGGGGGAAGGTGGTGCTTCCCTCAAGTCTGGGCTGTGGTGAGTCTTGTGAGTCCATGTTTGCCCATGGTTCGTCTGTGCACCAAAAGTGCTTTGATTATGCATTAACCAACTTGTTGTTTGGTTTGTGCAAGTTCGTGTGAGTAATTGATTTGCTTGTCAATCAACCTAGTTCGCATCCTGAAGCTTTAGCACACCCCTTTACCCTAAAGTGTTGCGAACCAAGGAACGCACCCAATTCCTTTTCCTTTCATTGTTTTCACTTTTGAGCTCATAGTTGAATCCATCGAAGAGCTTGGGGGTGCATCAAACTACTTCAATTAGTAAGATTATTATACCTTTTTCACACTTTTTGAACTATTTGAATTATTCTCCAATTTTAAAATGTCAACACATCTTTCAAGAAAAAACAACAATGTAATGTTGTAATAATTAGAGTCACTTGGTACAACATAGTACTTAAAAATAAAATGTACCAAAATGTAACCCATGTACACTAAATTGTAAACTATTGTGCTAAATGTTTACCAATTTTAAAATGTCAACGCATCTTGTAAGCAAAAACAACAATGTAATGTTGTAGTAATTATAATCACTTGGTACAACAAAGTATTTAAAGTAAAATGTACCAAAATTTAGGCCATGTACACTAAATTGTAAACTATTGTGCTAGATGTTAACCACAAGACTACATGAATGTCCAAAATCTACACCCCAAAAGTTTTACATGTTAATACATATACAAATTATGTATAGATAGTCTACTTCATAACTTACATGGGCTCCATTTACACATGCAACTATACTCCACAACCCCAAATCAATTCCATAGTCCCAAGTTAATTCCTTACCTGTTGTGATTTTACATATAAAGAACACAACCTACACATTTAAAGCATCCAAATGTGAGTATGTTAGAAACTCCTTTGCACATAACATGCCAATACTCTATGATTGACCAACGAGATTATATCAACAACTTACCTTATAGTACTATCGAACTTAGCTATCAATTTTGATAGGCATGTCTATCAAGTTTGCATCTTGGCATCTATGATTTAGGAATCTTGAAATGTTCCCATAGTGTTGTGCATCTAAGCATAATGCTTGGTCATCATCAGTAGTCAATTTAAAAGTATGGAATGCATCTAAATGCATTCCATATAGTGATAGGTAGATTCACCATTTTTTGAATGATCTTGGATTTGCTGCATTAATTCAATATTCATCACAACTTCACCCAAAAATTCAAATACAAATGCACTAGTTAGAAAGTCTTCTAGTGTTCCCCAACCCTTTTCATAATTTGAATGATAATGTTGTTTTTTATATGAATGAAAGCAAATGACAATGACATGTTTTCTTGATTGGGGTTGATGGGGACAATAATAGATTATAGTCCTCTGTTCAAATCCCAAAGGTGATTTTGCCAAGGCCCGTATCTCTTCAAATTTATATTTTGCAACCACACATGCTATTAAAAGCAGACAACTTGTTTAATGAAATCCTCAAAATGAATTGTCAATTGTCTTTTCTAGGACCTATGGCTAATCTAAATATTGCAGGACATAACCAACATCGATCTCATTTTCATTTTCAAGCTAGATTTAAATGAGATCCCATAGTGGCAATGTGGATAAAATGACAAAGTTCAAGGCATTACAATTTATCATTCCGTAGGAAAATACATTTTGGTGTTATACTGGAGGCACCTACATTCAAACACATCTTACCAATAGCCAAACCTATATACGCAAATGTCTTTTCTATTTCATAATGAGCTACCATATTTGTAATCAAAGACCAAGATTGCATCACAATAACCAATTAAACAACCTAGCCTTCTATGCATCTATAATCCTTTCATGTATCTCAAGCTCTAGACATGTAAGGCATGATGTAGTAAAGTAATAAAGTTTCCAAATGTGCCTAAATGCAGCCAAACTTGTCACATGAAAAGATGTTTAAATATGCCACATTTGAATTCTTAAAATCCTTTTTAACATTTTTGACAACACCTTCAAACACATCCTTGATCTTTCGTACCTTATTTGTTGGCTCTCAACCCTTATGTTTCTTTGACTTCCTTTTTTCCTTTTGCATTTCATCAGCCAAGTTCACATCATCTATTGGTCCTCAAACTTTTGTATTTACCCCCTTTTCCTTTGACTCCCTTCTAGTCACAACTGCTTTATCCATTATAGACCTTTTTTTCTTAGGTTTTCCCACCAAACTTATTGTGTTTAGTCCTATTCAAGTTAACTCTTGTGTTTCAAGATCATTAACATTTCCACTTACATGGTCCCTTGGTTTCCTAGCCACTTTGAATGTTTTTGGCATGTTCTATAAAGGTCTCATTAGCACCGATTGATCTTTCCCCATGGAGAGTCTTTAGGTTTCCATTTGTCACTAAGGTGAAAATCCTTTGAGGTGTACCACATAGGACAAATAGGGCCTACTCCTTATTGCAATCCTTTTTTACCCTATATTTTGATCCCCACAAAAAATAATGAATCAAAAGTTGTCAAAAAGTTTAAAAGGACTATATTTTAAACTATTACAATTATAGATTCTATCAAAATCATCCATAGATGTTCTTTACATGGTAGAAAATAACTAGGTAAAAAAGACATAAAAGGGTGATGTTGTGATAAGATTTTTTTACACCTTAAAGAATTTGCACCCATTAAGGTATAGGCACTTAAAGGACCAACAATTTCATTAAGTTCATGGTGATCGCTTGAAGTTGGGACCACCATAGCAGCCTCACCCTTTCCATTCCCTTTTTGCAACACATCCCATGTTGTGTTAACTAGAAGAGCTTTGATGATTTTCACATTGACTTTTGTTCTCCATTGTCTTCCACTCCTTTTTCATATTCATCTTCCTCAACCTCATTTGTTGTCTCCTCCTCATCTTCAACATTAAAGCTACCACTAGTTAAAGATGTACTTTCTAATGCAATGGCTTCACATTCTAAGTATTAGGAGTTGTAGTAGGTGTAGAGGGCACCTTCTTGACATGGCTCTTTGTAGGCAATTCATCTTCATGTCCATTTGGTGCTAGTGGTACAAATGGTTTGGGTGACTCGTCATCTATTGATGCTTAATTGATACCCTTTAAACTAGTTTCAAAGCAAGGAATAAACTTTTTTGTACACTTGATGATGGTGCACCACTAGGATTGATTGATTATAATGATTAACGTCTAGGTGATATTCTAATAAACATTACTCTTGTAGCTTTTATGGAATGTGTAGGGTCAGGAAAATTGATCATTTGAAATGGTGCCTTGGCTAATTGTTGGGCCAATATCACCACAACTCCCATTAGCTATGTAAGTGTCAAAAGGTTAATGGAAGACGTTAAGTGGTGGTCTTATAAACATATAAACATTTGTAGTCCAAATGTCACTAATTCATAAACTTAGAACAAACAGATATTGAGAATAATAATATAATACATGGAAAGTTAGTACATGATAGCCATCTATGTCAGTGTTGTCAATACAATGTGTATAAAACTTGAGTAAAACTACACAACATGCACTATAGCAAGTAGACCAATTACATATAAGAGTCTTAAAACCATGACAAATGCAACATAGACTATTCAACCCACTACACAAAGTACATACACCGTAGACCATGTTAATAGATAACTCACCATAAATGTAGCAACAAACACTACATATACTAAATTATCTATTGTTGTAATACACACATTTAAACAATTACACATAATGTAAGGCATGAATACACTAGTGACTAGAACACCAAATATACTAAGTACAAAGGGGTTGAATACTATTGACAACACTTGAAACATCAAATTTATACTACAATGACTAGGTTGTAATATACACATACATTATAAAAGCAATAGTGTAGTGACTAGTGGAGAACATGAATACATAAGAATGTACCTAAAACACTAAAATATATTATGGACAAATCGTTGCAATACATACCTTACAACAAAGTACATAACATTGAAGGCATGAATACAATAAAATGTACACATGATTTTGATGGTAATGGAAATTGGTACCATAATAACACTAATGGCACCCAATTAGCACATGTTCCAATTTTACAATGGGGACCAATTACAACTAATATATGAAAATTATAATTGAACAACAAGATAGTACATTATATAGTCAACCACAAATGGGCATAACTACAATCAATATAAAAAGATGCGATGAACTATGTTCCTATAATTAGATGACTAATTGCACGTGGTTATATAATAAGTGTAGACATAATGATCCAAATGAGAAATATTTAAAAATATGCAAAGTCAAACCAATGGAATGATTAGATGTTTTACTAGTAATTGGCAAATGACTTAAGCTGCAACTTGCCTTTGTTACATGACCATGCATTGTGCAAGCTCACAATCCAAGTCCAAATACTTTTCTTCCAACTCATCAATTCAAACTCTACAAATCCAGAATTCTTGTACTAGTTTGGGTATACAAGGCCTCCACATGCACATTCTTTGTAATGACTATTCTTCTTGAACCACACATTGTCACACCAAGGATGGTATGGATGGTGACAACTAGAAAAAATGATGCCATTGAATGGAAAAGGGAAACAACATAATGTACATGTGTTTCCCCTTTTAGGATCATGCATATGTTTGGATGCATCATTTGAATAACACATAGGATGAAGGGAAATAGATACCACTTTCTACCCCTTCTTCAAATGCAACCATTGAAAATTAAAAGCATCAAACTAAACCTCCAATGATGCTTAATTCTCATTGTTATTTGCAATAATGCTTTGATTAATGTGAACTTTCCGTTCCAGTTATTCCAGCTTTGACTTGGTCTTTTCCATGGTGGATTTATAAAAGTCACATTTCATTTGTTGCATGCTAACCTTGATAGGGTCTAGAGATGGGTAAAATGTGCACAATGTTTGTAATTTAGTCTTAGTTTTGGCAACAATTGATTGCATGGAAGCCAATACAACCACATGTTGTCGACCTTTGATGCCAACTCTTCCAACTATTTGTACAATGTCACCATTCCAACCTTGGAGGATTCCAACTCCAACCCCATAATATTCATTAAGGTCTGCTACCTCAAATTTTCTTTTATCAAAAAGGGCTAACCTCTCCCACATTCCACCCACTTGAACCAAAATCAAACTCTCGTTTGACCTTCTTCTCTCTCTTCATCACATCTTCCACCTTTAATTCCATCTTCACTTGGGCAATAATCTTGCCCACCAAATTTTCCTTCTTCTCAATATATTTTCCCATCCAAAATAACCACTTGAACCATTGGGTGGTGGTGGTTTCATGGCCAAATCCACCCTAATTTATTTTTTTCCCTTTCACTACTTCTACAACAATGCCCCTAGCAAATTCCTTCCCTATTAACTTACTCTTGGGGCCTTCATTCTTCCCATACACAATAACATGTAGAGTTCCTTGATTCTTTCCATAATTCGAGAATTATAACATTCAACAAAAGAATACCTACTCCTTCCCCTAGATGGTTGGAAGACCTCTTTGAATTCACCCTTTTGCACATCTTTACTTTTGATTTTGTGTTGGTTGATTCCTTTGCTTGGTAGCCCATATTCATCCTTGAAAGCATGGGAATTTATTACAATAAGAGGTTAGTTTTTCAGAAGTTTTGAAATTTTGAGGAGGTTCTCAACTATTTCTTCCTCAACTGTTTGTGTAACATCTATATCATTTTCACTAATAGCCCAGATTGCTCTTTACTTGGTTTACTCCTCATGGTGAAGACACTACACATAAGAAGGCCCAACAAAACATACACATCACTTGGACAAACCCATGTGACTCAAAGTAAAACACACAAAAATTTGAATTAGATGAATTACAACCCCTTTTAGCTATTCCCTACTTTTAGCTACCATCTTTCATGAACTTCACAAAAAAATAATGGAATTAAGTTCTTACCTTTTCCTTTGTTGCTTTAGATATCGAAGAAGTGAAATGCATGTTGTTCAAAAGTTCTAATGTGCTAAAACCCATTCCTTTGAATTGCAAACTGTTGAAACCCACTCCTTCTTTGAGCTACAAACCATTAAAACCTACTCCTTCTTCAAACTACAAACTACATGTTTGTTGAAAGCTTGTTGATGCAAGTGTTTTGTGGAGAAAAAAGACCACGAAGTTTCTAAACTACCTTAAATTATTCACAAAGCTCACAAAAAATTATGTCCGTGGATGTTGATGAGACATCTTGTCCTTTGATGTCCATGAAACATCATGTCCATTGATGTCAAGGAAACTTTGGGTGCTTATAATCACGTCGATGATTAGTAATAAGTGTGGATGTTTCCATAATATAATTTTTCTAGATGACTTTAAAGTTTTTTTTAAGTAGGTGGTTGGTTCATGCATGTGAAATTTCTAGTGTAAACACTTAGCATAGGAGTACAATTTTTTGTTTAAAGTGGTCGCCCCATAGTGTGCTTTCACTTAGTTCTTTAGAATTTGCCACATTGTTTCTAGATCTAGGCTATAGGTTTATAGGCAGTTGTTGGTTTTAGACAAGTTTTCTTTCGTTTATTCATATTCAACTCTAAGGTTGGCAAGTTCTTGCAATGTCTCTAACTAGGTCATGGCATTCTAAGCAATTTGCTCTGAAAATATACTAATGTGTTTCAAATTATATGTGGGATGACCAAAAACTAGGACATGTTGAGTTACAGAAAACTATGGGCCTTTTATATAAAATATTCAACTACACATTGAACTGGTTATGATGTTTTTGTAGCTACCACTATAGGTTGTTGAAACTTTGTAATAAATACCATAGGTTCAACATGTTCAACTTGGATGTTATCAATTACATGGTCCAGATTGGGTTCAAGTTCTTCCGTATTGCCTTGCATAGTTGTTGCTTGAAGCTCTTTTCCACCTCCACCTCCGATTTCAAGACTTAACCTATCCCTTGGTGTAAGCGATTTTATGTGCATTTTCAACCTATGAAACTAATGTACTAGTAAAGGCGAGGCTATGGTTGAACATGTTGGTATTTTTTTCTTCAATAACTAATCCCTTGTGATAGGTTCAGGTGAAACTTGTTGCTCTTGAACAACCTGTCATTCTTGGTTAGCTAGTGATGTGTTCTTTTAGGGTTACTATCCTTGGTGAAGGCACCTTAGATAATGGGAACCACTTCCTAAACAAAATATCTAGGATAGGCCCCAAATAGTAATTAACTGCCTTGGTCTTGCTAGAAATTGGGTTAGTTGTTGCTTTTTTTTGACGTTATGTCCAATGAATAAGTTCAACTAGCAATTGGGTCAAAACCATAGAACACCAATTCACAAGTTGTATTTTATTAGCTAAGTCAAAAGTAATGGCAATCATGTTGTTAAAGTATGTTAACCTCTTTTGTTGGTAAATAATTTGCAAAATGGTTATAAATCTCGAATGGAATTCCTCTTTCATGTTGATTACACTCCATTGTTCATTTTCCACAAAAGCATGTGGACCTTCAATCTTCCTCAAAGTGGTTTTTGCTTCATCAAATGTTCTAATTATAACATCTACTACACCTTCTTTGGAAATCCCAAGTTATTCTTACTTCCCAAGATTGTAAAAAATCTTGTAATAGGTCCTTTTGTGGCATAGTCCACTACATGGTGAACAAGTTCTCCAAACCGGCTCATCTAGCCCATTTAAGTTTGTTTGCATTCATCTTTATCCACTACAACATCTTCTAAGTCTCCTTCACCTTAAACATTGTATTCTTCTTAACAAGTTTCTCAACCTATTTTTCTACAAGTGCTTTGCTTTTTTTTCATCATGGTTTTAATCCTTGATCATGGGTGTTAAAGAATAATGCTGCAAACAAGATCTTCTTCAAAGCGTTTTCAAATACATTTTTTTAAAATATCTCTGTTCACAAGTTGCTGCAACTCAACTTCCTCCTGCATAGGTTTTAATTTAGGAGTTTGTGGTGTCCGCTCCTAAGCAATAGGTTAAGGAATAATTTCAACCTCTTCCTTTGAATTTAAAATAATTATAACTTTTGGCTTTGGTGTTGTTGTAAAAGCAGTAATTATTATAAAAAAATTAAAAGTTATTTCTAGTTCCTCTTTTAACTCCCTTTTATTTTGTTAAAAAATTCTAAACTCTTTTGTTGTAGGTTCACATGAAGTTAAAGGTTCAATATAAATTGTTCTAGTTAAACAAACATGTTTTGCTCTCTCTTTCTTCGCTTATTTTTTCCTAGTTCCTGTAGCTTTCCTTTCAAGTTATCTCTCTTTTACTTCTCTTTTCAACTTGTCTAAGGTGTTATCGCTTATGGCTTCTAATAGCAAAAAGAAATAAACAAGAACAAAGAGGCAAGACAAGGGATGCGATAGTTCTTTATAACTTTCCAATTGATAACAATTTTATGGAAGTGAATAGATGTGGCTATTAGGGTTATAGACTTCTAGGGTATATATTTTATAGGTTTCTCACTAAATGTGTGATCATTGCAATTAGGTACACAATTAAATTCAACAAATACATCATTATTATAATGAACATGTACATCTATTCTAATAATACTACCTTGTGTCAAATAATTATTAATAGGCTCAAACTCTATAAGTTCAAGATTTGCATTCTCAACAAGAAATGGTTTAGGTTCCTATGTTTGCACATGTTCATTAGTAACTAGGTCACTAAGGTTAGCTAATACATGTTGTAAAGTTCTATTTTCAACCAACTTGTATGGCTTCAACTTGTTAATGATAACACTAGGTTAAGATCAAACTTATCAATGGTGACAAGTACAATAATATTATTGAACAAACAATATTGGATTATGTATGGCCTAAAGCATTGTCTCTAAAATTAAGGAGCATGTTTAGAATCAACCCTTAGAAACCATAATATGCAGTTTTCAAATTGAAATTTAGTTTCAATGAATTGGTTCCATGACCATAATGACTTGTTCCACTAGTTAGAAGTAACTAAATCATGTGCAATCAGCTTGT
>Ga0116226_10001823_pt1 | contig 18468 bp, 11 predicted proteins | sample S1TSphfallax_FD_89692 | JGI IMG/M metagenome (GOLD analysis project Ga0116226, IMG submission 89692) | Host-associated microbial communities from peat moss isolated from Minnesota, USA - S1T2_Fa - Sphagnum fallax MG | ecosystem: Host-associated > Plants > Peat moss > Unclassified | place: USA... | reverse complement strand
CGAAGCTAATGCCGCTCCTCGCCGTTCAAGACCTGCGAACGTATTTCCACACGCGCAGCGGCGTCTATCGGGCGGTCGACGGCGTCAATTTCAGCGTCGAGCGCGGGGAGACCCTGGGCATCGTCGGCGAATCCGGGTCCGGCAAGTCCGTCACCTGCTATTCGATCATGGGGCTCGTGCCCCAGCCGCCCGGTCGGATCGAGAGCGGGTCGGCCGTCTTCGACGGCACCGACCTGCTCCGCTGCCCGGCGCGCGAGGCCCGCGCCATCCGCGGCAAGCGGGTCGCCATGATCTTCCAGGATCCGATGACGTCGCTCAATCCCTACCTGCGGATCTCCGAGCAGGTGATGGAGCCGCTGCTGATCCACGAGCGGATCTCCCGCAAGGCGGCGCTCGCCCGCGCGCTCGCGATGCTCGAAGCGGTCGGCATCAACGACGCCGCCAAGCGCATCCACTATTACCCGCACCAGTTCTCCGGCGGCATGCGCCAGCGCGTGATGATCGCCATGGCGCTGATCACCCGCCCCGAATTGCTCATCGCCGACGAACCCACCACGGCGCTCGACGTGACGGTCCAGGCCCAGATCCTCGACCTGATCCGGCAGCTGCAGCGCGAACTCGGCATGGCGGTCATCTTCATCACCCACGATCTCGGCGTGGTCTCGGGACTCTGCGACCGCGTGCAGGTGATGTACGCCGGACGCATCGTCGAAACGGCCGCCACGTCGACCCTGTTCCGCGCGCCCCGGCATCCCTACACCCGCGCGCTCCAGCAATCGATCCCCGCCCTGCAGCCCAAGGGCGCCGAACTGTTCACGATTCCCGGGATGCCGCCGGACCTCTCCAAGCCGATCGCCGGCTGCGCGTTTGCGCCGCGCTGCGGCTTCGTCGTCGACCGCTGCCGCACAACGGTGCCCGGACTGATCGAGGCGGCCCCCGGCCAGGCGGACGCCTGCCTGCGCGCCCAGGCCGGCGAGCTATGAATCCCGGCGCCGAAACCGTCCTCGAACTGCGGGACGTCAAAACCCATTTCCCCATTTACCAGGGCTTCCTGCTGAAGCGGCAGGTGGGCGCGGTCAAGGCAGTCGACGGCGTCACGCTCTCCGTCCGGCAGGGAGAGGTGCTCGGCCTGGTGGGCGAGTCGGGCTGCGGCAAGTCCACGCTCGCCCGCACGATCCTGCAGCTGGTCCCGACGACCGGCGGAACGGTGGTGCTCAACGGCAAGAACCTCGGCACGTGCAGCCGCGCGGAACTGCTGGCGAGCCGCCGCGACCTCCAGATGGTGTTCCAGGACCCCTATGCGTCGCTCAATCCGCGCATGACCGTCTTCGCCACCCTGGCCGAACCGCTGCTGGCACACCGACTCTGCCGGCGCAGCGAGGTGCGGGCGCGGGTGGACGAGTTGATGAACCTCGTGGGACTCGCGCCGCGGTTCGCGGCCAAGTATCCGCATGAATTCTCGGGCGGACAGCGGCAGCGGATCGCGATCGCGCGGGCGCTGGCCCTGCGGCCCAAGGTGATCGTGGCGGACGAGCCGGTCTCGGCGCTCGACGTCTCGATTCAGGCGCAGATTCTGAATCTGCTGTCCCATCTCTGCCGGCAGATGAATCTCAGCCTGATCTTCATCGCCCACGACCTGTCGGTCGTGAAGCACATCTCCGACCGCATCGCGGTGATGTACCTCGGCAAGATCGTCGAACTGGGGGCCGCCGAGGATGTGATCGACCGGCCGGCCCATCCCTACACCCGCGCGCTGGTCAGCGCGATCCCGGTGCCCAATCCGGAGATCGAGCGCCACCGAAAGCGCATCATGCTCCCGGGCGACCCCCCCTCGCCGATCAATCCGCCCGCCGGCTGCGCGTTCCACCCCCGGTGTCCGTATGCGCGGGAGATCTGCCAGACCGCAGTACCTCCGCTGATCGCCGCGGGGCCGGGGCGCCAAGCCGCCTGCGTGCGACTGGACGCGGTGGCGGCAGACCCTGTTCCGACCAGCCCGTAAGTGCCAGGGCGGGAGCGCGAGGCCCTTTCTCCTCAGGCAGCGGCGCGCCCTTCAAACGGGCTTCGTGAAAGCGCGGACCGGCCCGGATATTTCATGAAGGAGGAACGAAGATCACCCAAGGCGCCGCAATAGAACGGGGCGAACGCGACCGCCGGCGGCCTGAACCATGAGGGCTACGCAATGATCTGCAGGTAATCGTCGGGCCGATACCGACGGCGGGCGAATTCCTCTCCGGCGGCCCCCATCGCCCGCCAGCGCGACCGCTCGGCCCACGCGGACTTGAGCGCCGCGGCGATGAATTCGATGCGGGGCACCGGGCAGAGAAATCCCGTGACGCCCGGCCTGATCCAGTCCTCGGCCCCGCCGACGACGGTCGCGAGCACGGGGCGTCCGCGCAACAGGGTCTCGGGTAGGGTCAGCGGAATCCCCTCCTCCAGCGCCGTCGAGACCACCAGGTGCGTGGACCGCAGGATCGCGTCGAAATCCGCCACAAAGCCGTGAAACGTCACCCGCGCACTCAGCCCGAGGGCCGCGGTGCGGGCCTCGAGTTGCGGGCGTTCGGGGCCCTGGCCGTAAACGCCGAGCCGCCAGCCCTCCTCGCCCCCCAGGGCCTGCGCAGCCGCGTGCAAGAGCAACTCCACGCCCTTGACCGCCTCGAGCCGCCCGACCGCCGCCAGCTGCCAAGTCGATTCGTCCGGCCAGGGCAACGGCCCCCCGCCGACGGGCAGCACGGGATTGAACACAGCGCAGCCGTTGATGACCACGGCATTGGGCAGCGGATCGATGAGATGGCGCCGCGTCGTCGCCAGATTCCGCTCGGACACGAAGAACAGCCGTTCGGCCGCGGGATAGATCCGCCGGAGTTCCTCGAACTGCTCGGCGCCCACCGCGGGATTCTCGAGCTGAAAATTGGCGACATACCGATAGCGGGTGCCGGTGCGGCGCAGCCAGGCGACCAGGTCGGGCTCGAACATGAGGTCATAGGGACCGCCCCCGCTGACGACGACCAGATCGGGATGGAAGGCTGCGACCGCGCGGGCGTGCGCCTCGGTCAGCCGGAGGCGCTGGCGCAACCGCCGCCGCACCCGCTGGCTGAGCGCGAGGGCGCGCGCGCCGGAGACCCGGGTCACAACCGTGGCGCCGGCGCGGCGCAAGGCCTGGATCCGCGCATGGGGCTCGACCAGATCCGACACCACGAGGAGCACGGTATCGCCCCGCTTGACGGCCGCGTCGGCGGCCGCGGTCCAGAGGGCCTCGGAACCGCCCCACGGGTACCAGATCAGAGTGGAGACGAAGGCGATTCTCACGTCGACGCGGGCCGGCGGTGGTTACGACGGGGTGAGCAACCGTAGGATCCCGGCGGACCCCTCGCTCACGGCTGCCGCTCCTTGAGCTGCGCTTCGAGCGCCTCGACCCGCTTGAAGAGTTCGGGGAGACGATTGCGCAGGATCGTGAGCTTCTGCTCCAGCAGGATCGGCAGGCTGGGCGAGCCCCAGACGCTGGTCTTCGCCGGCACGTCGTCCTTGACCCCCGACTGGGCGGCGATCTTGGCGCCCTTCCCCACGGTGAGATGGCCGGCGAGGCCGGACTGGCCGGCGATGGCGACATAGTCCTCCAGCACCACGCTGCCGCTCAGGCCGACCTGGGAGCAGATCAGGCAATGCTTGCCGACGATCACGTTGTGGCCGATCTGCACGAGGTTGTCGATTTTGGTGCCTTCGCCGATCTCGGTGCGATCGAAGCGGGCGCGGTCCACCGTGCTGTTCGCCCCGATCTCGACGTCGTCGCCGACGACGACGCGTCCGACCTGGGGCGACTTCCGATGGCGGCCGTCGACGAACTCGTAGCCGAATCCGTCCGCACCGATGATCGCGCCCGGCTGCAACTGGACGCGTCGCCCGAGGACACAGGCCGCCGCCACCACGGTCCCCGGCATCAGCCAGCAGTCGTCGCCGATCCGGGCCTCCCGCCCGACAAAGACCTGGGCCTGCAGGTGCACCCGCTCGCCCAGCACGGCGCCGGCCTCGACCACGCAGAACGGTCCGATCGTGGCGGACGCGGGCACCGTCGCACCCGGGTCGACGGCGGCCGTCGGGTGGATACCCGCGGCGGGCTTGGGCCAGAGCGACTGCTCGATGCGCGCGCAGATCCGGGCGAGCACCAGCGAGGGATTGTCGACCAGCAGATAAAGCTGATCGGGACCGGGCGCGCCCGCGAAATCAGCCGGCAGCAGCACGACCGAGGCCCGCGTGGTGGCCACGGCGGCCCGGTATTTCGCATTGCTCAGGAAAGTCAGATCGCCCGGCTCCGCCGCGCTCAGCGCGGCGATGCCGCTCACGATTCGATCGGTCGCGCCCACCGTCCGCCTGGGCTGGGCGATGGCGGCGATCTCGCTGGGAGTGAATGAGACCTGCATGTCCCGGACAGACTAGGCCGCGAATCGCTCCCCGTTCGAGTCAATCTTGCGGGCTCACCGCCAATTCAATCCCTCCCGCTCCGCCGGACCGGTCGCTCGCGCATCAGCCCCGGGCGTTCACGCCGTTTTCGAAACGCCTCACTAGGCCGTCGCAGCGGTCGGCCCCGGGATGCCGTCGCGGCGCGCCAGCGCCTCATCGAACAACTCCTGCTCCGCCCGCTTGTGGGCGGCCGGAAAGCGCACGGCGATCGCGCAACCGGAGGTTACGAGGGCGATCAATCCCAGGATCCACAAAGTCTGCTGCGGCGCCGCCTGGGCTTTATTCAGGAATCCGGCCACCACTCCACCCACGTTGCCGCCGGCGCCAATGATGCCGGACACGCCGCCAAGCGCCTTCCGGTCGATGAACGGCGTCAGCGCATAGGTCGCGCCGCAGGCCATGTGGGTGAAGAGCCCAAAGAGCGACATGGCCGCGATCGCCAAGCCCGCCGTCGGCGCCCGGCTGAACCAAAGCAGTCCGAGCCCCTCGCCGACCAGGCAGGCGGCGAGCAGCGCGGTGCGGCCATCCAGTCCCCGGCGCAAGGCCACCCGGTCGCTGGCGATGCCGCCCAGCGCGCGGGCGAAGAGCGCGAGCGCCCCAAAGATGCCGGCCGCGAGTCCGGCCCGCTGCAGCGACAGCCCGAACCGGTCGACGTAATAGCTCGTCGCGATCGTGTGGATGAAAAGTTCGACGCCAAAGCTGGCGCCGTACACGGCCGCCAGCATCCACACCCGATAGTTCCGACTGGCCTGAAGGAAGATGGCGAGGCCGCCCTTTTTCCCCGAGCCGGCATCGATCCCCCGCGCACGCAAATCCCGGAAATCGCCCTGGGGCGCATCCTGCGTAAAGCGGGCGTAAACGAAACCCATCGCGACCATCGCCACACCCGGCACGAGGAGGGCCGCCCGCCAGCCCCAGGCCTTCTCCACCCCGAGGCTGATCACGGCCGCGACCAGCAGCGGCATGACGCTCTGCGCGAACCCGCCGCCCGCATTGCCCCAGCCCCCGGCCGTGGCGTTCGCGGTGCCGACGATATTCGGAGCAAACATCACGCTGGTGTGATACTGCGTGATGACGAAGGACGCGCCGATGCCGCCAATGCATAGGCGGAAGAAGAGGAAGGTCGCGTAGCTATGGGTGAACGCGAGGCCGAACACCGGGATGGCGCCGAGGAGCAGCAGCCAGGTGTACGTGCGCCGCGGCCCGAAGCGGTCGCAGAGCGGACCGACGATCAGCCGCACCAGCACGGTGACGGCGACCGCGGCGATGTTGATGTTCGCGATCTGGGCCGCGCTCAGCTTGAATTCGACCTTGATCAGCGGCATCAGCGGAGCCGCGGCGAACCAGGCGAAGAAGCAGATGAAGAAGGCGAGCCAGGAGAGGTGGAACGCCCGCATCTGCGGCGTCGAGCAACTGAACAGCTTGAGGCGGGTGGCTTTGAGGCCGTGGGGGTGGACGGTGGGAGCGGGAAACAACATGGTGGGAGTGGAAACGGCGGAAGCGGCGGGAGGAACAGAGCGGTGGGAAGATCGCCGAGCGCGGTCGGTCACGAGAGCGACGAACCCTCGGCCGGGCTCGCGCGATCCAGGGCGACGGCGCAGGCCTTGTAGGACGGCTGGCGCGAATGCGGATCAACCCCCCAGTGAGTCAGACGATTGGTGGCCGCATAGTGCATCGGCAGAAACACCTGACCGGGCGCGACCGTGGCCGTCGGCACGGCCGCGGCGACCAGCTCGCCGCGGCGCGAGCGAACGCGCACGGATTCACCGGCCCGAACCCCGATCTTCCGCGCATCATCCGGATGCAGTTCCACGTAGATCGCCTCCGGATAAAGTTTCCGCAGGACCGCGGACTTGGCGCTGCGCGACTGGGTGTGCCACTGCGACGACGTGCCGCGCCCCGTCAGCAGCACAAACGGATAGTCCGCATCGGGCGGTTCCGGGGGCGGCCGCGGGGGGTCGAAGCAGAACCGGGCGCGCGCGCTGGGCGTGAAGAAGCGTCCATCGGCAAAGAGCCTGCGTTCGCCGAATCCGGTCGCCGCGGGATCGGATGGCTCTCCCGTCGCCCCGGCTCCGCCCTCCGGTAGCGGCCATTGGATGCCACCGGCCGCCTCCACGTGGGCGTAGTCGCGAATCCCGGTGAAGTCGCAGGGCTGACCCCGGGACAATTCCTTCATCAAGCCGAAGACCGCTTCGGGGGAGGACCATCGGTGGAAGAGCGGGCCGCAGCCCCACGCGGTCGCGACCAACTGAAAGATCGCGAAATCCGCCAGCGCCTGACCGGGGGGCCGCGCAACCTTGCGCACGAGTCCGATGCGGCGTTCCGAATTGATGAACGTGCCCTCCTTCTCGCCCCAGCCCGCGGCCGGCAGCACGAGGTCGGCCGCGCGCGCCGTTTCCGTGCTCGTGTACATGTCCTGGACGACCAGGAAATCCAACCGGGCCAAGAGATCCCGCGCCCGACCCTGATGAATCCAGGAATGCGCGGGATTGGTCGCCACGACCCAAAGCCCGCGAATCCGGCCCGCGGCAATGCCTTCGAGGATCTGATCGTACGCCAGGCTATTCTCCCGCGGAATGCGCGCTTCGGGCAGGTCGAGCACGCGCGCCACCTTCGCCCGGTCGGCCGCGCTGAGAAAATCATGCCCACCCAGCAGCGACGTGGTGTTGGAGAACAGGCGCGATCCCATGGCATTGCACTGGCCGGTGATGGAATTGGGTCCCGTGCCGGGCCGGCCGAGATTGCCCGTCATCAGCGCCAGGTTGATGAGCCCCTGGGCCGTGCGCGTCGCCTCATGGCCCTGGTTGACGCCCATCGTCCACCAGAGCGAAACCCGCCCGCCCCCCGCCAGCAGGTCGATAAACCGCTCGAATTCCGCGGGCGACAGACCCGTCTCGGCACACACCCGCCCGGGTTCGAACGCGGCCACGAATTGAGCGAAGTCCTCGAACCCTTCCGTGTGGGCCGCGATGTACGACCGATCGATCGCGCCGCGCTGCAGCAGTCCGCGGGCGAGGCCGTAGAGCAGCGTGAGATCGCTCTTGGGGCGCAGCGCATAATGCCGGGTGCCGGCCTGGGCCGTCTCGGTCCGGCGGGGATCGACCACCACGATCTCGGGCCGCCGCCGGTTGCGCATCACGCGCTGCCAGAGAATCGGGTGCGCGATGCAGAGATTCGAACCCCAGAGCACGATGACATCGCTCTCCTCGAAATCGGCATAGCTGAACGGCGGCGCGTCGAAGCCGAAGGACTGCTTGTAGGCCGTGGCCGCCGTCGCCATGCACTGCCGGGTATTGCCGTCGCCGTGCAGGAGGCCCAGGCCGAACTTGGCCACCGCGCCCAGGAGCGCCATCTCCTCCGTCACGATCTGACCCGTGCTCAAAAAGGCCACCGCGGCGGCGCCGTGCCGCGCCTGGATCGCCTTGAACCGGGCGCAGAAGACGTCCATCGCCCGGCCCCAGTCCACCGGGACCAAGCGGCCGCGGGCATCGCGCAGCAGCGGCGTCGTGGCGCGGTCGGGGGCGCGCAGCGGCGCCAGCGCCTCCCAGCCTTTGGGACAGGCCATGCCGGTATTGACCGGATAGTCCGGATTCGCGCTCAGATTGAGCGCGCCGCCCTCGGCATCGACGTGCACCTTGAGCGAGCAACCGGTGCTGCAGTAGCCGCAGACCGACGCCACCGTACCCGCCGGCTTGAGCCGCGCCGGCACCCGGCCGAGTCCAAATTCGCCGGGGCGCTGGACGAGTTCGGCGGTCATCGGCCCCTGACGGGCATGCAGCAGATCGCGGAGGCGGGGGATCATGCGGGAACGACCCCGGGCATTCTGGGCGCGGCGACGGCTTGAAAGAAGAGGCGGTGCTCCGCGAATTCGCCGAGGAGCAACAGCCCCAGCCCCCACCACGCAGTCGACGGAGGGACCGCCCGGGCCATCAGGGCAAAGGGGAGAGCCACGCCGCCCAGCAGACCGAGCGCGAGCCGGGCACCAAAGAGGGGACGGAGGGGGCCGGTGAGCAGACGCGCGGTCCGGACGGCAGCGGTGAAGGGGGCGTCCGGGTCGGCCCGATCCAAGGCTTGGAGGACCCTGACTTCCACCGCGAGCTTGAGCAGCATCGCCGCCATCAGCGCGGGCGGAAGGATGGCCCGAGCGGGGCCGACCGCGAGCCACGCGGCCAAACCCAACACCGCGGCCCCCAGGACAAAGCGGGGCGCGGTCTGCTGCCAGCGCCAGAATTCGCGCCGGGTGTCGACGTAGACCATGACAGAACAGGCCAGTCCGACCAAGCCGACGACCGAAGCCGCCAGCGCGAACGGCCGGCGCAACGGCACCGGCACACCCGGCACGACCGCAACCGTCGCCAGCAGAAACCACAGACCAAAACCCAGCACCTCCCGACTGAGCCAGCTGCGCCGCAGCCCCAGAAAGACCCGCCACGCCCGGAGCGGCTGCCCGAGGTGCAGCACACTGGCGCCCAAACCGAGCAGCCCGGCCAGCCAACCCAGACGCGCCAGCGCGGGATCGGTCCCTCCGCGCAGCGCGGCCAGGGCCACGCAGGCGATGCCCATCGGGGCCAGCGTCAACATCGCCCCCAGAGGGGTGTGCGCCCATTCGGGGCGGAGGGCATAGGCATCGGCCGCGATCAAGGGCGCAACCGGGCGGCGTCGGCTGAGGTAGCGGGTCGTCGGCCGGGTGATGGCGTAATCGGCGGCCGCGTCGAGAAAGCCCGGCGTCGGCCGGCCGTCCCCCGCCCCGTCCACCGGCACCGACACGATGCGGATCGCGTAGGTCGGGCAGGCCTGCACACAGGCGGGCGCTTCTCCGGCGCTCAGACGGTCCTGGCACAGGTCGCACTTGCGCACGATGCCGCGCGCGGCGTTGAACTTGGGCGCATCGTACGGGCACTTGAGAATGCAGTAGCTGCAGCCGATGCATTGGTCGTCGAGATGCCGGACGATCCCCGTCACGGGGTCCTTTTCGTAGGCCAGCACCGGGCAACCGTTCAGACAGCCCGGATCGGCGCAGTGATGGCAGGACGTGGTCACCGCCTGCACGAACGGATGCCGCGGATCGTCGCTCACCAATTGCCCGACATCGCGCCAGGTCTCGTTCTCGTCCAAGCCGTTGAGCGAGTGGCAGGCCGCGACACAGGCTTTGCACCCGGTGCACGAGTCCAGGTCGACCTCGAAGGCGAACTGCTCGCCGGGACGGGGCGCTGTGAGCGGAATCAGCTGCGGCCCGAGGTCGGCGATCCGGCCGCGCCGCCCGGCATCCCAGGCCGCCGCCAGCCGCGCGGCGGGTGTTTGCAGGCGCTGCTGATCGGCCAGCAGCTCGGCGATGAACCCCGAGAGCCCCGGTTCCGCGGTCGGGAGTTCAATAGACATCGCGGACGTAGCGTTTGGCCGCGCGCAGGGTCTGGATGTAATCGGCGGCCTGCTCCGCCGTGCGTCCGCCCGCGGTCTCGACCACGCGGTGGAGGGCGGCGTCGACGTCCTTGGCCATGCGGCTGGCATCGCCGCAGACGTAGAAATGGGCGCCCGCTTCAAGCCACGCCCAGACTTCTTCCGCCGCCGCCAGCAGTCGGTGCTGCACATACACCTTGTCCGCCCCATCCCGCGACCAGGCCAGATCCAACCGCGCGAGGGTGCCGTCCGCGCGCGCGCCGAGCAATTCCTCGCGATAAAGAAAGTCCGTAGCTTCGCGCTGGTCGCCGAAGACCAGCCAGTTCCGCCCCGTGGCTCCCGTGAGACGCCGTTCCTGCAGAAACGCCCGGAACGGCGCGATCCCAGTGCCCGGCCCGACCATGATCATGTCGCGGCTGCCGTCGGCCGGCGGCCGGAAGACCCGGTTCGGATGGACGAACACGCCCACCCGGCCCACGGCGAGGGCCCGTTCCGCCAGAAAGGTCGAGCACACCCCCTTGCGCCGCCGCCCGGCGTGCTCGTAGCGCACCGCCCCGACCGTGAGATGGACCTGGCCAACGTGGGCCTTCGGCGACGACGAGATCGAATACAGCCGCGGCTGGAGCTTGCGGAGGGCGCCGACGAACTCGGCGGCCGGAATCCGCTTGCCCGGATGCGCGAGCAGGACGTCGATCACATGCGGCAGGGGCGCGGACCCGGCGCCCAGGAGGGCGAGCAGTTCGGCGGACGGCTTGCCGAGATCGTAGCTCTCCCCGAGCGCCCGCCGAAGCGGGACGCTGCTGCCATCGGGCGCCCTCACCGCTTCCTCGCCGTCGTAGCCCAGCGCGGCGAGCACCTCAGCCACGAGCGCGGGGCAGTTGGTCGGAAACACCCCGAGCGCATCGCCCGCCTCATAGGCCAGGCCCGAACCCGCCAACGAGAACTCGACATGGTTCACTTCCTTGCCGGACCCGGCGCCGCTCAGCGCCCGGACGGTCAGCACGGCAGCGGGAAAAGGTCGGGCCTTGGAATGGCCTCCGTCCGCGCCTTCCGCCGGCCCTCCTTCCGGCCCGTTCAGGACCGGCGCCGCAGGTGATTTTCCCGCAGCGACCGGCGTCCCGGCCGTCGGTGACTCCGCCGCACCGGAAAACGCGGCCAGGCTCGCGTCCAGCCAGCGCGCAAAGGCAGCCTCGTAATCCAGATCGCAGTCGGCCCGCGGCGCGACCCGCACCGCTCCGAGCCGCTCCAGCCTTTCGTCGAAATCCTTCCCGCACTGGCAGAACAGGCGGTAATTGGTGTCGCCCAGCCCGCAGACGCTGAAACGGACCTCCGGCAGCCGGGGCGCCGCGGCCGCGCCCAGGACGGCGTGGAGGGCGCGCGCGCTGTCGGGCGGCTCGCCGTCCCCGTAGGTGCTGGCAATCACCAGGAGGTTGCGCTCGGACGGCAGACGCTCGGCCCCGGTCTGGGCCATGTCCACCACCGTAGCGGCGAAACCGCGCTTGCCCGCTTCCCGCGCCGCGCGCTTGGCCAGGCCTTCGGCGGTGCCGGTTTGCGAGCCGAACAGAATCGTCAGAGGCGGCAGCGCCGGCGGCCGGGCCGAGGCGACGGTCGCGGCGCCGGCCGGCGTCGCCCGCGAGAACAGACCGGCGAAAAAGCCGTTCAGCCAAGCCCGTTGCTCGGGCGTAAACGGCGCGGTGTCGGGAATCAGCGGCACGGACGTCATGAGGCCAATGACTCCTGCAATTCCTTCACCGACTGGCGGCGCACCCACGCGACAAAGGTCTCTCCGGTCGCCCGCCGGTCGGTGAAGACGGTGAGGATGCGCTCCACCAGCGCAGCGACCTCTCCCGACCGCACGCCCCGGAACAGCTCGCGGGCGATTCCCTGTTCGTCGTCCATGCCACCCCCCAGCACCACGTGGTACCCTTCCGTGCCATCGGCCAGTTTGACGCCGATGAAACCGATGTCGCCGCAGTAGTGCTGGGCGCAGGAATGGGCGCAGCCGGTGAAATGGATATTCACGGGCGCGGCGAATTCGGGAAACCGGGCGGCCAGCGTCTGCATGAGCGCGGTGGCGTGGCCTTTCGTATCGGCCGCGGAGTACTTGCAGCCGCGGTTGCCCGTGCAGGCAATCACGCCCCCCGCCGCCGGCGAGGCCTGGTACGAGAGGCCCATGCGGCTCACCGCCAGCTTGACGGTGTCGAGCAATGCATTCGGCAGGTAGGGAATGATCAGGCTCTGCCAGACGGTCAGGCGCAGCTCGCCGCGCCCGTACTGGGTGGCGAGATCGGCCAGCGCATGCATCTGCGGGCAGCTGAGCCGTCCCACGGGGACGCCCACCCCGAGCGAACTCAGACCCGGCTGGGCCTGGCTGCGCGGGCCGAGCCAACCCTGCTTCCGCACGGGTCGCCGCGGCTCGCACGCGGCCAGGGGCAGGCGGAGCAGGGGGAAGGCGAGCTTGCGCTGGGTTTCCTCCAGAAACCGCTCCGTTCCCCAGCGACCGAGGAGATACTTGAGCCGGGCCTGCTTGCGGTTGGTGCGGTCGCCATGCTCCAGATAGACCCGGATCATCGCAGCGGTGATCGCCACGGCCTGGGCCGGCGGGACCAGCAAACCCGTATCCGCGGCAAAGTCGCGGTGGCCGGTGATGCCGCCGAGCTGAAGCCGAAAGTAGACGCCCGGTTTGATCTCCGGCGCAGGGGGAACCGGCGAGGCCGCGAGCGACTGCTCGGACACGGCGACGGCGACAAAGCCGATGTCGTTCGTATCGGCGGCCACGCTGAGGCTGCCCCCGTTGTCCCACGCCACGTTGAACTTGCGCGGCAGGCCGTAGAGATCGCGGTGGTTGAGAATATAATGATGCAGCCCCTTGGCGTAAGGGCGGACATCGATCAGTTCATCGGGCGCAAACCCGCTGTCCGGCGAGGCGGTGACATTGCGGATGTTGTCCGCGCCGGCGCCGCGCGAAGTCAGGCCGATCTCGTCGACGCGCATGAGCACCCGGACCAGATCCCGGGGCTTGAACTCCCGGACCTGGAGGTTGCCGCGCGTCGTGATGTGGGCGTGACCGCCGCCGAAATCGCGGGCGAGATCGGCCACGCCGTGCAACTGCGCCGCCGTGAGTTCGCAGGCGGGCACGCGCAGGCGCAGCATGAAGCTATCCTGCGCGGGGGCGACGTAGAAAAGGCCGAAGGTCTTGAAGCGATAGGTGTGTTCGGCGTCGGGGCGCCGGTCCTCCTCGGCGTGCCGCAGCAGCCGTTCCCAGGCGTCGAGCGGATTCTCGTCGTACTTCCAGCGCTCCTCCCGGCAGAGATCGGTCAGCGGGGTGCCGAAGACCGTCGCACCGGCCGCGGGCTGCGCCAGGTTGGGGCTCGCGGATGCAGCGGCCTCGGCCGTGAGCAGGCCCCCGGACGTGGCGCCGACGAACGGCAGCGCGTGCGACGCCATCGCGCCCGCCATGAAGCCGGCCAGATATTCCTTCTGCTCCAGGGTGAAAGCCGCGGGCGGGGCGCTCTCGGTTAGGCTTGGGATAGCAGCCATGATTCGGTCAGGGGAAGAGCGAGGAACAGAGCAGAGGGCGCAATGCCATCTAGCCGGAATCGTGCCGCCGGCGGTCACCGCCGGTTAAGATTGGCGACGGGGCCGGCCTGACCGCCGGCGACCCGCCCATGAAAAGGCCCCGCCGGTCGAGCCGGCGGGGCCTGGTGCAAACCTAACGTCGAACGGCCCCCTCACGGGAAGGCGGCCGCGACTGGAGCGGAAATCAGCTCTTCGGGACGACGATCGACGGGCTGCCCGAGGTGCTCGAAGGCGTGGACGCGCTGGGCGTCGCCATGGAGCTGGCCGGGCGGTCCTTGTTGATGTCGGCGAGGACTTCCTCGGTGATGTCCATGCTCGGGTCGAAATAGAGGATGTTCGAGACGCCGATCATGCTCGGGCCGGACTTGTCGATCAGCAGCGTCGCGCCGCGGCGCTTGGCGACGTCCACCGCCACCTTGGTGATCTCCTCGATCATGAGGGTCTTGAAGGTCTGGAAGCGCTGCTGGAGGGTCGTGCGGGTGTTCTGCACAAAGGTGTCGCGCTCATTCTGTTTCTGGCGGATCTCCTCGTACTTCTTCTGGGCGGCGGCCTGGGACTTCGCCTTGGCTTCCGCGGTCGCGGTGGGGTTCTTGGCCTGCTCGTCCAGCTCCTTGAACTGTTCGACCAGCGCATTGCCTTCCTTGGTGATGACGTCGAGCTGCTCCTGGGCTTTCTGCTGATCGCCCTGCAGTTTGACGTTCTGTTCCTTGGTCTTGTAGTGCTCGTTGAACACCTTCTCCAAGTCGAGGACCAGGATCTTGGGGGTCGGCTGGGCCTGGACCGTAAAGGCGGCACCCGCGAGGGCGGCGACGACCAGGAGAGACTGAATGATTTTCTTCATGAATGGATGGGCAGATTAAAGGTTAGACCAGAGCGGAATTAGAAGCGCGTGCCAAACGAAAAATTGAACTGATTACCCTGGCGGTTGAACTTGTCGCCCTTGACCGGGATACCGTAATCCAGGCTGAGCGGCGCGCCCGCGACGAAGAGCCGCAGGCCGATGCCGTAATCGTCGTTGTAGTGCGAGGGATTGAAGTCGTAGGCGCCCGAGTTGACGAAGCCGATGTCGTAGAAGACCGCGATGCGGATCGGGCTGACGACGTCGACGGAGTACTCCGCGCTCAGCAGGCCGTAGCTCTTGCCGCCGATCGGCTCGCCATACTGGTCGCGCGGGCTGACCTCGTGGTACTCGAAGCCGCGCAGGTCATAGGGTCCGCCCAGGTAGTAGGCGTCGTAGTAGGGCAGCACCTTCGTATTGCCGTAATTCTGGATGACGCCGCCGCGGGCGATCAGGCCCAGGACCTGGGTCTGCGCGTCGAACACCTTGAAGAACTGCGACCCGCGGAATTCCATGCTGTAGAAGCTGTCGGTGCCGCCGAGCGGTCCGCCGGCCACGGAGGTGTCGAGTTCGATGCGATTGCCGGAGGTCGTGTTGACGATCTTGTCGCGGGTGTCGCGCAGCAGCTGGAAGCTCACCTTGGAGATGTCGTGGTGCCCGCTGAACTCCTGAATGATGGGCGAGGCGGTGGAGGTCACGTCGCCGATTTCGACGATCTCGTAGGTGTACGACAGCGTGCCCTCGACCAGGCCGAACAGCCGCTTGCTCAGGTAGACCGTGGCGCCGAGATCCACCTCATTGTAATACGTGCTGACATAGTCGGACTGCTCGCGGAAGAGGCTGAAGCCGAACTTGAGCGCCTTCTGGAAGAGGTAGGGCTCCTCGAAGTTGAGCACGACGGAGTTCGACAGTTCGCCGATCGAAACCTTGAGGTCGAACTTCTGGCCGTCGCCCTGGAAGAGCGAGCGGCGGTTGAAGATGTCGAAATTGGTCTGCTGCACTTCGGCGAAGACGGTCGCGCGCTCCAGCGAGCTGTAGCCGGCGCCGAACGTCAGGCTGCCCGTGCGGCCTTCCTTGACGGCGACCCGCATGTTCCGGCGCCCCGGGATGTTGGTGTCCTGCGGCGTGATGCTCACGTCGTCGAAGAACCGGGTGTTCTCGAGGCGGAGCTTGCTGATCTTCATCCGGACGGTGTCGAAGACGTCGCCGGGGCCGAGGACGAGTTCCCGCAGGATCACCGTGCTCTTGGTCTTGGTGTTGCCGTCGAGCTCGATCGACTCGACGCTGAACTTGTCGCTCTCCTCGATCCGGAACTCGATATCGATGTTATCCGTCGTCAGGTTGGGCTTGCGGATGACGCGGGAATGCGTGTCGAGATAGCCGTCCTTCCCGTAATAGTCGTCCACGCGCTCGGTCGCCTTGTCGATCTTCGAGGGGGCGAAGATGTTGCCCGGCTTCACGTAAAGGCTGACGACGCGGCGCAGCAGCGCGGACGAGTGGAGCTTGTTGCCGACGAAGGTGATCTCCCCGATCTTGTACTGGCGGCCTTCGTTGATCTGGATCGTGATGATGAGACGATCCGGCCGGGGATAGTCGAAGATCACCTTGTCCTCGGGAATCTCGACGTCGAGGTAGCCGTGCTCGCGGTAGTAATCGCGCAGCTTGTCGAGATCGTCCTGGAAGGTCTCGTCCTTGAGGCGACCGGTGTCGGTCAGCCACGAAAAGATCCACCAGCGCTTCGTATCCATCTCGCCCCGCAGCGCCTTGGATTTGATGTGCGCGTTGCCGCTGAAGCGGACGTCGGCGATGCGGACCTTGTTGCCTTCGCGGATCTTGAAAATGACGGTGCCGAGCCCGGTCGAGCGGTCCTTGTCGATCGTGTAGGTGATGACCACCTGGTTGTAGCCGGACTTCTGATAGTAATCCTTGAGCTTCTCCGAGTCCTCCTTGACCTGGCGCTCGTCGAGGGCGGTGTTGGCCTTGGTCTTGACCTCCTTGAGGAGGCGGCTGGTCTTGACCTTCTTGTTGCCCTCGAAGCGGAGCGCGAGCACGCGGTACTTGGGCGTGACCTCGACCACGAGATTGTAGGTGTGCGGATCGACCTGCTCGCGCTTGATTTCGATGAATTCGAACAGCCCGGTCTTGTAGAGCGCCCGGATGTCGCGATCGAGGATGGTCTCGTCGAGGTCCCCGCCCTCGCGCACCTGCATGTTCGCCCGGACGAGCTGCTCGTTCACGTTGGCCGTGCCGACGAACTTGATGGTGATCGTGCCCACCTTGTAAGCGGGCGCCGGGGCCGATGCCCCCGGGCCCACGCCCGCGCCCGCCGGCGCCGTCTGGGCCCACCCGCTTGCCCCACCCACGAAAACGAGGATCAGACCGGCCAAAATGCTGCGCACGCCTCTGGCCGGCAGAGGTTTACTGGGTGTAGTTTTCAAATCGGGTAAGGTCGCGAAGGAACGTGAGTCGCAACTCTCCTACCGGCCCGTTTCGCTGCTTGGCAACGATTAACTCGGCCGAGTCGGCGGCAACCTGGAATTTTTCATCTGCGTCTTTGGGTCGGGCCAGCATGAGAACGACGTCGGCGTCTTGTTCGATCGAGCCGGATTCGCGCAGGTCCGCCAGACGCGGGGTGCGGTTCTCCTTCTCGGACGAACGGTTAAGCTGGCTTAATACAACGACCGGAACGTCGAGTTCCTTCGCAAGTGCCTTTAATCCGCGGGACGCCTCCGCCACCTGCTGCTCGCGCGGCACCTTGCTGTCGGTCGGATTGAGCAGCTGGAGGTAGTCGACGACGACGAGGCCGAGCTTGTGACGGGCGTGGACGCGGCGCGCCTTCGCCCGCAACTGCATGATGGACAGGGCGCTCGAGTCGTCGATGAAGAGGGGCGCCTTGCTGAATTCGTCGGCGGCGGCCACCAGGCGCTGCTGCTCCTCGCCGTTCTTCGAGAGCAGGCCGTCGCGCAGCATCTTCAGATTCACGCGCGCCCGGGCGCAGAGCATGCGCAGGGCGAGCTGGGAGCCGCTCATTTCGAGGGAGAAGATGAGGGTGCCGACGGGCTCGCCCTTTTTCGGGAGCGCGGCCGCCTCCGCAAAATTCAACGCGAGGGACGTCTTGCCCATCGAGGGACGGGCGGCGAGGACGATCATCTCCTGCCGCTGGAACCCGAAGGTGAGCTTGTCGAGGTCGAGAAAGCCGGAGGTCACCCCGGTCAGCTCGCCCTTCTTCATCATCATCTTCGTGATGACCTGCATCGCCTCCTGCGTGGGCTCGCGCATGGGCTTGGCGCTCTCGCTGACGCGGTTCTGCGTGACCGCGAAGAGGCGCTGCTCGATCTGGTCGACGAACTCGTCGATGCCGCCGGAGAAATTCAGGCAGTCCTCCACCGCGCCGGTGGACGAGCGGATGATCTCGCGCAGGAGGTGCTGCTCGCGGACCTTTTCGACGAAATAGCCGGCCTGCGCGGTCGTCGGGATGCTGCCGCTGACGCGCGTGAGGAAGGCGTAGCCGCCGACGGCGTCGAGCTGGCGGGCGGTCTTCAGCTCCTCGGCCACGACGGCGACGTCGATCGGCGACTGGCGGTTGTAGAGCTCGACGATCGTGGCGTACACGACCCCGTGCGCGGGGACGTAGAACGATTCGGGGCTGAGGCGGGCCTCCAGGCAGCGCGACACGACCTCCGAGCCATCGAGGAGACAGCAGGAAAGCAGGTACTCCTCGGCCTCGACGCTATGCGGCAGCCCGCGGCCGGTCGCGGCCGCGGCGGCGGCGCGCGGAGCGGCGCGGGAAGGTTCTTCGACCATGGCCCTCGGCGGTGGGATGCGGAAGGCCGGAGCGGCTTACTTGCGGGCGTCGAACTTGCGGTCGCGCTTGTCCTCGGCCTCGGGGGCCGGCGCGACCTCGATCGGGTTCTCGGATACGACGTCGAAGGGCAATTCGACGGACACGTCGGCGTGGAGCTTCACCTTGACGGTGTGGCGGCCGAGCGTCTTCACGGGGGTGTGCAGATGGACCTTCTTGCGGTCGATCGCAAAGCCGGCGGCGGTGAGCTTCTCGTGGAGGTCGGTCGAGGTGATGGCGCCGAACATCCGGCCGCCCTCGCCCGTCTTCACGGCGAACGCGAGGCTGGCGTGCTCGAGCTTCTTCGCCAGCTCCTGGGCGCCGGCGAGATCGTGGGCCTCGCGCTCGGCGCGGCGCT
>Ga0116226_10001822_pt1 | contig 18470 bp, 15 predicted proteins | sample S1TSphfallax_FD_89692 | JGI IMG/M metagenome (GOLD analysis project Ga0116226, IMG submission 89692) | Host-associated microbial communities from peat moss isolated from Minnesota, USA - S1T2_Fa - Sphagnum fallax MG | ecosystem: Host-associated > Plants > Peat moss > Unclassified | place: USA... | reverse complement strand
AGAACTGCATCTGGGCGCAATCCTGGCCGGGGTCGGCACGACCCAGAATGAATGGCTGCACCCGGATCTTCCCGGCGATGCGAGCGTCTCGATCGATTGGTATATCGAGCAGGCGCGGAAGGCCGAGGCGGCCAAGTTCGACCTGGTCTTTATCGTCGACTCACCCTTTATCACACCGGACACGGCGCCGCATTTTCTGAACCGTCTGGAGCCGCTGACGCTGCTGTCGGCGCTGGCGGTGGCGACGTCGAAGATCGGGCTGGCGGCAACGCTGACCACCTCGTTCTGGGAGCCGTTCAACGTCGCGAGGCAATTCGCCTCGCTCGATCTGATCAGCAGCGGCCGGGCAGCCTGGAATGTCGTGACGACCGGGCTTGAAGGAGCGGCGCGCAATTACGGCCGCGAGGCGCATTTCGACCATGCGCTGCGCTATCGCCGTGCCCGTGAATTCGTCGATGTGGTTCAAGGACTTTGGGACAGTTATGAGGACGATGCCTTCCCGCGCGACAAGGCTAAGGGTGTCTTTCTGGATAAAGCAAAGCAGCACGCGCTGAATCATCACGGCGAATTTTTCAATGTTGCCGGACCGCTCAATATCCAACGGTCACGTCAGGGCCAGCCGGTGATTTTCCAGGCGGGTGACAGCAACGACGGCCGGACTTTGGGTGCTGAGATTGCCGACGCGACCTTTGCGGCCGCGCCGGATTTCGATACCGCGCTTGAGTACACGACCGATATCAAACGGCGCGCCGCCTCGTTCGGGCGAGATCCCGATCACCTGATCGTCATGCCGGGCCTCTCTATCGTCATTGCCGACACCGATGAAGCGGCCCAGGCCCGCGAAGATGCCCGGATCGGCAAGCTCGATTTCGCAAAGTCGCTCGTCGAACTTGGTAGGCTCTTCAATTACCACGATTTCCGGCAATATGATCCGGACGCCGCCTTTCCGGATGTGAGCAAGCTCAGCCTGAACAGCTATAAGGGCGGCGCCGAGCGGGTGGTGAACACGGCGCGGTCCGAGGGGCTGACGCTGCGTCAGACGGTCGCGCGCTTCGCCACCCGTCGGTCACGCTTCGTCGGTACGGCGGAGACCGTCGCCGACGAGATCGAGCGCTGGTTCCTTGCCGGAGCCTGTGACGGCTTCAACCTTCATACCAATCCGACCGATTTCGGCCGGTTCTTGGATGAGGTCGTGCCGATCCTCCAGGCGCGCGGCCTGTTCCGTCGGGAGTATCAGCACGACACGCTGCGCGGCCATCTCGGCCTGCCATTCCCGGAAAACCGTCATGCGGCAACCCGTGCTGTCGCAGCGGAATAGACGGAACAATGGACCAAACCCTGACACTGGAAACCGACGTCCTCGTGATCGGCGGCGGCATGGCGGGCGGCTGGGCGGCGATCGCCGCGGCCTCGGCGGGTGCCTCCGTTATCCTGGTCGATAAGGGCTATTTCGGCACCAGCGGGGTAACGGCGACCGCCGGTCCTGGCCATTGGTGGGTGCCACCTGATGCGGAGTTGCGGGCCAAGGCGATTCGTGATCGGGAGGCGCGCGCCTTCGGCCTGTCCGAACGTGTCTGGATGGAGCGCATTCTTGACGAGACATGGCGGACCCTGCCCACGCTCGCGGGCTATTACGAATTTCCGCGCGACGCCACGGGCGAGATCTTTTATCGCGGTTTGCGCGGGCCGGAATATCTGCGAGCGCTCCGCCGCTTGGCGCGGGATCGCGGCGTGCGCATTCTGGACCATAGTCCAGCGCTCGAGTTACTGCTGCATTCGGATGGCTCAGTTGCCGGCGCAAGCGGTGTCTGCCGTCAGGCCGGCCACCAGAGCTGGACGATCCGTGCCGCCGGCACGATCCTGGCCACGGGTGGCTGTGCCTTTCTGTCGCCGCTGCTCGGCAGCCGCAATAATACCGGCGATGGCTATCTGATGGCGGCCGAGGCCGGGGCGACGCTGTCCGGCATGGAGTTCTCAAGTCAGCACACGATTGCGGCTGCGGGGACCAGCCAGACCCGCTCGGCGCCCTATGCCTTTGCGTCGTTCTATGATGCGTCTGGTCAGGATCTTGGACCGATCATGGCCGGCGGCGATCCGCGCACCCTTGCGAGATTGCTGCTAGAGGGACCGGTCTATTGCTCGCTTCGGCGCATGCCATCGGATTTGCGCGCCGCGTTGCATCGGATCCAGCCCGCGTTTCTTTTGCCGTTCGAGCGCCAAGGGATTGATCCGTTTGAGGGACGGTTTCCGGTCACGCTGCATGGCGAAGGCACGATCCGGGGTGTTGGGGGTCTGCGTATCGTCAATGAGGCTTGCGAAACCTCTGTGCCCTCGCTGTTTGCCGTCGGCGATGCCGCAACCCGTGAAGCCGTCGCCGGGGCCACATCGGGCGGCGGCAATCAAAATTCAGCCTGGGCGCTGACATCGGGACAGGCGGCCGGTCGCGCTGTCGCGAAACTGGCCCAGCGTGGCGGACGCCGCGCATCCGACGCCGTCCGCCCGATCGGCGAAGCCGGGCTGCGGCCGTTGACGGGCGGTGCGGCGGCGGATCCACGTGAGATCGCCCGTACCGTCAAGGATGAGATGCTGCCCTTTGAAAAGGCGCTGTTCCGCACCGGAGAGAAACTATCCCGGTCGATCAGCGTGCTCGATAGCGCCTGGCATGAAATCCGCCATCATTTAGGTAACCGGCCCGATGATCTCATCAAATCGCGCGAGACGGCGGCGCTGTTGGCCACGGCGCGCTGGTGCGCCAGCGCCGCGCTGGCCCGGAATGAGAGCCGCGGGATGCATCAGCGGGACGACGCCCCGCTGCTCGATCCGGCCCAGACCCATCGCTTGATTGTGCGTGGGCTGGACCAGGTGCATGTGACGCCCGCACCGGTCCACGCCCTGGCGGAGCAGGCGGCATGATCGAGTTGATCATCGATGATCGCTGTACCCGATGTAATCTCTGCGTCTCCGTCTGTCCGACCAACGTACTGGACCCCGTCGCCGACGCCAAGCCCAGGATCGCGCGGCAAGAGGATTGCCAGACCTGTTTCCTGTGCGAGCTTTATTGTCAGACGGACGCAATCTATGTGGCGCCGCAGATCGATCAACCCGTTGCGGTCGATGACCAGGCGATCGTCGCATCCGGCTTGCTGGGGCACCATCGGCGCAATGCCGGCTGGGACGAATGGGCGGCCGATCCGAATTACCGCAACGAATTCTGGCGCATGGGCGAATTGTTTGCGCGCGGTCTTGGATTCGATCCGGCAACCCGCCGCTCTTAGAGCGGTATCAGATACATTCTCCCTCTCTGCCCCATTGGGGCGGAGAGGGTCGGGGTGAGGTGGGGTTTCGATGCTCGCGTATCGGCACAGATCTCGCGTCGGCACAGCCCCCCTCTCCCTAACCCTGTCCGCCCTGATGGGCAGAGAGGGAACGCAATGCAAAACCCCTGGAGGATTTCCGTGTATGGCATTTTCCGCCGCGCCGGCTTGGCGCTCACTTTCATCTTTGCCTGTGGGGCCGCCTTCGCCGCGGATCAGCCAGTGCTTCATGTCGGGGATCAGCGGGCCATGGTTCAGCTCCTGTTGAAAGCGGCCGGTCAGTTGGACAATGTCCCGTATCGGATCGAGTGGGCGATCTTTCCGGTCGGTGCGCCGCTGGTTGAGGCGATGAATGCCGGCGCGGTCGATTTCGGCTATGTCGGCGACGCGACGACGACGTTCGGTCTCGCCGCCAAAGCCCCGATCAAAACGATTTCGATCTGGCACCTCAACGGCGCCGGCGCCGCGATCATCGTGCCTGATGCGTCTCCGGCGCATAATATTGCGGATCTCCGCGGCAAACGGATCGGTCTCGTGCGCGGCTCGCCCGGACATTTGCTGGTCGCCGCCGCGCTGAAGCAGGCGCATCTCCCGCTATCTTCGGTCACGCTTGTCTATCTAACCGCCGTCGACGCCCGGTCGGCGCTGGAGGCCGGCAGCATCGATGCCTGGTCGATCTGGGATCCGTATGTCGCCGAAGCCGAACTCTACGGCCATGCCCGCATCCTGCTCACTTCGCACGGCGTGGTCGATGAAGTCGAATGCGGCATCGCCACCCAACAGGCGATCGAGACTAAACGACCGCAGCTCCTGGATTTTCTGGCCCGTGTCCGGCGCGGCATTGAATGGGGCGACGCGCATCCCGACGAGCGCGCCCGGCTGTTTTCCGAGGAAACCGGCATAAAGCTCGAGGTGATGCGGCGAACCTATGGTCGGACGCATATCATTGTCGCAGACCAGGTGGACGATGCGGCGATCGCGGTGCATCAGAATGTCGCCGATCTCTATACCGAGATGGGGATCATTCCGGCTAAGCTCGATATCAGTCAGGCTTATGACCGCAGCTTTGTGTTGGCGCCGGAATGAGGGATCGGGATAGACAAGATAACACCCATAAAGAAAAGATATTGACGATCCTGATCACGCCGGCTAACCTCCTATCGCTTTCTGGAGAGAGCCGCGGGATTTGAGGGGCAGCTTGCGCCGCGATACCAAACGCTAAAGCGCCACGGGAGTGATCCCGTGGGCCCGGTCATTGGCCCGGAGTGAGATCATGTCCATCTGTTGTCGTCGCTCTTCCTGAGGATCCTCGGGCGTTCCGCCCGACGCTGACCCTCGTTCGCTTTTCCAATCATTGAAAAGAGACCGGCTGGCCTGTTCAGGGGCTGGACCGGAGGAGCGCACCCATGTCTGCCACCTATGTCATTGAGTCCGTCGAAACCGGCGCTGGAATCGTCATTCGCGAACGGGCCGGGTTCCGATTCTTTGCTGCTGCCAAGCGGTACGGCCGCCTCGACGGCCAAATATTCAAGACAGTCGGCGCCGCAAAGCGCGCCGTCGATCGCATCGCCATCCCCACATAAAGGAACCACCCCATGTCATTCCGTCCATTGCACGACCGCGTCGTGGTTAAGCGCCTCGAGCAGGAAGAAAAGTCCAAAGGCGGGATCATCATCCCCGATACCGCCAAGGAAAAACCGCAGGAGGCCGAAGTGGTCGCTGTCGGTCCCGGTGTTCGCGACGAGCAGGGCCGCATCCATGCGCTCGACGTCCGCGTCGGCGATCAAATCCTGTTCGGGAAATGGTCGGGTACCGAGATCAAGCTCGACGGGGTCGAGCATCTGGTCCTCAAGGAATCCGACATTATCGGCATTCTCGGCGCGCGCTGAGCCCCAAACTTTTGAGAGGAAACAGGATTATGGCTGCCAAGGAAGTTAAATTTGCCAGTGATGCGCGCGAACGCATCCTGCGCGGTGTCGATACCCTCGCGAATGCCGTCAAGGTGACGCTCGGGCCAAAGGGCCGCAATGTGGTGATCGCCAAATCATTCGGCGCACCGCGCATCACCAAGGACGGCGTCACGGTCGCCAAGGAGATCGAGCTCGCCGATCGGTTCGAGAATCTGGGTGCGCAGCTGGTCCGCGAAGTCGCGACCAAGACCGCTGATCTCGCCGGTGACGGCACGACGACCGCGACTGTGCTGGCCCAGGCGATCGTCCGCGAAGGTGGCAAGGCGGTCGCCGCCGGGCTTAACCCGCTTGATCTCAAGCGCGGCATCGACCGGGCCGTGGCCGCCGTCGTCGAAGAGGTGCGTGCCCGCTCCAAAAAGATCTCGACCAATGATGAGATCGCTCAGGTCGGCACGATCTCGGCCAATGGCGAGCGCGAAATCGGCGAAATCATCGCCCGCGCCGTGGCCAAAGTCGGCAAGGAGGGCGTGATCACGGTTGAAGAGGCCAAAAGCCTGGAGACCGAACTTGAAGTGGTCGAGGGGCTGCAATTCGATCGCGGCTATCTGTCGCCCTATTTCGTGACCAACGCCGAGAAGCTGGTCGTCGAGTTCGACAATCCCTACATCCTCATCCACGAAAAGAAGTTGTCCGGCCTGCAGCCGCTGCTGCCGGTGCTGGAAGCGGTCGTACAGTCCGGGCGGCCGCTGCTGATCATTGCCGAAGATGTTGAGGGCGAGGCGCTCGCGACGCTGGTCGTCAACAAGCTGCGCGGCGGGCTCAAGATTGCCGCGGTCAAGGCGCCCGGCTTCGGCGATCGGCGCAAGGCTATCCTCGAAGATATCGCGATCCTGACCAAGGGCGAGCTGATCAGCGACGAACTTGGCATCAAGCTTGAGACGGTCACCTTGGCGCAGCTAGGCCAAGCCAAGAAGGTGCTGATCTCCAAGGAAGAGACCACCGTGGTCGATGGTGCTGGCGACAAGACAGCGATCGAAGCCCGCGTCGCGCAGATCAAGGCGCAGATCGAAGAGACGACCTCCGATTACGACCGCGAGAAATTGCAGGAGCGGTTGGCCAAACTGGCCGGCGGCGTCGCGGTGGTTCGGGTCGGCGGGGCCACCGAGGTCGAAGTCAAGGAACGCAAGGACCGCGTCGATGATGCCGTCCATGCCACAAGGGCCGCGATCGAGGAGGGCATCGTCCCCGGCGGCGGCGTGACGCTGCTCTATGCCGCCAAGGCGATCGACGCGCTGGTTCCGGTCAATAATGACGAGCGGGTGGGCATCGAGATCGTCCGTAAGGCGCTCCAGGCGCCGGTGCGTCAGATCGCCGAGAATTCCGGCACCGACGGTTCGATCGTGGTCGGCAAGCTACTCGATTCGACCGATACGAACTGGGGCTACGACGCACAGAAGGGCGAGTTCACCGACCTCATCAAGGCCGGCATCATCGATCCGACCAAGGTCGTCCGCATCGCACTGCAGGACGCCGCTTCCGTGGCGGGGCTGCTGATCACGACAGAAGCGCTGATCACGGAGAAGTCCGAGACCAAGCCGGCTGCGCCAGGTGGTGGCGAGCTCGACTACTAGAACTTCTCTAGACTCTACGAACAGGAGCGCGGTTCAGAGTTGAATCGCGCTCCAGGAGACTCCTATGCGGCTCACTGCTTTGCTCCCTCTCATCTTCGTCGCTCCTGGTTTCGCGGTGGCAGCGGAACCCGTTCCGCTGCCCGACGTGCCCGCTGCGGTCGAGCATGTCACCAAGGCAACGACGCTTGCCGGTACCGACCTCGCCAAACCGCTCTTCTTGTGCCGTCCGGATGCCATCAAAACCGTAGTGAAGGCGCTACGCGAGGGAACGGACCAGTGGCTCGAGCCGACCCGGGCATTCGATAATCTCTACTTCGTCGGCAATAATTTCGTCGGTGTCTTCATCCTGCGTACCAGCGACGGGCTGATTCTGTTCGATTCGAGCGAGAGCACCGAGCAGGCACGCGACCATCTGGTGCCTGGCATTAGACAGCTCGGCCTCGATCCGAAAGACATCAAATATGTCATCGTGACCCATGCTCACTGGGATCATTATGGCGGTGCCAAATATTTGAAGGATACTTATGGCGCGCGGATCGGCCTTAGTGAGCCCGACTGGATCCTGCTTGAGCATGAGGCGCCCGGTAGCCTCGAGCGCGGCGAACAAACGCCGCCGACGCGGGATCTGGTGGTCACCGATGGGCAGAAGCTGACGCTCGGCGATACGACAGTTACGCTCTACGTGACGCCGGGCCACACCCCGGGCACTGTCTCGGCGATTATCCCGGCCAAGGAGGGTGGCAAGACGTATCCGGTATCGCTCCTCGGGAGCACGGCATTCCCGCCGAATTTGCAGCCTAACGAGCATGCTGGCGGACTCCTCGCGTACGACAATTCCGTCCGGCGCTTTGCGGAGGTGAGCCGGGACGCCGGCGCCGTCGGTATTTTGAATACCCATCTCTTCGCCGACGGCACTACCGAACGGCTCGCCGTTGCAAGAGCCCGCACCCAAGGCCAGCCCAACCCGTTCCTGATCGGCACGGATGCGGTAGGTCGCTATTATGCAATTCTCGACCAATGTCTGCTCGCGGCTGAAGCCCGCCCGCTTCAACCCGACGCCTGGACCAAGTCGTTTGCGGCCAAAACGGACGCCGACTGAAGCTCGGGCACCCGTCTTGGGCTCAATGTGGTCGCCTCGATCGTCAAACTGCATGGGTTTACGGTGACGCTTCGAAATGCTGATCCCGGATGCGTGTTCGAGATCATTTGCAACGGGCTCCAACCGCAATAAGCCTGCTCCCAGGGCGAACACGGTCGATAGCGTTCTTTTTTGCAATGACTTATTGAATTGAAAGTTATTGTGATGGACGCTTAATGCCAACATTCTGGGCCTCGCTGCAACGACGGGAAGAAGGAGAGCGAGATGGAGGCGATCGAATCGGCAGTTCCCCTTCCGCGCAATTGTACCTTCGATCCCGACGACTGGCGGAAGCTCACAATTCATTGGTATCCGGTCGCTCTGTCACGCGAGGTTGAGGACGGGCCGGTTGGCGCCACGCTGCTCGACGTGCCGCTCGTGGTCTATCGCCTGGGCGGCCAGGTGATCGTCGCCGACGGTCTGTGCCCGCATCGCGGGGTACCGCTGAGCCTAGGCAAGCATGACGGGGCCGGCATCGTCTGCGCCTATCATGGCTTGCATTTCGGCGCGGGCGGGCGCTGCGACAAGATTCCGTCGCAGCCCGCAACAACGATCCCCGGCAAGCTGCATCTGCGCACCTATCCGGCGGTCGAGCGTTATGGCGTCGTTTGGACCTGCCTTGCTGCCGACAAAGGCACAGACGCTGATATTCCGCTTATGCCACATTGGGACGAGGCTCGTTTCCAGCAGATCACCTGTCCCTCGATCGATATCTTCGGCTTCGCCGGCCGGCAGATGGAGGGGTTTCTTGATGTCGCGCATTTCGGCTTCGTCCATACGGCGACGTTCGGCGACCCGGACGATGTTGTCGTGCCGCCCTATAATCCAAAACCGACTGAGAAGGGTTTCGAGGTCGAATATCGAAGCTCGGTCGGTAATTATCCGATCGGCGCCAAGGATCGCGGGCGGGCGGGTTTCGAGTGGCTCCGGCATTTTCGGGTCCATCTGCCCTTCACGGCGACCCTCACCGTGCATTTTCCAGATGATGGCCGCCTGGTGATCATGAACGCCGCATCGCCGGTTTCTGCCAAGGTGACGAGGCTGTTCGCGCCGATTGCACGCAATTTCGATACGGACTTACCGGTCCAGGACGTCTACGACTTCAACCGCCGGGTGTTCGAGGAGGACAAGGCCATCGTCGAATCGCAAAAGCCGGAATGCCTTCCGCTCGATCCATCGATGGAAGCCCATATTCTGGCCGACCGAAGCTCGATCGCCTATCGGCGCGGTTTGCGCGATATGGGCTTCAGCCGGTTCTTCACGGCGTAAAGAGGAATCAACGTCGCTCCACCAACAGCGCTTCACGCCGCCGGAACCTAGCGCGCCACCGGTGACAACCCGTTCAGCGAATCCTGAAGGTGGGGATCGAGACCAAAGGCGAACTCACCCTGGGAGAGACCGTCGTTGACCGCCGCGAGCACTTCCGGTGGGACCATCTCCCCACTGTCGAAGTGGCCAGCGACGTCGACAGCGAGCGGTTTTTTGACCTGCTGCTTCAGGCAATCGCTTGATCGTCGAGGGTGTCAGTTGATCCCTACCATGTCCGAAATCGTCGGATAGACGTCCTGGTGGTCATGCGCGGCCAGGGGTAGGTGTTCTGGACAAAGGAGTCTCCAGATGCCCGCCACGACAAAAACCATTGCCATTCTGGTCTATGAAGGGGTGCAAACCCTTGACGTGGCGGCCCCGCTGGATGCGTTTGCTGCCGCTAACGACCTGAGGGCAGCTTCCTATACACCGGTTGTCATAAGCCTGGATGGCGCCGCAATTACCAGCGAGACGGGGCTCCGCCTCATACCGACCTGCCGGCTGGATGCGCTTGGCGAAATTGATACGCTGCTGATCCCTGGCGGAATCGGGCTGCGGACGCCCCACGTGGCCGCGGCAATGTCAGCGGCCATCTTGGCCCGCGCGGAAGGCGTGCGTCGGATTGTGTCCGTCTGCACGGGGATTTACGGGCTGGCGCCGACGGGGTTGCTTGATGGGTTGCGCGCCACAACACACTGGAAATTTGCGGCCAATGTTGCCGCGCAGTTTCCGAAAATCCAGATGGAATCGGACGCGCTCTTCATTAAACAGGGACGCATCTTCACTGCCGCAGGCGTTACCGCGGCCATTGATTTAGCGCTGGCGCTGATCGAGGCCGATTATGGCGCCGCGCTGGCGCTGGCGGTGGCGCGTGATCTGGTGGTGTATGTCAAGCGCGCCGGCGGCCAGCGACAATATTCCGAGCCGCTACAATTCCAGGCACGGGCAGTCGGGCGGTTCGGCGAGCTTGCCGCCTGGATCGCGGCAAACCTGCACCAGAAGCTGCCGATAGAAACACTGGCGGCGCAGGTGAACTTGAGCCCGCGGCAGTTTAGTCGGCGGTTCGCGGACGTCTTTGATACGTCGCCTGCTCAGTACATCGAAACGCTGCGGCTCGACGCTGCGCGCGCGCAGTTAACGGCGACGGCGGCGCAGATCGCGCAGATTGCTCGCGCAATTGGCTTTGCCAGTGTGGATGTCTTCACGCGCGCGTTCACCCGGCGCTTCGGCCTCGCTCCTAGCGAATACCGCTTACGCTTCAAAGCAGCTGTTGGAGAAAATCATGAATAGGCGCGCAAGAGCCTTGTTCTTGTTCGGGATGGTCTGGCTGTCTTGGACGGGCGGGTCAGCCTGTGCGGATTCGATTGTTGCTGTGCCGGCCGCATCTGCCGGTTCGGCGAGCTTCATGGCGGCACGCGATTGGATTTGGGGGGAAGCGCAACTGCTTTCCCTTGCGGTTCCGGCACTTTTTGTTTTCACCGGATTTGGCGCGCGGATCCGCGCTCTCTGTACCCGGCTGGCAGGTGACAGTTGGTATTGGAGCGTCACCCTGTTCGCTGCCGCCTATCTGACACTAAGCGCGTTGATCATCCTGCCATTCGACTATTACCGCGGTTATGCGAGCTTGGGCGACATGGCCGATCCCCTGCCGCAATGGGCAGCAGACGAACTCGTCGCCCTCGCTGAAAAAGTCGTTGCGGCTCTATTGTTCGCATGGATTCCGTATACGCTGATCCTGCGAAGCCCAAAGCGTTGGTGGTTATATACGACTGCGGCGCTGGCGCCCGTTGCGGCTTTGGCGCTGGTGATATCGCCGATCTGGATCAAGCCCTTGACCACCAGCTTTCATCCGCTGAATGACCAAGGACTATATGTCCAAATCCAGAATCTGGCTGCCCGCTGCGGGTTACGTAATATCCCCGTGTTCGTGGGTGGCGGCGATACCTCGGTGGTTGGCCTTGGTCCCACCTATCGTATTTTGTTGGGAGAGAATTTACTAAACGACCAAACGCCAGGGTGGATTCGATTCACGATTGGCCACGAATTGAAACATTACGTCATGGGCGATGAGTATAAGGGGCTTATCATCATCGTCTGCGTTATGTTCACTGGCTTTTTCTTATGTTATTGGGTGGGTGGTCTGCTCACTCGGCGCTATGCAGGGCAGTTTGGATTTTCGCAATTGTCCGACCCGGCATCGTTACCACTCTTTATATTGATATTTACCGCATTTTGGCTCTGCGTTGTGCCATTCTTCAACATGTACGCACGGCATATTGAATTTGAGGCTGATCGCTTTGGGCTGGAATTGACTCACGAAAATCGGGCGATGGCGGAAGCCGAAGCAGCCTATATTACGCAAGGCGGGGATTCCGCGGATTGGGACCCATTCTTCCGGATTTTCCGGGCGACGCATCCCTCGGACGCAGAACGCATTCGCTTTGCCAATAACTATCGACCTTGGGCGGAGGGAAAGCCTGGCGTCTATCGTGACATCTGCCCCTGACCAGGCCCTGCACGTCGCAGACGATCAACCTCTCGACGCGTGAGGCTGCTTAGCTTGATGAATTGGCAACCGCTTGGTCGAAGCGCGCGAGAGACGCCAGCTTCGCCTCGCCATCCAGGAACGACCCCTCCAAGCTGTTTCGGGCGAGGGTCACGATGTCAGCCTCGGTCAACCTCAGCGCGTCTGCCGTGGCGACGTAATTATCGAGAAGATAGCCCCCGAAATAGGCCGGGTCGTCCGAGTTCACCGTCGCCTTGAGACCCAAATCCAACATCCGCTTCAACGGATGATCTTTCAGGTCGTCCACGACGCACAGTTTGAGGTTGGATAACGGGCACACGGTCAAGGTCGTTTGGGCGATGACCAGCCTTTCGACCAGCCGGTCGTCCTCAAGGGCGCGATTGCCATGGTCGATGCGATCGACATTAAGCATATCCATGGCCTCCCACACATAGTCTGGCGGCCCTTCCTCGCCCGCGTGAGCGACAATCTTCAAGCCTCGCTCTGCCGCCGCTTTGAACACACGCTCGAATTTCGACGGCGGATGGCCGACTTCAGACGAATCCAGGCCGACGCCGACAATGCGATCGAGGTAGGGCTCGGCGGCCCTCAAGGTTGCAAAGGCGCTCTCCTCGTCGAGATGCCGCAGGAAGCACATAATGAGTTTGGAGGTGACGCCAAGCTCTCGCTCGGCCTGGGCCATGCCCGCCAACAGGCCATCGGCCGCGACGGAGAAGGAGACGCCACGTTCGGTGTGGGTTTGAGGGTCGAAGAAGATCTCGGCATGGACGCCGCCATCCTCGGCAAGTCGATGGAAATAAGCCATCGCCAGGTCCGTGAAGTCCCGTTCGGTCCGCAGCACCTCGGCACCTTGATAGTAGATGTCGAGGAAGTCCTGGAGGTTGGAGAAGGCGTAAGCCGCCTTGACATCTTCGACGGTATCGAAGGGCAGGGCGATGTTGTTCCGCTTGGCCAGCGCGAACATCAGCTCCGGCTCAAGGCTGCCCTCAATGTGAAGATGCAGCTCTGCCTTGGGAAGGGCGCGGATGAAGGAGCGGCTCGGCATGGCGTATCCTCAACGATAATCAGTGCGGACGAGGCAGGGGCACCGGTTCAATAGTCAACTTCCGCGATAGGTCGAATAGCCGTAGCGCGCCAGAATCAGCGGGACGTGATAATGCGCGTCCGCATCGTGGATCGCGAACCGGATCGGGATCGTCTCGTAGAAGAGCTCCGTCTCCGTGATGCCCAGCGCCCGCTGATAGGTGCCGACTGCGTAGCGCATCTCGTATTGCCCAGGACGCAGCGCACTCCCTTGCAGCAACGGCCCATCCGCAAATCTTCCGTCGTGGTTGGTTGCGCCGCTGATCACCGGCTGCGCCTCATTAAGCCGATAGAGCGCAAATTCGAGCCCCGTCGCCGGGCGGCCGAGCGTGGTGTCGAGCACATGAATGGTCAGACGCCCGGCCGGGGCGATCAGCGCGTCGAGGCGAAATCGTGCGATCTTGTAGACCTCGTCGAGGGCGGTTGCGAACTCGATATCTGCTGGATTTTGCAGGCGCTCGTGTAGCGCGGCCAAAATCGTTGTCCGGTCGCGCTGTCCCTTGACTGCGATGATGAACGGGAAGCCATTCTGCGCCAGATAGCGCGCGTTGCCGGCTTCGAAGTCGCGCTGTTCTGCGTCGTCCAGCCGATCGAGACCGGCGCTTGCCTGCTCCTCCGCCGAGGACGCGGTGAGACTCTTCGCGCGCGCGGCGGCGCCGGCCAACTCCGGGTGGGCTTTCAAGAGGGCGGTTTGCTGTTCCCGCGAGGCAGACCGCACGATCTCGACCATGGCCGCTTGGAGTGCTGTGCGGTTGGCGAAGGGGCGCTGATCTGCCACGGCCTCCGCGACCCAGGGCGATTTCTCGAAAATGCCGCCAAGCGCCGAAATGAATTCGGCCGGAGGCAGCCGGTTGATATGCTGTATCTGAAGCGGAGTATCGCCGTTTAACATTCCAGGACCTTGTTCTATAGCGCGAGCAGATCGGCGACCGAGAGCGCGATCACCTTTGTCGCCTTTCGCAGATCCTCCAGCAGCAAATTCTCATCCGCGCGATGGCCATTTGCCTCCAACAGCGAGCGCGGCCCCGCGCCATACATCACGGTCGGAATTCCCGCGGCACTATAGAGCCTGGCATCGGCATAGAGCGGCACGCCATTGGCCGGGATCGGCTCGCCGATGATCGCTTCGGCGTGATGCTGGAGGACAGACACCAGCCGCTCATAGCCTGGCTGCGGCCGCAGCGGCTCGGCCAGCAGCACCCGGCGGATCGATACGGTAATCCCTGGAATGGCGCTGCATACCTGCTTGATGTGCTGCGTCAGCGCCGCCTGGACCTCGGCGGGATTTTCCTCAGGGATCATCCGCCGGTCCAGTCGCAGCGTGACCACATCCGGCACGACATTGGTATTGATCCCGCCCGCGATCAGCCCGACCACCAGCGTCGGATGATCGATGCCGTCGACGGCGGAGTGCGTGCTCTCATAGGTCTTGCGGAGTGCATAGAGCGACGTTAGCAGCCGGTTCGCCGCCTCCAGCGCATCGACTCCGGTATCTGGCCGTGCCGCATGCGCCGATTTGCCCTCGATGCGGATTTCCAGATGCAGGCAGCCATTATGCGCGACCACGATGTTGTAGCTGAACCCGGCGCAGATCACGTAATCTGGCTTGACTACGCCTTCGGACAGCAGCCACCCCGGCCCGACAAGCCCGCCGGTTTCCTCGTCATAAGTTAGATGCAGTTCGACCGTGCCGGCGAGGGTGATGCCACTGTCGATCAGCGCCTTCAGTGCAAACCCATAGGTCGCGAAATCCGATTTCGAGACGGCAACGCCGCGCCCGACCATGCGCCCGTCGCGGATTTCGGCGCCGTAGGGCGGCAGGGTCCAGCCCTCGCCCGGGGGCACGACATCGCCATGGGCATTGAGCGCGACCACCTTGCCGGGACCGAAGCGATGGCGGACCACGAGATTGGTCACACTGACCATGCCCTGCGCCGCGACGAGCGTGGGAGGTACCGGATGACGCTCGACCGTGAAACCCTGCTGTTCCAGTAGCGCCGCCGCGGACTCCGCAGCGGCTGCGCAATCGCCCGGCGGGTTATCGGTCGGCAGCCGCACAAGCGCCGCCAGAAACACTACCGCCTCCTCATGCTGGCGGTCGATCAGATCAAGCAGGGTCCGGCGTGTCTCGGGGGTCATGCTTAGGGCTCCAACTGCTCGATCACCCGCAACAGCACGTGGGCGCCGGTCTCGGCATCCGCTGCCGTGACCGACTCCGCAGGGTTATGGCTGATCCCGCCCTTGCAGCGAACGAAAATCATGCCGATCGGCGCGATCGCCACCACCGCCATGCCATCATGCCCGGCCCCGCTCGGCAGGCGCAGCGGGGTGATCCTCTCGGCCGCAATCGCGGCATCTATCGCCGCCATCAACGGCTCGGCGCACGCGACCGCCGCGCCCTCATGCGTCTTCACCGCACTGATCGTGACGTTGCGGGCCGCGGCAATTGCCTCGAACCGGGCCAAGAGATCCACCGCGGCGCGATCCCGCCGCGCATCCTCGGGTGCCCTGAGATCGAGCGTGAAGCGCGCCGCGCCCGGCACGACATTGACCACGCCAGGCTTCGCCTCGATCACCCCGACCGTCCCGACCAGATCCGGCTCGGCGCCACACCGCTCCTCAACGGCCAGCACACAAGCAGCGGCGGCCGCCAGCGCATCGCGCCGCGACCCCATCGGCACGGTCCCGGCATGCCCGGCCTCGCCGGTGATGGTCACATTATAGCGCAGTGCGCCATTGATCGCGGTGACGCAGCCGACGGCGAGACCCTGCGCCTCCAGCACCGGGCCTTGCTCGATATGCAGCTCAAGGTAATACACATAGTCGCCCGGCCGCCGCGCCGCCTCGCCGATCGTGTCCGGATCCAGCCCGAACTGCCGCAGGGCCGCCGCCATCGACACGCCCGCATTATCGGTGATCGACAACACACCGCGATCGAACGTCCCGGCGAGCGCCCGACTCCCCAGCAGTGTCGCGCCGAACCTGGCACCCTCTTCATCGGCAAACCCGACAATCTCGATCGGAAACGGTCGCCGCACCCCGCGCCGCGCCAGATCCTCGACACAGGCAATGGCACTGACCACGCCCAGCATGCCGTCGAACTTGCCGGCATCGGCGATGGTGTCGAGATGCGAGCCGATCAGCAAGGCCGGCGCCGCGGAATCTGTTCCGGGATACCGCCCGATGACATTGCCGATCGCATCGACCCGAACCGCCATCCCGGCCGCGCGCATCCAGTCCCCGACGAGTGCATTGGCCGCGCGGTGCTCGGGCGTGAGAAAGCGCCGCACCAGATAATCAGGATGCTCACTGATCCGGGCCAGCGCTTCGATGCGATCAAGCAGCGTATGGCCGTCCATAATTTCCTCCGGGCCAGCAGCGCTGCAACGGCTGGAAGCCGACAAAGCCAGGCGGAGTGGCCAGAATCACTCCTCCAAAAACCGGGCGAACGCCGCCTTAAATTCCGGATGCCAGCGGGAGAGCGGCGGCCGGTTTTCGATGATGTCCTGGGCGGCCCACAAGATCCGCTTATTGTCGATTTCACGGGTCACTTCGTTGTCAGGGCACAGTATGTAGAAATCCCCCTGATCCATGCCCTGGAGGAGCATGTCAACCACCTGGTCGGCACTCCACGCTCCAGCCGGTTTTTCAGTCAGACCGCCGCCCGTCATCCCGGTGAAGGTCGATCCTGGGATCAGCAAATGGGCGGAGATCTGAGCACCCTCGGTATTGCGCAGGCTGTGGGCAAGCGCTTCGCTCAATACTTTGACGCCGGCTTTGCTGACATTATAGGCGGTATTGCCGGGCGGGCAGGTGATGCCTTGCTTGGATCCTGTGTTGACGATGGAGCAACCGGTGCCCTGCGCCAGCATGCGCGGCGTAAAAACCTGCACGCCGTGAATGACGCCCCAGAGATTAACATCCAGAACATGATGCCAGTTGGCGATATTGTCCCATGGTCCGCCGCTGGCGCCGCTCCCGGCATTATTCATCAGGAGCGCCACCTCACCAAACCGTGCATAGGCGGCGTCGCTCAGCGCCTGAACCTGTTCGAGTTTGCTGACATCGGTGGCGACGTGGAGGATCGCATCGGCGCCCAGCGGACTGACCTCGGCAGCGGCCGAAGCGGCAGCCTCAAGCGCGTCCGATTCCAGGTCTGCGAGGCAGAGTCTGAGACCCATCGCCGCAAGCCGCAGCGCCGTCGCCCGCCCGATGCCGCTTGCTGCGCCGGTAATGACGGCGACCCGGCCGGGTTGAAGCGCGGGATGGTGATTCATCGGAACAGCCTCCAATTTCGAGGGTGGCTCATCCGCAACTCAGATTACGAATGCGTGCGGCCAGGCCATCAAGGGCAAAAGGTTTCGTGATCATTTCCATACCCGGTGACAGAAATCCATCGGACATGGAGATGGCTTCGGCATAGCCGGTCATGAACAGGATTTTGAGGCTGGGTCGCAAGAGGCGCGCCGCTTCGGCGACCTGCCGTCCATTGAGGCCGGGCAGCCCGATATCGGTTACCAGCAGATCGATCTTTTGCCGGGATTGCAGAATTTCGAGGCCGGCCGGCCCGTCGGATGCTTCGAGGGTTTGGAAACCAAGTTCCTGGAGCACGTCGACAATCACATTACGGACGGCAGGCTCATCTTCCACCACGAGGACGGCGCCTTGCCCGGTTCTAAGGTCGGCCGATCGCGTCGTCTCATGGTCCACTTGTTCGTTGTTCTCATCCCCGACATGGCGCTGCAAATAGAGGCTGACCGTGGTCCCAGCGCCGATCGCGGAGTTGATCTTCGCCTGACCACCGGATTGCCGCATGAAGCCGTAGACCATCGATAGGCCCAGCCCCGTGCCCTGGCCGATCGGTTTGGTCGTATAAAACGGATCGAAGGCCCGCTCGACCACCTCTTGTGGCATACCGGTTCCGGTATCGGTGACGGACACGCAGATCCTTTCGTTGCTACAGGCGATATTGGCCGTCCGGATCGTGAGCGTACCGCCGTCCGGCATCGCATCGCGGGCATTGATCGCAAGGTTGAGAATCGCGCTATCGAGCTGATTGGGATCACATCGCGTGGTCCAAAGATCCGCTGCGAGGTCGAATTCCAGCAAAATCGTTTCGCCGATGGTTCGTCGCAGGAGCGGTTCCATTGCCAGAATCAATTGATTGACGCGAACCGACTTTGGATCAAGCGGCTGACGGCGGGAAAAGGCGAGCAGCCGGTGGGTGAGCGCGCTCGCGCGTTCGGCAGATAGGCGCGCCTGCGCTGTGTATTTATCGACCTCCTCGAGACGGCCTTGACCGATGCGCCGTTCGGCGATTTCGAGCGAGCCCATGATACCTTGCAACAAGTTGTTGAAATCATGGGCAATGCCGCCGGTTAATTGGCCGACCGCTTCCATTTTCTGGGCGTGTCGCAGTGCCTCCTCTGCGGCCCTCAGCGCATCGGCCTGTTCGCGCTCGGCCGTCACATCACGCGCCACCGAATGCACGATGCCGCCATCCGGCACTGCCTTCCAGGACAGCCAGACAACGCCGCCCGCCTTGGTGCGATAGCGGTT
>Ga0116226_10001821_pt1 | contig 18471 bp, 23 predicted proteins | sample S1TSphfallax_FD_89692 | JGI IMG/M metagenome (GOLD analysis project Ga0116226, IMG submission 89692) | Host-associated microbial communities from peat moss isolated from Minnesota, USA - S1T2_Fa - Sphagnum fallax MG | ecosystem: Host-associated > Plants > Peat moss > Unclassified | place: USA... | reverse complement strand
GGGACCGGAACGCTACGACGCTTTCTCGCTCATGCGCCGCTTTCGCACCGACGAAGCAGCGCTCGGCGATGCGCTGACCCTCTTCGTCGATCGCGAAGATTACGGATTCGTTTGGCTCGCCTATGCGGGAAGTACCTGCGTGGGCTGCGTCTCGGCGGGCTATGCGATCGGCACGGCCGCCGGCGGCTTGATCGCCACCCTCGCCGACCTCTACGTGATCCCCGAGGGCCGCAGGCGCGGGATCGCGACGACGATGCTCGACGATCTCCATGCGCGCTTCGACGCGCTGGGTGTGCAGCGCGTCGAGATCGCCGCTCCGGCGGATCCCGCGTTGCAAGCGTTCCTCCGCTCGCGCGGCTATACGTCGGCGGGCGAGGTTCGCTTCACGTATCCCGGCTAGCGCGCTCGAGAATCGGTGCGAGCCGGCCGTTCGCGGCGGCGAGTGCGGCGCGCGCTTGCTGTGCGTCGAACCCGCAGCGCGCCATCGCGATTGCGGTTTTGACTTCCCCACCGGCCGCATCGAGGGTGAGCGCCGCGATCTCGATCGGCGCCTCGCCGAGCTCCGCGACCAGGCGTTCCGCGCGCGCGCGCAGCTTCGCGTTCGTCACGATGAGATCGACCATACGGTTGCGATACGTCTTGCCGAGCCGGATCATCGCACCCGTGGAAATCGTATTGAGGGCAATCTTCTGCGCCGTGCCGGCGACCAGACGCGTCGAGCCGGCGATCGGTTCGGCCGCCGTCTCCAGCACGATTGCAAGCGCTGCCTGCGCGAGCAGCGGCGCGCCGGGCGCGTTGACGATCGCGATCGTCGTCGCACCCGCCGCGCGTGCGGCACGCAAGGCGGCGACGACGAACGGCGCGCCGCCGCTCGCCGAGATCCCGATCGCCACGTCGCCAGAGCGGGCGTTCGCGAGCGCTGCCGATCCAGCTTCGGCATCGTCTTCCGCGCCTTCGATACCGCGCCTAAGCGCCGCTTCGCCGCCTGCGATCACGGCCGTCACGGTGTCCGGCGCGACGCCGAAGGTCGGCGGCAGTTCGGCGGCGTCGAGCACCGCAAGGCGGCCGCTCGTGCCCGCGCCGATCGCGTACACGCTGCGCCCAGCGCGCAGCGCCGCAGCCACGGCTTCGATCGCTGCGCCGAGTTCGGGTGCAGCCGCGATCGCCGCCGTCACCGCGCGTTCGTGCGCTTGCACGAGCACGAGCGCGAGCAGCGCCGGCTCGAGCGTATCGATCGTCTGCGTCGCCGGGTCGACCGCTTCGGTCGCGGGCAGCCCGGCGGCTTCATGCGCCATCGGGCTTACACTTCGAGCGACACGGCGAGCTCTTCAGCGAGTCGTAGCGCGCCGGCAACCGGCGGATCGCCGCCGCGGATGATCTCTGCGCCGGGAAGATCCCCGTTGATCCGCGTCTCCACGAGAAACGAGAGCAACGAATTTTCCGTGAAGAGCCCGCCGACAAGCGCGACGCGCGGATTCTGGTCGGTGAGTCCGGTTGCGCGCGCGGCAGCACGCACGAGGTCGGCCAGCTCTTGCGCCGCGCCTTGCACGATCTTGGTGGCTGCGCGATTGCCCTTACCTGCAAACGCGATGATGCTCGGCGCGAGCGCCGCGAGGCGAGCCGGGACGAGCGGCTCGCCGTAGATCGCGGTGAAGAGCGCGTCGCGATCGGGCGCGGCGAGCTCGCGCGCCACGAGATCCGTCGTTTCGTCGCGTTGCGCGCGCCCGTCGAGCACGCGCACGTAGAGCCGCACGGCAGCCATCCCGATCGCGAAGGCCGACCCCTCATCGCCGAGCAGATAGCCGGCACCGCCGACGCGCGCGCGGCTCACATGCTCATTCGCCGGATACTCCGCATAGGCAATCGACCCGGTCCCGCCGATGAGCACGATTCCCGGGCCGCTCGGGATCGCTCCACGCAGCGCAAGCCAGGCATCTTCGCCCACCGCGATTCGCGCCTGCGGGAAGAGGTCGCGCAGCGCGCGCGCGATCGTGTCGGCGACGCTCGCCCGACCCGCGCCCGCCGCGCCGGCGACGATCGCATCGGGACGTTCGTCTCCCGCGATCGCCTGGACGAGGTCGGCGATCGTCCGCGCCGCGACGGCGCTGCCAACGGCGCTTGCGTTGGCCGGGCCGGCGGCAAGCTCCGCAAGCCGCACGCCGTCTTTGGAAAGCAGGGCCCGCGTCCCCGTTCCGCCGGCATCGATGCCGATCGCGATCATGCCGGCGCTCCGGCCCGGGCGAGGTCCTCGTGCAAACGCATCAGCAAGCCTTCGAGGTCGATCGGCGCCAGCGCTCCCAAGAGACGCGCCCCGCGCGCTCCCGTCACCGAGGGCCGGCCGGCCGGCCGCCCGCGCACGAGTTCGTAGCCGAGCACCGCAAACGCCAGCGCTTCTTTCGCGTCGGGATCGATCCCGTACGCCGAACTCGGGCCGATCCCAGCACCGGGCAGCGCCGCGGCGAGCCCAGCGAGCAGGGCCGGATTGTGCGCCCCGCCGCCGCTCACGATGACGCGCGCCCCGGCCGGCGCGAACGCCGCGATCGCCGCGGCCGCGCTGCGCGCCGAGAGTGCGGTCAGCGTTGCGACGGCGTCGGGAAACGCGAGCGCGTCGAGCGCGGCGCGGTGCCGCGCCACGAACGGATCGCCGTAGCGTTCGCGGCCGGTCGATTTGGGCGGCGGCTGCACGAAATACGCATCGCGCAAGAACGTCGCCAGCAGCGGCTCGTCGACGCGCCCGGCGCGCGCGAGCTCGCCGTCACGATCGAATGCGTGCAAACCCTGCGAGCGAAGGCGCACGTACGTATCGATCGGCAAGTTCGCCGGGCCGCTATCGAAGGCGACGAGCGCGCCGGTTGCGGCTCCGGCCGGAAGCACGGTCAGGTTCGCGATCCCGCCGAGGTTGAGCGCGACGCGATCCTCATCGGCGGCGCCGAGCAGCAGCGCATCGACGTGCGGGACGAGCGGCGCGCCCTGACCGCCGGCGGCCGTATCGGCGCTGCGAAAATCGTACGCTACGCTGCACTTCGCGGCTTCACGAATCCGAAACGCATCGCCGATCTGCAGCGTACGCGCCTGCGCACCGTCGTGCGCGAGCGTGATACCGTGCGAGCAGACGAGATCGAGCCGCCGGCCTGCGGCGACCTCCACGACCGCCGCGCCGAACGCTTCGCCCACATCCGCATGCAACGCCGAGAAGGCGAGCGCGTCGAGCGGCGCGGGCGGGAACGCCGCCAGCAAACGCTCGCGCAAAACCGGCGCGAACGGGACCGTTGCGAAGGCAAGCGTTTCGAGCCGGTAGCTCGCGCCGTGCGGCCGAACGTCGACGATCGCGACGTCGATCCCATCGAGCGAGGTTCCCGAGAGGACGCCCGCGACGATCACCGGTCGAGCGCCTCCATCGCCGCATCGCAGATCGCTATACGCACCGCGCGCAGATCGCTGCGCTCGAAATGAACCGCGTTCGTCAGGATCGTCACCACCGCGTCACGCTCGGGATCGGCCCAGACGCAGGTGCCGGTGAAGCCGGTGTGCCCGAAGGTGTCGGGCGACATCCGTGCGCCGCACGAGTTCTCGTCGCTGGTTTTGAGCGCCCAGCCGAGGCCGCGCCGCAGGACCGCATCCGGCGCCGCTTCGCGCACCGCTTCACGCGCAAGCCCTGGATCCAGCGGCGTGCTGCGCCCGCGCAGAGCGGCGAGGTACCACTCGGCGAGCCGTTCGACATCGGCCGCGTCGCCGAAGAGGCCGGCGTGGCCGGCCACGCCGTTCATCAGCGCGGCTTTTTCATCGTGCACGGTTCCCCAGACGAGTCCGCGCCACGCCTCGCGTTCGGTCGCCGGGATCGCCGCGCGCTCCGGCGCAGCGGGAAGATACGCGGTCGTCTGCGCGCCGAGCCGCGCGAGATCGCGCTCGACGAGCGACGCGAGGCCCCGCCCGTGACGGCGCGCCAGCATCGCTCCGAGCGCGATGAAGCCGAGATCGCTGTAGATGACCCGCTCGCCGGCCGGTGCAACGAGCGGTTCGCCGAGCGCGAACGCCTCCACGTTGCGGTCGAAGAGCGTGCGGTAATCCGCACCCGACCGGAGTCCAGCGGTATGCGCGAGCAGCATGCGTAGCGTGATGGGCGCATGTTCACCGGCCTGCCATTCCGGAACGACCGGAGCGAGCGGCACATCGAGCGCGAGCTCGCTCGCGCGCACGGCTTCGAGCGCCGCGGTCGCGACGAAGACCTTCGTGATCGAAGCCAAATCGAAGCGCGTATCGATCGCGATCGGCGCGGCACCGGGCGCGCGCGTCACCGCCCCATACGCCTGCGCGAAGCGAACGCGCCCACCGCTCGCGATGCGCACGACCGCGGCGCTGTAGCGCGTCCCGAGCGCGGCGCGCACCGCCGCATCGACCTCAGTGAAACGCGAAGCCATCGACCGGCAGCGTGCCCGCGGCGTGCGCGCGCCCCGAGAGCACGTCGGCGCAGCCCTCGAACGAGATGCGCTCGTCGCCGTAGATGCACGCGATCGTACGCGCGGCCGGAAAACAAGCGATGTCGTACGGCTCGCGGGCCGAGATCACGATCGCATCCGGGACCCTCGCCAGAATCGCGTTCACGGCCGCGGCTTGGGCCGGATAGCGATGCGCGGCGCGCGTCACGATGACGAAATTGCGATCGCCGAGCGACGGCAGATGCGCGAGCAGCAGATCCAGATCGTCGGCATCCGGTTCGAGCGCGACCCGCATCAGTTCGCTTTGCCAGCGCCGCAGCCGCAGTGCCGCGGAGAGCGATGGTGCCTGTGCGCGCGGGGTCGCCGCGCCGTCGGACGGCAACCCCTCGAACGAGATCACGGTGACGGGCTTGCCGTCCGCGAGCCGCGGCGTCCCGCGAATCGCCGTCACGGCGCGCCGCGCGACCGCGAGCGGTTCGTCCGCATCGGCATCGAGGGGCGGCACGGCTTGCGCGACTTCTTCGCGCAACTGCGCCACGCGCAGCGCCGCATCTTCGAGCCGCTCGCGCGGCAGCTCGCCGCGCTCGATCGCCGCGACGATCGCGTGCGCCGCTTCGTGCGCGAGTTCGAGATGCCGACTGATCGTGAGCAGGTCCGCGCCCGCGGTGAGCGCCGCAACCGCCCCGCGCACGGTGCCGATCCCGGCGGCGATTGCGTCCATCTCGAGACAATCGGTCGCGATCAGGCCGGCGAATCCGAGTTCGCCGCGCACGAGGTCGCGCAGCACGCGCGCCGAGGTCGTCGCGGGCTGTTCCGGATCGAACGGTGTGATCGCATGCGCGGGCATCAGGATCGATGCGGCCCCCGCCGCGATCGCTTGCGCGAACGGAACGAGATCGCGCGCGCGCAGCCGCACTTCATCGGCGCGCAACGTCGGCAGGCCGAGATGCGAATCCACGACGGTGTCGCCGTGACCCGGAACGTGTTTGAGCGCAGCGGCGACGCCGGCCGACTCGAGCCCGCGCGCGAAGGCGATGACGAACTGCGCGACGCGCTCGGGATCGCTGCCGTAACTGCGGTTCCCGATCACCGCGTTCTCGGCGTGCAGCGCAAGGTCGGCGCAGGGCGCGAAATCGACGGTCACGCCGAGCCGGGCAAGATCGCGGCCGGCCAGCCGGCCGAGCCGCTCGCACGCGCCCGGATCGCCGGCAGCGGCAACGGCCATTGCGGCGGGAAGTTCGGCCACCAGCTCGGCGCCGAAGCGCGCGACGCGCCCGCCCTCCTGGTCGACCGCGATCAGCGGCGATAGTGGCGAGAGGTCGCGCAGCGCGCCGAGGAGGTCGCGCGTCTCGGCCGCGCTGCCGACGTTGCGCGCGAACACGATGACGGCGCCCGGAGCGAATTCCCGCAACGCCGTGAGCGGTGCGTCGGCGACGCGCGCACCGGAGAACCCGACACACAGGACGCTGCGCGCCAGCGCCAGCAGGTCGCTCACGGCCCGGGCGTCATCTCCGCCGCATAGGCGGCGCGCGCGCCCGCCTCACCGGCGCGCACCTGCGCGAGAATCGCGCGCACGCGTCGAATCGCATCGTCGTCAGCCGTGCGCCCGGCGAGCACCAGGCGCAGCGCGATCAGCGACTCATCGGCAGCACGCGCGCCCACGATGTCCAGCGCCCGGTAGAACGGTGCCGCTGCCGGCACCGCGGAGCGGTCCGCCAAGACGTCGGCGATCGCCTCGGCTTTCGGCGGCCGGCCGTCGAGAAGATAGCCGTCGATAGAATGGATCGCCATGCTCATGGGAAGTGCGTTCTCGCGCTCGCTCCTTCCCCTGCTTGCGGCGGGCCTCGTCGCCGCGCCGCCGGCGGTCGACGGACTTGGGCTGGCCCTCCGCTGCGCGACGCTCGACATCGATCTCGACGCCGCGCGCCTCGACGGGGTTCCGCGGTGAGGGTTGGCCTCGCGGGACCAGGATTTCGCGCCCGGCTCGCGCACCGGATACCTATGCAATCCGCCACGCGCGCCCGCGACCCGCGAGGGATCACGACGGGCCTCGGGCTCACCGTCGTTCATGTCGGTGCGCTCGCTATTTTTTTGCCGCACGTGTTCTCGTGGAGCGCCGTCGCGGTGCTCTTCGTGCTGTATTACCTGACGGGCGCACTCGGCATCACCCTGGGCTATCATCGCATCCTCACGCACCGGAGCCTCAAGGTGCCCAAGGCCCTCGAGTACATTTTCACGACGCTCGGGGCGCTCGCGCTCCAGGGCGGCCCGATCGAATGGATCTCGACCCATCGCGCACACCACGCGCATACCGACCGCGAAGGCGATCCGCATAGCGTCGAACACGGCTTGCGCTGGGCGCACATGCAGTGGCTCTACAAGCGCAACGACGCGCGTCTCTCGCTCGCCGAGCAAGCGCGCCTCGCGCCGGATCTCGCGCGCGATCCGTTCTATCGCTTTCTCGACAAGACATACGTCTGGTGGCAAGTCGCGCTGGCGCTCGTGCTGCTGGCGATCGGCGGCTGGCCGTGGGTCATCTACGGCGTCTTCCTGCGCGCGGTTCTGACCTATCACATCACGTGGCTGGTCAACAGCGCCGCGCATCACGACGGCTACCAAACCTATCGCACCGGCGACCGCTCGACCAACAACTGGTGGGTCGCGATCCTCGCCTGGGGTGAAGGCTGGCACAACAACCACCACGCATTTCCGTGGTCGGCGCGGCACGGGCTGCGCTGGTTCGAGTTCGATTTCACCTGGCTCACGATCCGTTTCCTCGCGGCGTGCAAGCTTGCGCGCGACATCAAACTTCCCACCGAAGCGATGATCGCCCGGCTTGCGGTTCACCAGCCGCATCAGGTGAGATGAGCATATCCTTGACGATCCTTCATCGTGCCGGTGAACCCCAACTCTACCTAGACGGGGAAACCGTCTTCGTAACAGGCGAGCACGGCACGACGATGTTCGCGGTCCTCAACGGTGAAGTCGAGATCGTCGTCAACGGCGTCGTCGTGGAGACGGTCGGCTCGGGCGGCGTTTTCGGCGAGATGGCGCTGATCGAACATCTCGAGCGCAGTGCGACCGCGCGCGCGAAGGGGAAAGCCGATGTCGTGATGATCGATGAGAAACGCTTTCTGTTTCTCGTCGCCAACCATCCGACGTTTGCGCTCGATATGATGCGCGTGCTTGCGAGCCGCCTGCGCAACATGGATCGGATGATCTAGCCGGCCCGCTAGCGGATCATCAGTGCCGCGATCAGCGGGACGAGCAGCGAGGTCACGACGGCGTTCGCGCCGAGCGCGACCGTTGCAAACGCGCCGGCGGTGCTATCGAGCGTGATCGCCCGCGCCGTGCCGATACCGTGGGCCGCCGTACCGATCGCAAGGCCGCGCGCCGGCCAATTCGCTGGACGCTCGCGGAAGAGCAGCGTCGCCAAGATGGCACCCGTAATCCCGGTCACGATCGTGAGCGCGGCCGTGAGCGACGGGATACCGCCGATCTTCTCACTCATGGCCATCGCGATCGGGGCGGTCACCGATTTTGCCGCGAGCGAACGAACGATCACGTCGGGTGCGCCCAGCGCGTGGGCGATGGCGATGCCGCTGACGATCGCCGTGAGCGAACCGGCGACCAGCGCGATCGCCACGGCAGCGGCATTCTCGCGGACGAGACCGAGGTTCCGATAGAGCGGCACCGCCAGCGCAACCGTCGCCGGGCCGAGTAAGAAATGCACGAATTGCGCGCCCGCGAAGTAGCGTTCGTAGGGTGTTCCCGTCACGCGTAAGACGAGGACCAGCGCGACGATCGCCACGAGGACCGGATGCAAGAGCGCCGGCTGCCCGAGTCGCCGCCAGAGCAGGTCGGCACACCAATACGCCGCGAGCGTGAGGGTCAACCACAGCAGCGGGCTGGTTTGCAGATAGATCCACAGCCCACCGATCCCGACGTTCAATCTCGCACCGCAGCGCGCTCCGCGCGCGCGAAGCGGCGCACGCCGTGCATTACGGCAAACGTCACGGCCATCGTCAAGACGGTCGAGCCGAGGATGGCCGCGGCGATCGGCAGCCAGTAGCGTTCGATCAAGTCGAGGTAGCGCACGATTCCCACGCCCGCCGGAACGAACAACAGCGAGAGGTAGCCCAGCAGGCCGCGCGCGGTCGGCTCGAGCGGCTGCGGAATGCCGCGGCGCACGAGAAAAAACGCAAGCAACAAAAGTAAGCCGACGATCGGTCCGGGGATCGGAAGATTCAGTCCGCGACTGATCGTCTCCCCGGCGAGCTGCGCGCCCAGCAGCGCGACGAACGCGCCGAGCAGTTAGTCGAGGTCCGCTTCGAGCGCCTCGGCGGTCCGCTGCATCACCTTCGCAAGCAGCGTGATGGCGCCGGCGCGATTCGTATTGAGCAGCATGTACTGCATCCGATCGTTCGGGTGCAGCACGACGAAGATCCCCTTGCTTCCCGTCGTGATCGAACGGACAATCCGGTCGATGAACGCACGATCTTCCTCGTCGAGGTGGATCAGCTCGGCGATTTCATCTTCTTTGAGGAGCCCGTGCAAAAATGTGTCGAGATTTTCGGGAACATCCATGTGCGGAAAAAACCCCGTCTACAGAAAAACGCTGGTACTCTATGTGTATCGGCACGGCGCCGCGAAAACGTATACCTCTGATGCCCCGCTGGCCGCGATTTGTGCGAAATCCGGTGAACGCCTGCTCCGCCCGCCGCTTCGTCGCCGGGCTTGCGTACGATCCGGCGAGGCTCGACGTGATGCATGACCGACCGGCCGAACTGCGGGTTCGCTCCGCCGCCCTCGAGGGCTTGTATGCTGGGCAAGCCGGTCGCAGGGCTCCCTCGCACAAGAGAGCGCTGCTTGGTATGCGAGCCCCTGGTCCCGTAGCTGCGAGGTATCCACCGGTTGGGGTGCGCGTCTTTTTTCTCGCCGAAGCCGATTGAACGGAAGCGACCGTGGGTATGCTTCAGTCATGATCGCACGCATTCGTACTCTCATCGCAGCCTGCGCCTTCGCAGCAGTCGCCTTCATCCCCACCTTGGCCTCAGCGGACTCCACGTTTTACGGCATCGTCCGACATACGTCCGTAAACTCGATCAAAGTCGAGAACCCCCGCACCGGCCAAACGCTTTCATTCGAGCTTCTGCCGAAATTCGATCAGGTTTTTTCCGGTGACGGAAAGACCACGTATCAAATGAAAGCCATTCATCCGGGCCGATACGTCGGCGTCATCTACGATCAAAAGTTCCTCGGCATGCGGCATGCCGACAAGATCTATATCATGAACAACGCAAACGCTCGGCTTCGTCGCGAGTAATCGCCGCCGCTCCATGTGAATCTCCGAAGAACACCGCGCCCACGGGCGCGGTGTTCTTCTATCGCCCGGTTCATGGCGCATTCAGAACGCTGTGCTCAAATGAACGGCATGATGCGCGCCGGATCCATCGTGCTCGTCCTTGCCGTCCTGCTCGCGCCGCAACGCGCGATCGCCGGGCCGCCGTTCGATACCGACGATCCCGCTCCGACCGCATACCGCACCTATGAGGCCTACCTCGGCGCGACGACGCACCGCGATTACTTCGTATCGAACTCGGAGCTGCCGTTTCTCGAGATCAATTACGGCTTGATGCCGAACGTCCAGTTTTCGGTTCACATCGGCAGCGCGATCGAGACCGCGCCGAAAAGTCCAAACGCCGCGGGTCTCGACGATTTCGAGGCCGGGCTCAAGGTGCGTTTCGTTGAGGAAACGGGCACCACGCCGCAGGTCGCGCTCTATCCGCAAGTGACATTCGCAAGCGGTTCCGCCGGCGTCACGGCCGGACATGGCACGTTCCTTCTGCCGCTGTGGGCTCAGAAGACGATCGGCACGATCACGGTGTTCGGCGGCGGCGGCTTCGACTTCGATCGCAACGCGAGCGGCCCCGGCGATTGGCAAGGCGGTCTTGCGGCGACCGACCCGGTTACGGCGTCCGATACGATCGGGCTCGAAATCACGCGAACCACGCCGCACGATGCGTATCAACAATCCGACGTCGGCGTCGGCTATATCCGGCAAGTCGGCGCCGTCCACGGGCTGCTGTTTTCGTTCGGCCGCAGCTTCGGTTTGCAACCGCATTATCGCGGCTACGCCGCGTATGGCTGGTTTCTCGGACCGCCGCAAAAAAAGACCTGAAGCAGCGACTCCAGCCTATGCCCGTCCGAACAGCAGCGCGAGCGGGACGAGCACATCCGGGTATTCGCGCGGCGAAATGGTTTCATCGGCCGTTGCGATGCGCACCTCGTCATACGCGCCGCCGCGCGGCTCCGAGAAGAGGTGAGCGCGATTGGTTTGCACGTCGATTACCCAGTACTCCGGGATGCCGGCGATCGCGTACTTTTCGCGTTTCATCCCCAGATCGAAGGCGAGCGATGAATCGGCGATCTCGATGATGAGGGCGACCTCGTCGACGCGGACCCGTCGGGCGGTCTCCCATTCGGTCGCGCGCACGACCGCAAAATCCGGATCCGGTTCGTCATGCGGCCCGAGCCGCAGACTGAGCGCCTCGGCAAACACCCGATACCGCCCGCGACGCTGGTATTTCGCGCGTGTTGCTGCGAATCCTCAGCAGCAACGGGCTCCGCGCCGGACGCTACGAGAGCAGCCCCTGACCGATGTACTCGCCGTTCGCAATGCTGAGGCCCTCGTCACGATGAGGCGAAAGGCACCCGCGGCTCGCGGAATTTCAGCCGTCCCGGGCGAAACGTGGGGCCGACGGGCATCGTGACGTTGCATGACCCGCAATTGCCGCGCGCGGGGAGACCATGCACTCAAGAGACGATTCGCTTTTTGTCGAGGAGACGTACCGGGCGGCATGCCGCGGTCGCGACGCGGGTGGCATCCCGATCGGCGCGGTCCTGGTGCGTGACGGAGCCGTCATCGGCACCGGCTGCAATCAGCGCATTCAAAAATCCGATCCGATTCTCCACGGCGAGATGGACTGCATCAGGAACGCCGGCCGCCAGCGCACCTACCGCGATACGACGCTCTACACGAGCCTCTCGCCATGCTTGATGTGCGCCGGCACGATCGTCCAATTCAAGATTCCGCGCGTCGTCATCGGTGAGAACATCACGTTTTCCGGCAACGAAGCCTTCCTCGCGTCGCACGGCGTCGAGGTCGCCGTCCTCAACGACCAGCGCTTCGTCGACGTGATGCAAGCGTTCATCACGGCCCACCCCACCGACTGGAACGAAGACATCGGCGAGTAGCGACACGCTTCGCCAACCGCTGGACAACGAACATCGATATATCGCTAATGCGACGCGATAGCGCGACCGATAGCAGCGGTATGAAACCACTTTCGTTCGTTACATCCATCGCGCTCGTCTTCCTAAGCCTCACGAGCACTCATGCGGATGCGAGCACAAATCTTATCGGCTCGGTCGTTTCGAACGCGGTTCCGGCATTTCGAGATCTCGCGGAGGCGTATACAAAGAGTCACCCCGGCACGACGATCACCATCCTGCCGGGTAGCGGCGACACGATCAGCAAGAATACGAATCGCGGGCTCGCGAGCGACTTCATCGTTATCGGCGATAACTTCATGGCGCAAACGCAGAACGTGATCGGCCCGGCGCGGATTCTGGAAAATTATACGGTCATCGTCGTCGCACCCGACGCGAAGTCGAAGGTCACGAAACCCGAGGATCTCAGCGTGCCTGGCGTTCGGATCGGGTCCGGAACGGCCGGTGGCGGGCTCGGACTCTTGGCGGACCAGACGTTCGCGAAGCTCGATGCAAAGTACGGCAACGGGTTCTTGGCGAAGGTCAAAGCCAACGTGACGCTGGTGCGCACCCAGAATGACTTGATTGCCCAGGCGCTCAAGGCCGGCAAGATCGATGCCGCGATCCTCTTCGCCGCCGACGCGCAAAACGACGATCTTTCGAAGATCGAGATCGGCGAGAGCTCCGTCTCGAACGTCGAGTATAGCGCGGCGCTCAAAGGCTCGACCCATCTTGCCGAAACGAAGGACTTTTTAGCGTTCGCGCACAGCCCCGAAGGCATTGCGATCATCCGCAAGCACGGGCACAAGATCTAACGGCTCCGCCCAACCGGCCGCGCATCCGGAAGGGCGCCGGCACGAATCTCCTCTGCGGCCAAGTCGCCACTAGCAATGGCCGCGATCATGATACCGTGATACGGTGAAGAATATCACGGTATCACTCGACGATGAGACCTACCGCCGCGCGCGGATCCTCGCGGCTGAGCGCGGGACTTCCGTCTCGGGCGCTGGTCAAGGGCTTTCTCTCTGAGGTGACGTCGGGTGAAAGCGAGAGCGACCGGCTCAGGCGTGAGGAGCGCGCTTTGCGCGAGCGGATCGCCACCTTCCGCGCATCCGACCTGCTGTCTCGTGACGAACTACATTCTCGCAGCACGTGAGCGCCGTGCGTTTTCTCGATACGAACATACTTCTGTACTCGATCAGCACCGATCCCGGTGAATACGCTAAACGTGAAATTGCCATCGCCATACTGGAACGCGATGATTGCGCGCTCTCGGCACAGGTACTCCAAGCGTTCTACGTACAAGCGATGCGGCCGACGCGCGATGATCCACTGCCGTACGACATTACCGTCGGGCTAACGAAGATGTGGGTCCGCTTTCCGGTGCAAGAAACCACGCTTGCGATCGTCGAGCGCGCATTCGAGATGAAAGCGACACACCGTCTCTCGTAAAGTCAGACCGCACGTCAGCAACGAAAACTTGAGATTATCCTCGCTGACGAACTGCTAGCGGACGCTTGCGCAAGCAGTGGACGAAGAAGCGCCCGCATGCCGAGCGCGCGGGCGCTTTTTTTCTTGGTCCTCGGTTGCCGCGAAGTGAATAAGGCGAGTCGGGATCGCTCCGAAATGTTGGCTTGCGGCTCTTATCGGGATGAACGACTCGCTTCGTGGCTCGTTGGGTTGTGAGCCGGGCGAATGACAGCAGAAACGTCCGCGCGCGATAAGCACGCGGACGTTCTGTTCTTAAATAGCGAGCGATCCGATCACGGGCGAACGGTTAGTGAATCGAAACGCCCGTGAAGTACGCGAAGCTGTAATAGCCAGCGGTACTCGGGGGACTTGGCGCCGAACTTCCGGCATTTCGCCAGACGCCGAGGAAGAGCGTGTAGGCACCGCCCGTTTCGGCCATGGGAATCGGAAAGGCCCGTGTATACCAATAGCCGCCGAGCCCGCTATACGTCCCGATCGGCGGTGGTCCGCCGGGCGTTTCGGGACATGAAGCCGCTCGGGATGTCGACGACAGGGTGGCCGATCCGGTCCCGAATGGGGGAGGCAAGAAGATCGTCTCCCAACCCGCAGCGTCCCAACAATTGTCCTCGGCGAAGAGCGTTGCAAGCCGTGGCGTCGTGATCAACGTACCGTCGGTATGCGGCCCGCCGCTGGGCGTCGTGTAGAGACTTGCTTCCGTGTCCGTGTTGGTGAAGTTGTCGTCTCCGCCTTCGAGCACTTGCAGATTGAGCGTCGGGGTGCCGCTCGGGATCGTCACATCTTGGCAGATGCCGATAGCACCCTTGTAGGCCCTGGGCGTGCTTCCGGCGATCGGCGCCGCGTTGACCATCGCATACTCCGTGTAGCCGCCGCTTACCGAGTTCGCGACGCCGCTCGGCAGGCCGCTGGAACCTTCAACCTGTGCGACGGGCGTCGCGGGCGGTACCGGAACCGGCGATTGAGACGGCGACGCGGATGGTTGACCCGTCGGACTCGGATTCGGTGACGGATTCGGGTTCACCGGCGCAGGGTTTCCCGTGTGCGCGACGCCGCACGTATACCATGGTGATCCGACGCCGTTGTTCGCCGATGATGCGATGGTGAAATCACCGTCGATCACCGCGCTATCAACGCGGAGACGCTGCGCGGGCAACGTGAACGACGTGCTCGGAATGCTGACGCTGATCGTCGGCGACGCGATCTGCGTCCCATCGTAGGCGATCGTATACGAGATCGCCGTCGTTCCCGCGCCGTTCGTCGTCACGGTCGTGTGGGTCGACGTATCGGAATTCGTGAGCGCCGGCGCAACAGCATTTCCGTTGGCATCGATGAGCGAACCGGGGCCGACGATCGTGTTGCCGGAGGCGTCCTTGGCAACCAGCGTCGCCGTCACCGACGACGGCGTGCCAATCGCAAACGCGGTACCGCTATAGTTGAGCGCAAGCGTGCTCACGACGCCGTTGAGCGTCACATTGACGTTGTTCGTTGCACCCGCGGTGATCGTTTCCGGAATCGTGTTCATCGCGAGCGGCGTGCCCGATCCGTCGGTCGAGGCATAGGTCGCGACCTCGAGCGTCTCGTTCGTTCCCGCCGGCAAGTACGCTTGCGCGGTGCAGGTGTAATAGCCGCTCGCGAGCGGACAACTCGACGAACCGAGCGTGAGCGGAACGACGATCGGCGTCAAGCCGCCGACGGAGAACGCGATCGAATTCGTCGAGGGGGAAACGTATTTCGGATTGCGCTTGGCCGCGCTTGCGGCCGGCTTGACCGGGATGCGGATCGTCAAGGTCGCTTTTCCGGTCGCATTTGAAGATGTTCCGGCGCTGCCGGATGTCGATGGCGCGGGCGCCGGTGCCTTGGCGGGCGAGCTGATTCCGCTCCCCCCCGCGCAGCCGGCCGCGATCACGACGACGAGCGCGAGCGCGCCCATGGCCGAACGTTTCATTAGCGTCCCTTCCCTTTGGCGTTACCTTGAACCGTGACATTACTGACCGTGACCGTGACCGGAACGACCACGCTTTCGTTGAACGAATCGGTGACCGTGATGTGGGCCGTGCCGGAGGCGACCGCATTGAACGGAATCGTCGTCGTGCCGTTGCCGGCGGTAACCGGCGAGGTGACGGTCACAGCCGCGGTGTTGTCCGAAACGACCGTATACGAGCCGCTATAGCCCGACTCGGTCACCGAGAACGAGTCGGTGCCGGTGCCGTTGAGCGTGATCGACGAAACCGACGCCGAGAGCGCCGCGACGCTAACGGTTTGCGGAGTGACCGTGAAGCTCGTCCCGGCGATGCCGAACGTGGCCGAGGGGACCGCCGAGGAACCGTTGTAGGCGATCGACCAGGTGATCGACGTCGTCCCGGCGCCGTGTTCGGTCGCGACGAACTCGCCGCTGGTATCCGAATTCGTGAGTGTGGGCACGACGGGATTTCCGCTCGTGTCGATCAGCGATCCGGGACCGACGATCGTCGCAGCCGATGCGTCGGTGGCGTCCAACGTCGCTGTCACCGTCGTCGTCGTACCGGTCGCGACGGTGTTCGTGCTAAGCGCAAAGCTCACGCTTGTGACGACGCCGTTGAGTGCGAGCGTGATCGGATTGTTGGCCCCGGCCATGATCGTTTGGACGACCGAGTTCCTCGAGAGGACCGATCCGCCGCCGCTTGGAGCGGAATACGCCGTAACGACGATCGTATCTTGGCCGGTGGGGACGTTCGCTTGAGCCGTGCAGGTGAACGTTCCGCCGGACGGCGCTCCGCACGGCGCGACACCGGCCTGGATGTTGACCGTATTGGTGACCGTACCACCCACGGCGAACGTCACCGACGCCGTGTTCGGCGAAACGTACGCCGGCCGTTTACGACTCGCGGACGATGACGACGCGCCGGCGACGGGGACGCGAATCGTAAACGATGCCGTTCCGGTCGCCTTGGCTTGCCCGCCCGAACCGTTCGCGCCGCTCGCCGAGGGCGACGGAGCCGCAATCGGTGCGGAACTCGGCGCCGAACCGCCGCCGCCACAGCCGGCCACGACGATGGCGAGAATCGCAGACGCAGCGATATGCAACTGTTTCATCACTTTTCTTTGCCTTTCGCGTGGCTTTGGATGGTTATCGGCGTCGTCGTGACCGTGACGGCGACCGTGACCGATTGTCCGTGCGCGTCCTGGACTTTCACGTGTGCCGTGCCCGCAGCGACCGCGTCGAAGACGATCGTCGTCGTCCACGGCGAGCCGGACGCCGTTACGGGCGAGGTCACCGTCACCGAACTCGTGTTGTCCGACGAGACCGTGTAGGAGCCGGTGTAGCCCGACTCGGTAACGGTGAACGATGACGCGCCGACCTGGTTCACGGCGATTGTCGATCCGGAATCCGTCAACGGAGCAAAGCTCGGCACGGGACTCGGCGACGGCGCGACGCTCGGCGAGGGACTCGGCGACGGCGCGACGCTCGGCGACGGTCGCGGCGATGCGCTCGGCGACGCGCTCGGCGACGCGCTCGGCGACGCGCTGCTCGAGGGGCTCGGCGACGGCGACAGCGGGGCCATCGAGGGCAACGCGAGCGGCGAGCCGGCGTAGACGCAAAAATACGCCGTGCCGCCCGCAGCGATGAGAATCGACGGGTTGAACGCAACCGCTGAAAAACTGAAGCTCGACGACGAGAGGACGGTCGCGGGACCATCGATCGTGACCCACGTCGAGCCGTTATAAGAGGCAAGGTAATACGAACCGGATGGCAGGCTTGCGGCCGTAAACGTCGCGACCGGAAAGCCCGTGATCGTGGTCGCCGTATTTGCGACCAGTCCGAGATAGAGGATCGGCGTGTTCGCGGCCACATCGAGCGCGGTGCGCGACGTGGAGAGGCTCGTCGCGCCGATCTTACGCGCCGATTGGAGCGCCGGAATGGAGCCTGGGGCCGCCGTCGTGACCGCAGCGGTAACCGAACCGGTTCCGGCAACGGCCACCGTTGCGCTGTCGCCACCGCCTACTCCCGACACAACGGTGCCGGATGACGAGATCGGCGAAACCGGTGCACTCGCACCGGCGACCGGCGTCGGTGCGGGTTTACTCACGAGGCCCGAACCGCCCCCGCTACAAGCCGCAACCCCGACGGCGATCAGCGCAACAAGCGATCCCAGACGTACCCTTAGCACAAAGGCCCTCCGTGCAAAACAGTGCTTACGGCCGCGCGTAAACGCAACGGCCGACCTTCCGCGTTGAAGAACGACAAGCGGCAAGGTACGGGGCGCTTCGCGTTGCCCGACCGTATTCATTTATGAAGAAAAGGTTGGCGAACATTAACGCCGAGTACGCGAACGCTTATGTTTCTCATCAACTGAAGCGGCACGAAAGCTGATCGTTCTTAGCGCGCATGCGCAGCGGTCTCAAGAACCTCGCGTGAGAGCTGCGTATTTCTCAAAAAGCCGGGCGACGCAAAACCGCATTCCTCGTCGAGGAATCTCGTGAGGCGCGGCGCTCGTTTTCTCCGGCGCACCGTTCGCGCTCCCATCGGCGCGTAGATTTCACAATGCGCATGTTTCTCAAGCCGTTGATTCTGCCCCGGTCGCGTGCCCGGTCGTCTCGGCCATCGATGAAGTCATTGATCAAGTGCGAACATAGCATTCCGGGGACTTCCACTAGGGAGGCAGCGCCTTATGGACCACAACGAAGAATACATCAGCGTCAAACCTTCGCACCCGGGCACGCTTCTGCTCACCGAATATCTGCGACCGCTGGGAATCATCCCGCATGCTCTCGCCGTCAGCATGCACGTACCGGCCACGCGCATCGACAGTCTCGTCAAGGGCAAACGCGCGATTACCGCAGACACGGCGATGCGCTTGGGACGGTTCTTCGGCACCTCGGGGCAGTTCTGGATGAACCTGCAGGCGTACGACGATCTCGCAATCGCGGAAGATGCGCATGCCGAGCGGATCGAACGGGAAGTACAGCCCCTGGACTTCCTGCGCCATTCGTCGTGAGCGTGGTCACGCAGCGTCCTGCTGCGCGCCCCGAGCGTTGCCCGGTGCCCTCGTAGGCGGCGACTCCGCCCGCAGGAGGATGACCCGCGCGGCGTTCACGTCGGCGTCGTCTTCATGACAACAGCGAACGCATGTGAAGCGCGGACCCTCCCGACTTTCTTTCGCGACGTGGCCACAGGCGGCGCACGTCTGCGACGAATACGCTGGATTCACGACGATCACGTCGCGAGCAGCATATTCTGCTTTCTCGCGGATCAGCGTGGCCAGTATCCCAAACCCAGCGTCGAGCAACTCGCGAT
>Ga0116226_10001820_pt1 | contig 18472 bp, 15 predicted proteins | sample S1TSphfallax_FD_89692 | JGI IMG/M metagenome (GOLD analysis project Ga0116226, IMG submission 89692) | Host-associated microbial communities from peat moss isolated from Minnesota, USA - S1T2_Fa - Sphagnum fallax MG | ecosystem: Host-associated > Plants > Peat moss > Unclassified | place: USA... | reverse complement strand
TCCGCCCAAGGCCTATGCCGATCAGTGGGATGTGGGGGGCCTGGACGAGAAAATCCGCGGCCTCCTGGGCCTCGAACTGCCCGTCGCCGCCTGGGCCGCCGAAGAGGGCATTGCCGACGAGGAAATCCGCGAGCGCGTCATGGCCGCGGCGGATGCCCGGGCGGCGGAGCGCGAGGCCCTGATCTCATCCCATCAGATGCGCCACCTGGAAAAGAACTTCCTGTTGCAGATGGTGGATATGCAGTGGCGCGAGCATCTCACGCGCCTGGATCACCTGCGCCAAGTCATCGGCCTACGCGGCTATGGCCAGCGCGACCCGCTCAACGAATACAAGACCGAGGCCTTCTCACTATTTGAGGGTCTGATCGTCGATCTGCGCCAGAACGTCACCCGCTGGCTGATGACCGTGGAGATCCAGTTCGCCCCCCCCGAGCCGGCCCTGAACCCGCCGTCCATGTTCGAAATCCACATGGACCCCCAGACGGGCGAGAACGAGCGGGCGCTGGAGATGGTCGGCGCGACCTTAAGCGACGGCACGGCGGCTCAGCGTGCGGCCCTCCCCCTCTCGGCCCTGCCCGAGGGCGCCGCGCGTACGGCCCGCAATGCGCCATGCCCCTGCGGTTCGGGCAAGAAGTTCAAGCACTGCCACGGGACGCTGGTCTAGGGCCGCCACGCACGGCGCCCGCCATATTACACACCATGACCGCGGCCATTTTCGAGATCACCAAGGCTGCCGGCTTCGACGCGGCCCATCGCCTGCCGGGGGGACCGGCGCAGGGGCCTTATACGCGCCTGCACGGTCACTCCTTCCGCGTGGAAGCCACCCTGCGCGGCCCCGCCACGGGGCCTGTGGGGTGGGTCGCCGATCTGGGTGACCTGGACGGCGCCCTAAAGGCTGCCTGCGCCGAACTGGACCACTCCCTGCTCAATGATCACGAGGGCCTGGCGAGCCCCACGCTTGAGGCCCTGTGCCAATTCTTCGCGGGGAGACTGAAGACGACATTCCCCGGGCTGTCGCGGGTGGTGGTCTCCAGGCCAACAGTGGGCGAACGCTGCGCGCTCGATCTGACCTAATCGTCATCCCGCGCGAAGCGGAGCGAAGATGCAGGACCCAGGGGACGGGTACGCACGCTTGGATTAGCGAACCGCCGAGCCTCGCCCAGCCGCCTGGGTCCCGGCTCGCGCTTCGCTTGGCCGGGATGACGACGGCGGGGACCGAAGCCGCCTCGTCCCTATTCACCGCGTGTCGACCAAGACCACCTCGGCGTCGGCCAGGGCGCGGACCTCGAGCACGGCCTCGTCCTTGATCGCGGCCCCGTCCCGGGTCTCCAGAGTGACGCCATTGACCTCCACCGATCCCGCCGCCGTGGCGAGGTAGGCGTGGCGTCCAGGCGCCAACTCATAGCGGGCCGTGTCGCCCGCCTTGAGGCTCGCGCCGAGCACCCGCGCGTCGGCGCGGATCGGCAGGGCGTCGGCATCCTCGGCGCGGCCGCTGGCAAGCGGCACGAAGGCGCCGGCTCTCGCGCCCTTGGGAAACTCCCGCGCGCCCCAGGACGGAGCGCCGCCCCGAGTGGCGGGCTGGATCCAGATCTGGAAGAGCGTCGTCGTCTCGTCCTCGGCATTGATCTCGGCGTGGCGGATGCCGGCGCCTGCGCTCATCACCTGAACGTCGCCCGCGGCTGTGCGGCCGCTGTTTCCGAGGCTATCGCGATGGCTGATCGCGCCTTTGCGGACATAGGTGATGATTTCCATGTCGGCGTGGCCGTGAGCGCCAAAACCCATCTTGGGAGCGATCTCGTCGTCGTTCCAAACCCGAAGGTCGCCCCAGCCCATGCGGGAGGGATCGTACCAATCGGCGAAGGAGAAATGATAGCGCGCGTTAAGCCAGTCGTTCTGAAAACGACCGAGTTTGCCGGCGGGCCGATGATCGATCATCGCTTAAGGTCTCCACGCTTGCGAGGGGAGACGTTAGATAGTCCGGCTTGTCCCCGCCGCAACGTCATCGCGCCGATGGCCATCAGCGCCCCTCCCCTAAACTCGAAGAGGAAGGGCGCGAGGTGAGGCGTGTTTAGCCGGCCTTGGGCGCGAAGAGAGTGCACCAGCCGTTGGGATCGATCGGGCCGGCGACCACCTTGCACATACCCGCCTTGGGGCTGCCAGGAATATAGTAGTTGCACATGCTGCAGTGCTTCGTGCCGTTCGGATGATCCTGATAGTGGGCATTGGCCTTGGGCAGGGTGCCCGCGGCGTGAGCCGCTTCCGACACGGCCAGGATCGGCAGACCGGTCAGAACCGCGGCCCCAATCAGGACCCCGCGACGGGTGGTGGGCGTGGACGAAGACGACATTCTCAACAACTCCTTGGAAAGGAACAGTCAGGTTGCATCATAGCGCCCGCCTTTTGATCCATCCGAAACGCCACCGCAAGGCGGAATCCGGGGGACCGGCGGGAACGATGACCCTATCAACGCCATGCCAAATTAACGGGGCCTGAACGGCGCTGAGGGATCATCGGCGCACATAGTGTAGGCGCCTATCTGGGTCTAAGCGCCCACCTGCCCCCTGTGTCGCAGAAAGGCGTCGGCGAGGACGGAGGCGGTCATGGCCTCGACCACCGGCGCGGCCCGGATACCGACGCAGGGGTCGTGGCGCCCGCGCGTGCGGACCTCGATCTCGGCGCCGGATTCGTCGATGGAGCGTCGGGCGCTAAGGATGGAGGAGGTGGGCTTGAAGGCGACGCGAGCCACCACGCTCTGACCGGTGGAAATGCCGCCCAGAATGCCCCCCGCCTGGTTGGACAAAAAGACCGGACCGTCATTGCCGACGCGCATCTCATCGGCGTTCTCCTCACCCGAGAGGCCGGCGGCGGCGAAACCGGCTCCGATCTCCACCCCTTTGGCGGCGTTTATCGACATCAAGGCGGCGGCGAGTTCGGCGTCCAGTTTGCCATAGATCGGCGCGCCCCAGCCGGCGGGAACGCCCGTGGCCTCCACCTCGATGATCGCGCCGGTAGATGAGCCGGCCTTGCGCACGGTCTCCAGATGGGCCTCCCAAATCGCCACGGTCCCGGCGTCGGGGCACCAGAAAGGGTTTCGGCGGGGCTCATCCCAGTCCCAGCGCTCGCGGTCGATCTTGTGGGGCCCGATCTGGACCAGGGCCGCGCGCACGGTGACGGTGGGAATGATCTTGCGGGCGATGGCGCCGGCCGCCACCCGGCAGGCGGTCTCGCGAGCCGACTGGCGTCCTCCGCCACGATAATCGCGCACGCCATATTTGGCGAAATAGGCGTAGTCCGCGTGGCCGGGGCGGAAAGCCTCGGCGATATCGGCGTAGTCGCGGGAACGCTGGTCGACATTGTCGATCATCAGGGAAATCGGCGTACCCGTGGTGACCGGCCCGCCGAACCGGGCGCGGACGCGCTCATCCTCAAAGGTCCCCGACAGGATGCGCACCGCGTCCGGCTCCTGGCGCTGGGTGACAAACTTGCCCTGGCCCGGCCGGCGCAGGTCCAGCCAGGCCTGGATATCAGCCTCCGTCAGGCGGATGCCGGGCGGGCAGCCATCCACAACGCAGCCGATGGCCGGACCATGGCTTTCACCCCAGGTGGTGACGCGAAACAGATGGCCGAAACTGTTGTGGGACACGGCGTCTTGTCAGTCCTGATGCTTAAAGGCATGGCGATGCTCGCCTTCCATCGCGGAGCGCGGCCTTCACGCCAAGCCATTTTTGACCCAATCGCTATTCGTCGAACTTGGCCTTGCGGCCGGCGCGCCAAATAAACGATGATCATTTCAACAGGGAAATTCCTGCGAACCCTTCTTCCGGCAAGGGACAGGCGAACGCGGTGCGATGTCAAAAGCCCGTGCTCGACCCTCTAAATGCGCCGCCCCATCGCGCGGCCTGACGATCAAGAGGCGAATGGCTCATGGCCGAAAGACGGCGTTCACTTTGGATTTTCATTGGCCTCGGCGTGGTGGCCATCATCCTTGTGGCCGCCGCTATCCTCCTTAAGCCGAAGCCCGCAAGGCCCGCGCCCCCGATGGTCTCGGTGAATGTGGCAAGCGTCACAACGCAGGATGTCCCGGTTTCGCTGTCGGCCCTGGGCGCGGCTCAGGCTTGGCGGAGCGACACCATTGTCGCCCAGGTGACGGGTATTCTTCAGAAGGTGAGCTTCACGGAAGGGTCGGTGGTGAAGGCCGGTCAGGTGTTGGCCGAGATCGATCCCGCGCCCTATCGCGCCGCCCTGATCCAGGCCAAGGGGTCATTGGCCCGGGATGAGGCCACCCTCGAGGGCGCGAAGGTCGATCTCGCCCGCTACAAAACCCTGGCCGCCCAGGACTCCATCGCCAAACAGACCTACGAAGATGAGCAGGCGACCGTGAAGGCGGACGAGGGCGTGGTCCTCTTGGACCAGGGAGCTGTCGCCGCCGCCCAGGTCAACCTTGATCGCTGCCGCATTACCTCGCCGATCAGCGGCCGCGCGGGCATACGGCTTGTGGACCCCGGCAATCTGGTGGGGTCGGGGGCGGCGTCTACCAGCACAAATGGATCGGGCGCCACGGCCAGCACCACCTCGGGCTCAACAGCAGGCGGCGCAAGTTCCGCCGCCGGGTCCAGCGGCAGCGTGACGGGCGGCACCAGCGGGTCCACCGGGATCGTCGTCATCAATCAGATCACACCCATCGCCGTGACATTCGCCGTGCCTCAGGCGGACTTCGCCCATCTCATCCAGGTGTCCGAAAGCTTCCGCAAACCCCTGAGCGTTCAGGCCTTCGCCCAGGAAACCGGCCAATCCCTCGGCTCTGGGACCTTAAGCATCGCCGATAACAAGGTCGATCCGAGCACGGGCACGGTGCAACTCAAGGCCCGCTTTGAGAATGTCGGCGAGAAGCTCTGGCCCGGGCAGTACGTCAATGTCAGCCTGACCCTTCAGACCCTGGAAAAGGCGACGACCGTTCCGGCGGCGGCGATCAATCATGGCCCGAAGGGCGACTATGTATACCTTGTCGTCGGTGGGAAGGCCCAGATGCGCCCCGTGCAGGTGACCTCGACCCAGGGCGCTTTGGCGGTGATCAAGACTGGAGTGTCCCCGGGCGATACCGTGGTGACGGACGGCCAGATGACTCTCAGAAACGGGGCTTTGGTGAGGGTCATAACGCCCGGCAAGGCCTCGCCCGCGTCCGGCGCGCCGGCGCCCGCTCAGTCCTGACGGCGCAACCCTTAAATGGCCGCTAATCTCTCCTCACCTTTCATCCGTCGCCCGGTCGCGACCACGCTCATCGCGATAGGTTTCTTGCTGGTGGGCATCATCGCCTATTTCAATCTGCCGGTGGCGGCCTTGCCGCAGGTGGATTTTCCGACCCTGCAGATCAGCGTGTCGCTTCCCGGGGCCAGCCCTGAAACCATGGCCTCGAACGTCGCCACACCCCTGGAGCGCCAGTTCGCGACGGTCCAGGGCCTCAGCCAGATGACCTCGGTGAGTTCCCTCGGATCCACCAGCATCACCCTCCAATTTCAGCTCAACCGCAACATCGACGCCGCCTCGCAAGACGTCCAGGCGGCTATCAACGCGGCGGGCGGCCAGCTCCCCACCAACCTGCCGGCGCCCCCGTTCATCCGGAAGGTCAATCCGGCCGACGCGCCGATCATGATCATCGCCATGCGGTCGGACAGCCTGCCGATCCAGACCGTCAATGATTATGCCGACAACATTCTCTCCCAGCACCTCTCCACGGTTCCGGGCGTCGGCCAGGTCAACATCGGGGGGCAGCAGAAGCCTGCCATCCGCATTCGTATAGATCCCAACAAAACGGGCGCCCTCGGCCTGCAACTGGACAATATCCGCACGGCCATTACCAACCAGACGATCAACGCGCCCAAGGGCGCCATCAACGGCCCGGGCCAAAACCTGGCTGTGTATGCCAATGACCAGATCTTCGACGCAAGCATCTGGAAGAATCTCGTCATCGGCTACAATAGCAAGACGGGGGGCGCCGTCCGGGTCCGGGATGTCGGCTCGGCGGTCGCCGATGTGGAAAATAACGAGATCGGCGCCTGGATGTACCCGGGCAAGGGGAACACCGACAAAAGCCTCACGGGCGGCCAGGCGATCCTGCTGATTATCTATAAGGAGCCTGGCGCGAACGTCATCGACACCGTGGATGCGATCAAGAAGACCCTGCCGAGCCTCAGGGCCAATATTCCGCCCTCCGTCGATATCCAGGTGATTTCCGACCGCACTCAGACCATCCGCGCCGCCGTCAAGGACGTGGAGACCACGCTCCTCATTACCATCGCTCTGGTGGTCGTGGTGATCTTCCTGTTTCTGCGCAATATTCGCGCCACCATCATCCCCAGCGTCATCATCCCCCTGGCGCTGCTCGCGACGGCCGGCGTGATGCTGCCGCTGCACTTCAGCCTCGACAACCTCTCGCTCATGGCCCTCTCCATCGCCGTGGGCTTCGTGGTGGATGACGCCATCGTCATGGAAGAGGTAATCTGGCAGAAGATCGAGCATGGGATGGCGCCGTTCGAGGCGGCTTTGGAGGGGTCCGGAGAGATCAGCTTCACCATCCTCTCGATTTCCATCTCGCTGGTCGCTGTCTTTACCCCCTTGATGTTCATGGGCGGCGTGGTGGGACGCCTGATGAGTGAATTCGCCTTCACCCTGAGCGCCGCGGTGGTCCTCTCAATCTTTCTCTCCCTCACCGTCACGCCGATGATGTGCAGTCTCTTTCTGCGCAAGCCCGGCCCGCCCAGCAACCGCTTCACCAAGGCCCTGGAGCGGGGCTTCTCGGCCATTGAGAACGCCTATGCCCGAGGCCTGGACGTGGTTCTGTGCCACATGCGTCTGACACTGGCGGTTTTTATTGCCACAGCCCTCTTCGCGGTCTTCCTCTACGCGACAACACCCACGGGCTTCTTCCCGCAACAGGATACCGGGTTCTTGAGCGGCGTGGTTCTGACCTCCCAGGACGCCTCGTTCCAGAAACTGAGCGCGAAGATCCAGCAGGTGGCCGACGTGATTCGCGCCGACCCTGATGTGGCTGCCATGGGCTTCTTCGCCGGAAACCAGGGCGCGAACCAGTCCAACATCACCATTACCCTCAAGCCCCAGGACTCGGGGCGCAAGGTCAGCGCGACCCAAATCATCGCCCGCCTGAGACCCAAGCTGAACCGCCTCGTGGGGGTTCAGACCTTTCTCCAGGCCAATCAGGACATCAATGTCGGCGGCCGGGCAGGTCAGGCCCAGTATCAATATACGCTCTCCGACTCCGATCTTACGGAGCTAAATGTCTCGGCGCCCAAGCTTCTCGCCGCGCTCCAGGGGCTACCGCAGCTTAAAGATGTGAGTTCCGATCAGCAGTCCAAAGCCGGGGCGGTGAACCTGACCATTGATCGGGACGCGGCAGCCCGCTTCGGGATCATGCCGGCGGATATCGACAACGCGGTTTACAACCTGATTGGCCAGAGAGAGGTGGCCCAATATTACACTCAGCTCAACGCCTATCACGTGGTGCTGGAAGCGCCGCCAAGGATGCAGGCCGACCCGAACCTGTTCAATTCGGTCTATATCCTTTCGCCGGTGACCGGAAAAACGGTGCCGCTCTCCCTGTTCGTTAAGGTGAACGCGACGGGGACGAGCAGCCTCACAGTGAGCCATCAGGGCCAGTTTCCCGCGGCGACCATCTCCTTCAATCTCGGTCCAGGCGTCGCTCTGGGCGACGCCACCAAACTTGTGCAGAAAGCCCGGGACGAGTTGGGGGCCCCACCCACCCTCACCGGGAATTTCCAGGGGACGGCCCAGGCGTTCCAGCAGTCGCTTTCCACCGAACCCCTGCTCATCGGCGCGGCGTTGATCGCTGTCTATGTGATCCTGGGCATTCTCTATGAGAGCTTCATCCACCCCCTGACCATCCTCTCCACCCTACCCTCGGCCGGTGTCGGAGCGATCCTGGCCCTGCGTCTGGCCGGTCAGGACCTCAACGTCATCGGGATCATCGCCATCATCCTCCTGATCGGGATCGTGAAGAAGAACGGGATCATGATCGTGGATGTGGCTCTGCGGCTGGAACGCGAACATGGGATGAGCGCCATCGAGGCGTCACGCGAAGCCTCTCACCAGCGCTTTCGCCCAATCCTGATGACCACGGCGGCGGCCATGCTGGGCGGCGTACCCATGATCCTTTTCACCGGCACAGGCTCGGAGTTCCGCCAGCCGCTCGGCTACGCCATTGTCGGCGGCCTGCTGGTGTCGCAGGCCCTGACCCTCTTCACAACGCCGGTGATCTATATCTATCTGGATCGGTTGCGCGGCCTCTTCGGCCACCACGAACCGAAGACGGAAGGCGAAGCGGCAGCTACGGCGCCGGAACCCGCCACCTAAGGGCCGCCTAGGCCGATGATGATCGCCCATTCCTCGGGCGTGATGGGCGTGACCGAGAGGCGGAACTGGCGAAACAGGGTCATGCCCGCCAGGCCGGGCTCCGCCCGCATCTGAGCCAGGGTCACCGGATTCGACAAGGCGCGCACCGGCGCGATCTCAACGGCCACAAACCGCGCGGCCGGATCAGTGGGGTCAATGAATGCTTCTCGGACAATCTCGACCACGCCGGCCACACAAAGCCCTGTCACCGAGTGATAGAAGAAGGCCTGATCGCCAATCTTCATGTTCTTGAGGTAGATCGCCGCCTGGGCGTTGCGCACGCCGTCCCAAATCGTCTTTCCGTCGCGAAGGAGATCGTCAAAGCCATATTTGGCCGGCTCCGATTTCATCAGCCAATAGGCGGGGGTCGCCATGCGGTCGAATCTCCTTGAGGGCCAGTTTCGCCCGTTTCATAGGGGATTGGGGGCTCCGGGGAAATCAATCGTCACATGATGATCAAGGCCTTGCTGAGCGCCGCGGCGCTGTTCGCCCTCGCTGTCGGCCCCGCCCGGGCGGCCTTTACGATTGAGCACGTGACGGTGATTGACGGGACGGGCGCCGCCGCAAAGCCTGACATGACCGTCGTCGTGGACGGCGAGCGGATCGCCAGGATCGTCCCCAGCGCCCTGGCGGGAGCGCCGACGGGCAAGGTCATCGACGGCCGAGCCAAGTACCTGATCCCCGGGCTCATGGACGTGCATATCCATCTCGTCGGATATCGCTGGGACTCGCGGCAGGACATTCCGCCCCAAGTCGACCACGCCCAGGCCGAGGCGGCGCTGGCCAGCTATGTCTATGACGGTTTCACCACGGTCGTGGATGTCGGCAACGTCCCCGAAAACAGCATCTATGAGCGGACCCGGGAGCGGGCGGGCGAGATCCAGTCGCCGCGAATTTTCGCAACCGGCAACCTGATCACCTATCCCGGCGGCCATGGCGACGCGGTGGCCATCAGGATCTCCGATTTCGAGAAGGACAAGGCCCTCCTCGACAAGCATATCGCCGAGCAGAAACCCGACATCCTCAAGCTGACCTATGACGAGGAAGGCTGGGGGACGCGGCCGATGATCCCTCTTATGCCGCTGCCGCTACTTCACCAAATCATCCAGTATTACAACGAGCATGGCATCCGCACGACGATCCACATCTCTGACGAGAAGCGGGCCGAGGAGGCGATTTACGCCGGGACCGACACCCTGGCCCACACGATCATCCAGGGGCCAGTGAGCGACAATTTCGTGCGCCTGATGGCCGCCGAGAAGATCCCCTTCGCCACCACCCTGACCATCGGTGAGAACTATGGCCGCCTCGCCGAGCACCCCGAGTTCCTCGACGAGCCCGACTATGTGGCCTCGTTCAGCCCGGCCGAGCGCGAGGAGCTGCGCACAAAGACCAGAGCCGCCTACCAGGCCAGGGTATGGACGCAATGGATGAAGATCATGACCCCTATCTGTGAGGAAAATATCCGCAAGGTGGTCGCCGCTGGCGGCGTGGCGGCGCTGGGGACCGACCAGTCCAGCGGTCCGGCGGGCCACCGGGAGATGGAGCTGCTGGTCCAAGCCGGCCTGACCCCCGCCCAGGTGATCAAGATCGCCACCCACAACGGCGCGGTATTTCTGGGCAAGGCCGACGACATGGGCTCGGTGGAGGAGGGAAAGCTCGCCGACCTGGTTCTGCTGAACGCCGATCCGCTGAAGGATATCGACAACACCAAGGACATCGCCCTGGTCATGAAGGGTGGCAAGATCATCGACGAGAGCGCCCTTCGCATGGCCGGCGGCCCGCTCAAGCGGCGATATCAGGGCTCCTGAATGCGGCATCCAAAAGGGGGTTTTCATGTCGGCGCGGGTTTTGACTTTCATACTGGTTCTTGCCTCGGCCGCGGCGGCCCTGGCGGCTTCTCCTGTCGCGGACCACTGGACGGTGGAAGGCCTGCAGGCGCCGGCCGAGCTGGTCGTCGACAAGTGGGGCGTCCCGCACATCTTCGCCGCCAGCCCCCGTGACGCCTATTTCCTCCAGGGCTACAACGCCGCCCGCGACAGGCTCTGGCAGATCGATCTGTGGCGCAAACGGGGACTTGGCCTGCTCTCGGCGAGCCTGGGGCCTGCCTATGTCGCTCAGGACCGCGCCGCGCGGCTCTTCCTTTATCGTGGCAATATGGATGCGGAATGGGCGTCCTATGCGCCGGGGGCCAAAGAGGAGACGCAGGCCTTCACAGCCGGGATCAACGCCTATGTGGACGAGACTCTAAGCGGCGCGCGGCCCATGCCCTTAGAGTTCAAGCTGACGAACTCCCAGCCCGATCACTGGACGCCAGAGGATGTGGTGCGCATCCGCAGCCACGCTCTGGTTGGCAATGTCACATCGGAGGTGGCCCGCGCGCGCGTCGCCTGCGCAGCGAGCCTCGCCGCCGACACCCTGCGCAAGCATCTGACGCCCGATCATGTCGCTCAGATCCCAGAGGGTCTCGACCCCTGCATCGTGCCAGCAGATGTTCTGAAGGACTATATTCTGGGGACTGAGCCGGTGGCCTTCGCCCCGGATGCGCGCAAAGTGGCGGCCCTGAGCCCCGCCCAGATGGCGTTCAATGAGGCCAATGAGGGCTCCAACAACTGGGTCATCGCGCCCAGCCGCACGGCCACGGGCCGGCCGCTCCTGGCTAACGACCCCCACCGCCAGCTCGGCGCGCCTTCCTTAAGATATATCGTTCAACTTGAAGCGCCGGGCTTGTCCCTGATGGGCGCCGGGGAGCCCGCCCTGCCTGGGGTTTCCTTCGGCCACAATGATGACGCCGCCTTCGGCCTGACGATCTTCGGGATCGATCAGGAAGACCTCTATGTCTATGAGCTGAACCCAGCCGACCCCGATGAATATCGCTATGGCGTGGGCTGGGAGCCCATGCGGGTCATCCACGAGACGATCCCCGTCAAGGGCGAGGCGCCGCGGGAGGTGGAGCTACGCTTTACCCGCCATGGTCCGGTGATCGATGAGGACGCCGCCCATGGACACGCCTTCGCTCTGCGGTCGGTTTGGCAGGCGCCTGGTTCCTCCGGCTACATGCAGGCGAGCTGGCTCACCCACGCCAAGACCTGGTCTGACTTCATCGCAGCACATGATCACTGGGGCGCCCCGCCGCTCAATCTGGTCTGGGCGGATGAGAGCGGCACAGTGGGCTGGGCGGGTTCGGGCCTGACCCCCGTGCGCCCTAACTGGGACGGCCTTCTGCCCGTGCCGGGCGATGGGCGCTATGAATGGGAGGGGTTCCTGCGAGGCGAGGACCTCCCCACTGTGAAGAACCCGGCCAAGGGCTGGTTCGCCACCGCCAATGAGATGAACCTGCCGGCCGGCTATCCCGCCGAAGCGCGGCGCGTTTCCTTCGAGTGGAATGATCGCTCACGGATCGACAGGATCGATGAGGTTCTCAGCGCGAACGCCAAGGTCAGCGTGGCTGATTCCATGGCGCTCCAGACCGACAGCCACAGCGCCATTTCCCGGCGGCTCACCGGTCTCGCCGCACCCCTGACGTCGCCTGATCCTCAGGTGGCGCGGGCGCTCGCCCTTCTCAAGGCCTGGGACCACAATGAGACGACGGACAGCGTCGCCACCACGATCTACGAAGTCTGGTCGACCAAGCATCTGGGCAAGACCGCTGTCCAGGCCGCCGCCCCGCAGGCGGCCTGGACTCTGATTGGCGCTGGAAGCCTTGACGCCGTGCTCTTCCATCTTGAGCACCCCGGTCCCGAACTTGGCGCGGACCCCGTCGCCGCTCGGGACCACATTCTGCTGGCGAGCCTCACGGACTCCCTGGCGGAGCTTGAGCAGCGCCTGGGCCCGGACATGACCGCCTGGACGTGGGGACGCCTGCATCAGGCCAAGTTCGTCCCCGCCATCGCCACCCGGGCGGATTCCGTTCTCGCCGCCCAGATGACACTCGGCCCAATCCCCGTCCCCGGCGGGCCCTCCAGCCCGAAGGCCGCCGCCTATGACCTCAAGACCTTTGAGCTCAGCCACGGCGCGTCGGTGCGCTTGGTCATGGATGTGGGGGCCTGGGATAATTCCGTGATGGTCAATACGCCGGGCGAATCCGGGGATCTGGCAAGCCCCCACTATGGCGATCTGTTCCCCATTTGGGCGCGCGGCGGCTATGTGCCGATGCTCTTCTCCCGTGCGGCAGTGGAGGCGGCCGCCGGGCAGGTGATAGAGCTGACGCCCGCGCCCTAAGTGGCCGCCGCCGGTTACGCGACGTCCTGACGAAGCGCGGTCGCCCGCAAAGCATTCAGCGCCGAGGCGATTTCTTCGACCTCCAAAATCAGAGCGTCATGACGATTTGGCGCGACGACCGCGGCCAGGATGAGTCGCACCGCCAGACCCAACTCCAGGCGAAAGCGCTCCGGAGACCAGCCGTCCATTGACCAGGTCTGGGCCGTCGCGCCGATCACGCGAATGAACAGATTGGAGAGATCGTCAGATCCCACCCCGCTCCGTAACTCTCCGCTCTCGAACGCCGCCACGACCAGGCGGCGCCAGAGCGAACGGGCCTCCACAGACATCACGTCCCGCGCCTCGCCGGAGTCAGCGGAGAAGATCGCGCGAAGGAGGCCCCGGTGAAGCTGGCGATCCGCCTCATAATGGGTGACGGCCAAATCAGAGGCCGCGAGGAGAAAATCGAGGGGGCCCGCCGCGCGCACATCCGCCAGCCGCTGGGTGAAGCGCGCGAAGTCGTCGGTTATAACCCGGCGCAGGATCTCCGCCTTCGAGCCCAGGAGGTTATAAGGGGTGGCGGGGCTGACCTCTGCGCGCTGAGCCAGCTGGGTCATTGAAAAACCGGCGTCGCCCCCCTCGCGGATCAGGGCCTGCGCGACATCGGCGAGCCGGTCCTGGCGCGCGGCGCGGCGTTCGGGCGAAAGGGCCACGTCCTTGAATCCGATCTTTGCGACGGCCCACAATTGCCAAGCCCGAAATTATAGTGAACTATAATCAAAACCCCGAAAAGGGGCGCGCATAGCGGAGGTCACGCGCATGGCGATGCGGCTGAAAGACGGGATTTTCCTCGCGCCATTTCATCCTCTGGATGAAGATCCCACCCTCTGCATCCAGCGCGACCTGGAGCTGATCGAGCACCTTGACCGCCTGGGATATGAAGAAGCCTGGGTGGGCGAGCACCATTCAGGCGGCTTCGAGATCATCGCCAGCCCTGAACTCTTCATCGCCGCCGCCGCCGAGCGCACGAAGCGCATTCGCTTAGGGACGGGCGTTGTCTCCCTGCCCTATCATAACCCCCTGACCACCGCGAACCGCATCCTGCAGCTCGACCACCAGACCCGTGGGCGGGTTATGTTCGGCGTGGGCCCCGGCCTTCTGCCCTCGGACGCCTTTCAGATGGGCATATCGCCCGGCCAGACCCGGGACCGCATGGTCGAGGGGATCGAGGTCATCCTGCGCCTTTTCGCTGGCGAGCGCGTCACCCACCATTCCGATTGGTTCAATCTGGTGGACGCCACGTGCCAGCTCAAACCCTATACTTGCCCTCATCCCGAGATCGCCGTGGCCTCCTCGGTGACGCCTTCGGGCGGGACCTTGGCCGGCCGCCACGGCTTTGGCCTCCTCTGCGTCGCCGCCACGCAGCACCATGGCTATGACGCCCTGGGCGTAAATTGGAAGATCGCCCAGGAGACCGCGGCTACTCACGGTAAGGTCATGGACCCGTCACGCCTGCGTCTCGTGGGTCCCGTCCATATCGCCCCGACGCGCGAGGAAGCCTGGGCCAATGTTCAGTTCGGCGGTCGCCACTTCGCCGAATATTTCGCCCGCATCAGCCGGCCCGGCCAGCCGGTCGACGCGAGCGGCGATCCGATCCGCAAGATGGTGGATGACGGCGCGGCGGTGGTGGGCACGCCCGAGGACGCCATAGCCCAGATCAAGCGTCTCCAGGCCAAACAGGGCGAATTCGGCGTCTTTCTGCAGCTGGCGCACAACTGGGCCAATTTCGAGAAGACAAAAGCCAGCTATGAATTGTGGCGCCGCCACGTCTCGCCAGTCATCAACAATGTCAATTCGCCACGCCAGGACAGCTTTGACTGGGCCACCGGCCACGCGCCGGAATTCATCAAGGCGGCCTCGGACGCCGCGGTCGCGACCATCGCCAAGCACCAGGCCGCGCGCCAAACGCCCCAACCTGCGAAAGTCGCCTGAAGGCCAAGCTCCATGCTCTTGCCCACCGACGGGGAATGGCGCAAACATGACGCCGCCGTCACCTAGAGCTTCGCGACTGAAGGCCGACGGCTAAAGCAGGATGATTTTTGACGAAATCGTCAAACATCTGAATCCTGCTTTGAACTCAAAGTCCGAGCTTGATTCAGAGGTTTCGAAGAAACCTCATCACGCTCAGGGAGGCGGCAAGATGGATGACGCGGGCGAAAGCATTCGGCGGGCGGCGCGTGATCTCGCCTATTCGGTGCCGCTAGAGGACATCAAGCCGGCAAGCCCAGAGCTCTTCGAGAACGATACGTTCTGGCCTTACTTCGAGCGGCTCCGGAACGAAGACCCCGTCCATTACGCCGAGAGCGAGGACTTCGGCCCTTACTGGTCGATCATGAAATACAACGACATCATGGCGGTAGACACCAACCACCAGGTGTTCTCCTCCGAGCCGGCGATCACGGCCTTTGATCCCGAAGACGATTTCCGTCTGCCCATGTTCATCGCCATGGACCCGCCCAAGCACGACGCCCAGCGCAAGACGGTAAGCCCCATCGTCAGCCCGGGCAATCTTGGCTATCTCGAACCCATCATCCGCGAACGCGCCATCTCCATCCTCGACACCATTCCCATCGGCGAGGAGTTCGATTGGGTGGACAAAGTCAGTATCGAACTGACCACCATGACGCTGGCGACGCTGTTCGATTTTCCCTGGGAAGACCGGCGCAAACTCACCTTCTGGTCCGACGTCGCCACCGCGGCGCCCAGGCCCGGCGGCGTGATCGAGACCGACGAAGAGCGCCGCGTGATCCTCTTCGAATGCGTGGAATATTTCCTCAATCTATGGAACGAGCGGGTGAACGCGCCGCCGCGCAACGACCTGATCTCCATGCTCGCCCACGGCGAATCCACCCGCAACATGGATAAGATGGAGTATCTGGGGAACTTGCTCCTGCTGATCGTGGGCGGCAATGACACCACCCGCAACACGATCACCGGCAGCGTCCTGGCCCTGAACCAGAACCCCGATCAATACCGCAAGCTGCGGGAAAACCCCGACCTCATCCCGTCCATGGTTTCAGAGACGATCCGCTGGCAGACGCCACTGGCCTATATGCGCCGCACCGCCAAGGAAGACTTTGTCCTGCGGGATAAGACCATCAAGGCCGGCGACAAGGTGCTCATGTGGTACGTCTCGGGCAACCGCGACGAAGAGGTGATCTCCGATCCCAACACCTACAATATCGAGCGGGAGCGCCCGCGCCAGCACCTCTCCTTCGGATTCGGCATTCACCGCTGCGTGGGCAACCGCCTGGCCGAGCTGCAGCTCAAGATCATCTGGGAAGAGATCCTCAAGCGCTTCCCCGAGGTCCGGGTGACCGGTGAACCCCGGCACGTCTATTCGAGTTTCGTGAAGGGTTACACACACCTGCCCGTCATCGTGCCGAGCCGTAACGCAGTCTGAGCTTTTATCGACCGACCTCGGTGATCGTCTTGATCACGGCCTGGACTTTCGCCTTGCCGCCAACGGCCCACAGGGTCTTCAGGTGCTTGAGGGTATTGGCCGCGGCGTCTTCGAACTGCCAGTCGCAGCCGACGAAGCTGCAGCCTTCGAAGCTGGGGGGCTCGCCCCCGCGATAGACCATACGGCACTCGCGAAATTCGCAATCGGCGAACCGCTCGGCGTCGAGGGCGACCGTCTCATGGTTGAAGATCACGGCGGTGGTCATGGCTTAGCTCTCAATCGTCATCTGGTGCAGGCGCGGCGTCGGCTGGCCCCTGAGAGAGGGCGCGCTCGCGTTCGCGCTGTTCGCGTTTCTCGTTGGCCTTTTGAGCCAGCTTGTTCGCCTTGGCGCGTTCGCGCTCCTGGCGCTCGAAGGAGTAGTTGGGCGTGCGGGCGATTTTATGTCTCCTGAAATGAAAAAGGGGCTAGCCCCGCCGCTTAGGCATATAGGGCCGATCGCGACGCCAATCAGCGGCCAGACGCTCCAGCTCTTCGTCCTGAACGTCCGGTAGCGTAATCATGATTCTGGCGAGAAGATCGCCCCTGCCGCCCTGACCATGAGGCAGGCCCCGGCCGCGCAGGCGCAGCGTGGCGCCGGAGTTTGAGCCCTTCGGCACGGTAAGCGTGACCACCCCATCCGGAGTGTCAGCCTCCACCTTGCCGCCCAGAACGGCATCAGGCACCGAGACCGGCAGGTCCATGACGAGGTTATCTCCCTCGCGCCGCCAAATTGGATGGGGCCGGATAAAGATCTCGATCAGGGCGTCCCCGGCGCCGGCCCGTCCGGGCGATCCTTGGCCGCGCAGGCGAAGGACCTGACCATCGCTCGCCCCCTTGGGAATCATCACATCGAGGGTTCGGCCGTCGGAGAAGCTCAGGCGCCGCTTGCCGCCCGCCACCGCCTCTTCCAGATCGATCTCCAGCTTCGCCCGGACATCGGCGCCCTTGGTGGCGAAGCCGCCGCCAAATCCGCCGCCCATTCCGCCTCTGGGCCCGGCGGCGCCACGCGCGCCAAACATCTCGCCCAGGATATCGTTGAGATCGACGCCATCGAAGCTCGCGCCCCGTCCCCCGCCCGGCCCGGCCTGACCAAACGGCGCGCCGCCATAGGCGCGGGCTGTCTCGCGACCATCGGCGTCCATCTCGCCCGCATCGAACTTCCGGCGCTTCTCCGGATCGCCCAGAATGTCGAAGGCGCCGCTGATCTCTTTGAACTTCTCCTCCGCCGCCGGTTTGCCGGGATTCGCGTCGGGATGGTGGATCTTCGCCAGCTTGCGGAAAGCCTTGCGGATTTCGTCGGCGCTGGCCGAGCGCGTGACTCCCAATTCCCGGTAGGGATCCTGCGCCAATTTGAAACCCTCGATCCCGTTGAATTATAACTCCCGCCTGATGGCGGAGTTGCCCCGTCACTTAAGGCGCCCGCCAAACCGCGCAAGAGTGACTGTGACAAATTCGCCACAACCGGTTCCCGCCGCCAAAAATTCAGTCCCCGCCGCGATCCTCCAGCCATTCCGGGGCCAGGAATTCCGCCGCCTCATCGGGATGGCCAAGGACAGATTCGCTGATCGTTTGACCGCGGACGGACACGCCCGCCGCGTGGACGCTCTCGGGGTCCCCGGTGATCAGGGGATGCCAGGCGGGGAGATCCTTGCCCTCATGCAGGCGACGATAGGCGCAGCTGAGCGGCATCCACGGGAGAGACGATATGTTGTTGGGCGTGAGCTTGATGCAGTCGGGCACATGGCGACGGCGATCTCCGTAATTTGTGCAACGGCAGGCTTGCCCGTCGAACAGGCGGCACGCCACCTGCGTGGGGACGATCTCGCCGGTGTCCTCATCTTCCAGGCGGACCACGCAGCAGAGGCCACAACCGTCGCACAGGCTCTCCCACTCGGCCTTGGACATTTGCGCCAAGCTCTTGTCGCGCCAAAAGGCCTCCGTCGTCATGCGCCGCTCTGGACCCTGCTCGCCCTTTGGAAGATAGGCGGGGGCGTCTTGTAGCCTAAAGCCGATCCTTAAAGGAGATTATGGCCCCGCCCCTTCTCGCCCTTCGCGGCGTGCGTCTCGCCGATGGTCCCCGCTGGCTGTTCGACGGCGTCGATCTGGCCTTAGAGACGCGCGAGCGCGCCTGCCTGGTGGGACGCAATGGGGCGGGCAAATCCACCCTGCTGCGCATCCTGGATGGGACGGCGGCGCCCGACGCGGGGGAGCGCACCCTGCCGCCCGGCACACGCATCACCCTGGTGGCCCAGGAGCCGGCGCGCGTGGGCGCGACGCTGCGCGATCTTGCGAGCGCTGGCGGCGCGGCGGCGCATGAGGCGGACGCGGCCCTGGAGCTGTTCGGCC
>Ga0116226_10001819_pt1 | contig 18478 bp, 14 predicted proteins | sample S1TSphfallax_FD_89692 | JGI IMG/M metagenome (GOLD analysis project Ga0116226, IMG submission 89692) | Host-associated microbial communities from peat moss isolated from Minnesota, USA - S1T2_Fa - Sphagnum fallax MG | ecosystem: Host-associated > Plants > Peat moss > Unclassified | place: USA... | reverse complement strand
GGCGCTGAGGAATGGATGAGCGGGGTGCCGAACGGCGATGAGGAAGCGAAGGAGCGGTTTCCCCGAATGCGTCTTTTCAAAGTGCCTCGCACGCTGAGTTTCCAGCCACAGCAAGGTGTCCCGGCGGCAGAATGGTCCGACGTAACGTCGGACAGCGTCGCCGGATTCTCCGCGATTGCCTATTTCTTCGGTCGCGAGCTGCATCAGCGGTATCACGTGCCGATCGGCCTGTTGCAGGCCAGCTGGGGCGGTACGCCGGCCGAGGCGTGGGTCAGCAGGGAAGGGCTCGCTGCTTTTCCAGAGTTCGGTGATCGCATAAACCAGATCAGCGAAACAGACGAGAGAGTCGCCCGCGAGGAGAGCGTCAAATACGCCCAGGAGACCTCGGCGTGGAACGCTCGTCATCGCGGTGAAGACCAAGGCGAGGTTGGGGGTCAGCCGCTGTGGGCAGCTCCGGATTTGGACACCTCCTCGTGGACCGCGATCACCGAGCCGCAGACCACGGCGCAGAGCGCGTTGAAGGGTTTTGACGGAGTGGTCTGGTTTCGCCGGGAATTGTCAATTCCCGTGGAGGAGGCCGCGTCCCCGGCGCGCGTCTATCTCTCCACGGCAGGCAAGAGCGATACGACCTACCTTAACGGAGTGGAGATCGGGCATACCGAGGCATGGGACACGCCGCGCGATTACCGCGTGCCGTCCGGTGTCATTCATCCGGGTCGCAATGTCCTCACCATTCGCATGTCAGGCGCCGACGGCTATGTGGGGATGTTCGATTGGGACCATGCCGACAAGCTGCTACTCGAGCTTGGCAAGGTCCAAATCCCGCTCGGAGGAAGCTGGCTCTATCATGCATCGACGAATGTCAGCGACCACCCGATCAAGCCATTGCAGGCGCGATTGGCTCTGGATCCGAGCGGTCCCACGGTGTTATTCAACGGCATGATCAACCCTCTGACTCGATTCCAAATCAAAGGAGTCATCTGGTATCAGGGCGAGAGCAATGCGAGCGATCATCGGGCTCACCAATACCGCACACTGTTCCCTGCTTTAATCCGTGATTGGCGCCGCCATTGGACCAAGAACTTTCCCTTTCTGTACGTCCAACTCGCGGGGTTCGGCTATAACCAGGCGGAGCCGGCTGACTACGCGTGGGCGGATCTGCGCGAGGCTCAAGGATTGGCCCTTAAGTTACCGGCCACCGCCATGGCCAGCGCCGTAGATCTCGGAGAACAGGACAGCATCCATCCGCGCGACAAGGCCGCGATAGCCCATCGGCTGGTGCTCGCTGCACGCAGCGTCGCATACGGAGAACATCTCATTCATAGCGGCCCTCGATATCGCTCGATGCGGGTGGACGGCAGCCAGCTCCGCCTCACGTTCTTCGATTCTGGTGGCGCCTTGGTGGTGCATGACCCTTCGAAAAGAGTTCGCGGATTCGAAATTGCGGGCGATGACGGGCAATTTCGCTGGGCGGACGCGCAAATCAAGGGAGCCTCCATAGTGGTATCGCATCCTTCGATCCCTCGTCCGATCGCCGTACGTTATGGATGGCGGAACATGCCCGATGGCAATGTGTTCAATCAAGAGGGGTTGCCGATGCTTCCTTTTCGGATCCCCGCACCATGACATTCATGGAAAACGTGCCCGGTTTGCAGCTTTGGAGCGTCAAAGACGAACTCGCCAGAGACGAACAGGCGACGCTACAAACTATCGCCGCGCTCGGATACCGCGAAATTGAACTCTTTACGCTCCCCAAGGCGCCCGCCGTTTTCAAGACCCGATGTGCCGATCTGGGCCTCGCCATCGTGAGCGGCCATTTCTATATGAATTCGCTGCGCAGCCAGAAGACCGTCGAGATCATTCGCGAGCTGGGGTTGCGTTACGCGGTCATCGTGTTTCCCACATTGCGCGCATTGAGCGAGACGGACATGTCGCGCATGACGCTGCGTGAGCTTACACCGCTGTACGAGCACATCACGCTTGATGACTATCTGTGGAATGCAGAGCATATGAACCGGCTCGGCGAGAATCTCAAACGCCAGGGTTTACAGCTTGGATATCATAATCACGCCGTCGATTTGAAGGGAGCCGGGAATGTGGTCTTTCTCGAGACCCTCATCGAATCGACGGACCCCGATTGGGTTGCATTCGAATTGGACTGCGGGCACGTCGTTCATGCCGGCAAGGATCCGATCGACCTCATCAAGCGATATCCGACCCGGATTCCATTGCTTCATCTCAAGGATCTAAAGCCAGGGTATCGAATTTCCACCTCACTCGACGCCGAGGAGGAGAATACGGATGCCGTGCTCGGTGCCGGCGTCATCGACTGGAAGAGTGTCTTCGAGGCGGCAAGAGAAGGATGCGTCCGGCACTGTTTCGTCGAACATGAGGGGGTGATGGACTGCCCACCGCTTGAAGCCATCGCGCGGTCATCCCGCTACTTGCGGCGACTCGGTCCGTAGCCAATGCAGTTGACCGACCCCACGCCGCGGCCGGTGTCTCCGTCGGGGATTGAGCTTCCCACGTTGTCGGTCATGCTGTGGCCGATTCTTCCCCACGAGCCATTCGAACGGCGCATTGCCGCCGTCGCCGAGGCCGGCTATCGCAGTGTGCAACTCTACGATGAGATGGCGCAATGGACGTCTGCGGAACATCGTCGCTTCCGTCAAGTCCGCGATGCTCTAGGGATTGCCGTCGACGCCATCTGTGCCTACCGGGCCGGATTCAGCGATCCCGCGCAGAGAGGCAACTTCTTGGACGAAGTTCGTTCCTGCACTGAGAGCGCCGATAGCCTGAGCTGCCGCGACATCATCGTGGTATCCGGCGACCGCGTCGACGCGCTGTCGGCAACGGTCCAGAGGCAAGCATCCATCGATACCTTGAACCAGGCCGCGGACATAGCCGCCAGCCGCGGATGTCGTCTCTTCCTTGAAAGTATCAACCCGGAGGAGGCGCCGGAGGGCTTCTTGAATTCGGTGACCCAAGGCTTCGATATCGTAGGTGCCGTGGCGCGCCCCAATGTTCGAATGCTGTTCGACTTCTTCCATGAACAAATGTCGGGCGGCAACTTGATCTCCAAATTGACGAAGAACGCGGAATTGGTCGGTCTCGTGCACTTGGCCGACGTCCCCGGCCGGCACGAGCCGGGAACCGGCGAGATCAACTACCGGAACATCTTGCAAAGATTATTTGCGCTTCGCTTCACCGGTTCGATCGCGATGGAATTCAAACCCACCGGTCCGCCGGTCGCGAGCCTGCGTGCCGCCCGCGAGTATGTCGAGGACGCCTGGAGATCTGGCGCGGTGGGGTCAGAGGATGATGAACTGGTGGCGAGGTGAATTAAAATGAGGCATTTCGGGGTGCCGTTGCACCAGAAATTATCAAGCATCCGGCGCCCGACGGTCGTCTTGACTTTGGTTCGATACAGGAGACGATAGCCGATGGGTACTCATGGAGTCACTGCATGACGACGCGCCATTTTGCTTGGGACTCCGCTCAAATAGCCGCGCAGAGATTAGGGCGCGGCGAGATCGATCGGCGATCGTTTATGCTCGCGATTGGCGCTCTCGGTTTGACTGCGTCTTTGCCGATGGACTCCCTAGCCGCTGTCTCTGAAATCGTTGTTTGCTGTTGGGGCGGCACGGCCGTCGCGGCATTCTCCAAGGCTTACGGGGAGCCCTTCACGCGGACTAGTGGGATTAAGGTGGTGGTCGAGGGGAGCGGGCCCGCCGTCGGCGCAATACGAGCCATGGTTGAATCCGGGCATGTCACCTGGGACGCCACCGATGGCGGCATGGCTGACTCGCTGGTACTCGCGAAGAACGGCTTGGTGCAGCCGATCGACTACTCGATCGTGGATAGATCCCGGTTACCCGCGAACCTAGCCGGCCAGTTCGGCGTGTCGAACTACGTGTTTGCCGACGTCTTGACCTACGACGCGCAGAAGACGCGCGGTATCGTGCCATCGGGCTGGTCTGACTTTTTCGATCAAAAGAAGTTCCCTGGAAAACGCTCGCTGTGCAAGTGGGTTCAAGGGCAGCTCGAGTGCGTGCTGCTGGCCGACGGCGTCGCGCCGGCAAATCTCTACCCGCTCGACGTGGATCGCGCCTTCAAAAAACTCAAACCCATGTTGGATGACATCATTTTCTGGGATGGCGGTGCGCAATCGCAACAATTATTCCGCGAGGGAGAGGTCGTCATGGGCAATTTATGGCACACCCGCGCCAACTTACTCAACAAGGAAAGCGCCGGCCGCTTCAAGTGGACATGGTCGCAAAACATTCTGGTTGCGAGCGCGTGGTCCGTTCCCAAAGGCAATCCGGCGGGCAAGAAGGTGTTTGAGTTCATCAATTCAACATTGGATCCCGCAGGGCAACTCGTGCTGTTTCGAGCGATGGGGAGTGCGCCGTCGAATCCGAAGACCCTCGAATTGATGACTCAGGCGGATGAGGCGATGAATCCAACCAGCAAGGCGAACGCGGTGTCGCAAGTATTGCTGAATCCCGCCTACTACGCGGAGCATGCATCGGATTTACAGGACAAGTATCTTGATTTCATTTCTCGTTAGCAGCGAAGCATGAGGCCGCGCGGCGCGCGGCGCGCGGCAGCGGATACCCGATGAGACACTTCGATAGAATCGCGCTCGTGCTGACGATTCCCGCGAGCATCGTGGCCATCGGGCTCTATGCCGTGCCGATCGGTCAGGTGCTCGCGTTGAGCGTGACCGAACCCGCGTTGGGATTGGCGAACTATCAGAAGCTCCTCAGTAGTCCCGCGGTTGGGCGGGTGGTCATGACGACGTTGAAGGTGTCGACCTTGACCACCGTACTCACGATGTTCTCGAGCTACATCATTGCGTTTGCGATGATTCATATGCCAGAGGGGCGACGGCGGATTGCCCTGTTTCTGGTGGTGGTCCCATTTTGGATTTCCGTGCTGGTCAGGGCCTTTTCCTGGATCACCATGTTGCGGCGGCAAGGTGTCCTCAATATCGCGTTGCTCAAGGCCGGCATGATCGCGACGCCGTTGGAACTCGTTTACAACTTAGTCGGTGTAACGATCGGCATGGTCCATTACATGATGCCGTTTGCCATCCTCTTGTTGTACGCGAATCTGTCGCAAATCGACCGGCGCGTGATTCAGGCGGCGCGGTCACTGGGAGCGGGTTCCCCGACCGTTTTTTGGCGTGTGTGGCTGCCGCTCAGTGTGCCGGGCATCGCCCTGTCGACATTGTTCGTGTTCATCTTCTCCCTCGGTTTTCTCATCACACCCGCGCTGCTGGGAGCGGGCAAGACGCTGATGATCGCGGAGTACATCTGGGTGCAGATATCGAGCACGGCGCGTTGGGGCTTGGCGACGTCGCTGTCGACCCTCTTGCTGCTGGTGGTTGGCACATTGATGTTCATCGCGACCCGCAGCGCGCCGCTGCGATCCGCCTTCATCGGTGGTCGGCGGTAATGATAACAAGGCGCGGGCAATGGGTGGCTGCCGCGTTGTCCCGCCTACTGGCCTGGTCTCTGCTGGGATTTCTGTTTCTGCCGCTATTGGTCGTCATACCGGTCTCGCTGACCGATCACGATTACCTGTCGCTTCCTGAGAACGGGATCTCGTGGCAGCATTTTACTGCGCTCTTCGACTGGGATACCGGGTGGTTGCCGAGCATACTGACCAGTGCGGGCGTGGGGATTGCCTGCAGCGCCGTGGCGACGACGCTGGGCGTCGCGTTCGCGGTGGGCGCATGGGCGGTCGGTGGCTGGTGGCCGTCTGTCATGCGGATCGTCTTGCTCTCTCCGCTCATCGTGCCGCCGATCATCTACGGCGTGGGCATGGTCAAACTGTGGGGACGGCTGTCGCTGCTCGACACCTACACGGGCGTGGTCATCGTGCATGTCATGCTGGCGTTGCCGCTCGTCGTCCTCGCGGTCAGCGCTTCTCTGTCTAATCTCGATCCACGGATGGTGTACGCCGCGAGAAGCTTGGGCGCGCGCCCGATGAGGGTCATGGCGACGATCGTTTTGCCTAATATTTTGCCCGCCATCGCCACTGGGGCCGCATTTGCCTTCGTCGTGTCCTGGGATGAGATCACCGTGACGTTGCTCATCACCGGGCGCGCAGTCGTGACCCTACCCCGACGCATGTGGACCAGCATTGCCGATGCAGTCGACCCATCGTTGGCCGCGGTGGCGACGTTGCTGCTCGTGCTGACCGTGGTTGCCATCATCATATTCCCACCGACCTCAAAGGAAAACACCAAGCCATGACTACGAACAACGCGATGAGCGATCACGAATATCGAGAGAACAAGTTCTTCAGCATATTTGGCTCGGTTCCTGAACCCGCCTTTGACAGTACCGAGGAGCAGACTGCGGTATGGGGTCGTCGCTGGGGTTGTACCAACGACGTCGGACGGCTTCGCTCGGTGCTCATGCATCGACCCGGCGAGGAGTTGTCGGTAGTCGAAAACAAGCCGCTGGCCGAGATCGGCGGTTTCGGCGATCCGGAAAAGGGGTGGTACTGGATGGGTCGCACGATGCCGGATCTCGAGGCGATGCAACGGGCTCACGACTCGTTCACGAGCCTGTTGAGGGCGGAAGGTGTCGACGTGGTCTTGGTCGATAAGGCGGCGCCCGGAGCCATGAAACAGATCTACACGCGTGACAGCGTCATTGGGGTCCCGGGCGGCGCCATAGTTACCCGGCTGGCACGTCGTGTACGTCGGGGTGAGGAATTGCCCGTGACGCGTGCGCTTGCTGCGGCTGGCTGTCCGATTCTGGGGACGATCCATGGGACCGGGATTTTCGAGGGCGGCGGCTTTGCCTTCATCGATGCCAAGACGGCCGTGAGTTCGGTGAGCGTGGCCTGCAACCCGGAGGGCGTGCGGCAGGTGGAAACCATTCTCGCGGGGCTCGGAGTGACCTTGATTAAGGTGGCGATGCCGGGCTATCGCATCCACATCGACGGAAGCTTCATCATGGTCGACGTTGATACAGCCATCGTCAATTTGAATGAACTGCCGTACCCGTTCATTGAATACCTCGGAAAACGGGGTATCAAGATGATCGAGTTGCCGCCCGAGGACAACGGCATGTCACTGAACTGTCTGGCCGTAGCGCCGGGCAGGGTCATCATGCACGGCAGTCGCTCCCCACGCCTGGCCGATCGCTTGGACGCGGCCGGGATTACGATACTGACTTGCGACTATGAAGCGGTCGAACTCGGCGGCGGTGGTCTACATTGTTCCACGGCGCCACTCGTCCGGGATCCGATCTGAAGTGGCACTTCTGGTTGTTGAGGATCTGAAAAAGACCTACGGCAACACGATCGCCCTGGCCGGCATCAATCTGTCGATCGATGCCGGTGAGTTTATAACGCTCCTCGGCCCGTCGGGATCAGGCAAGACGACGTTGCTGATGTCGATCGCGGGCTTCACCACCCCCACGAGCGGAAGGATCCTGCTCGACGGCAAGGACATCACCCCTCTTGATCCGGAGGATCGCGACTTCGGGCTGGTCTTCCAAGGGTATGCTCTGTTCCCGCATCTGAGCGTTGCCGAGAACGTCGCCTTCTCGTTGAAGGTCAGGCGCTGGCCCAAGGAGAAGCTGAGCGAGCGGGTCAGGGAAATGCTCGATCTAGTCGATCTGGCGCGTCTCGCCGGTCGCAAGCCACGGGAGCTGTCCGGAGGTCAGCAGCAGCGAGTGGCCATTGCTCGAGCGCTTGCATTTGGGCCGCGGATCCTGCTCCTCGATGAGCCTTTGTCAGCACTCGACCGTGAACTGCGTCAAGCCATGCAGCGGGAACTCAAGCGACTGCACCGCGAGACGGGAGTTACCTTCGTGTACGTGACCCACGATCAGGAGGAAGCGATGGCGCTGTCCAACCGGATCGCGCTGTTCAATCAGGGCACGATCGTGGAAATGGGTTCGCCCCGGAATCTGTACCAGAGGCCATCAACCAAGTTCGTCGCCGGCTTTCTGGGCGAAAACAATCTGATGTCGGGCCGTCTCTCACCTGATGGGGACGGAATCCTCGCAGCATTCGGGACGACGTTTCGACTTCCTCGACACAGACACGTGACTCATGACGCCGGCGCACAGCTCACCGTGTGGGTTCGTCCTGAAGATATCCGGATCGGTGCGGCCTCCGATGACGAGGTGGGTTTCCAAGCAACGGTTGTTGAGTGCCTGTTCGTCGGCTCCCTAGAGCGCGTGGTATTGCAAATGGAATCGGGGGAACAGATCGTGGCAACAGTCCCCGCCGATGGCGCCAACGGCGTGACCGCCGGCCAGGTGGTTCCCTGTAGGATTTCTCCGCGGGCCATCGGCATCCTGCCTCACTCGCCCGGGTTAGCTACGGGTGACCCAGGTCAGCACGTTGCTCCATAACTTCGCGTAGCCCGCCCACGCAACGAAATCAGTCGGTGCCCAGTGAGGGTCGATGTCGGAAGTCCACGCCACGCTGCGCCCTTGACCCCAGCTCCCTGTCACGAGCAATGGGTGACCGCCTTGATCCGCAGGCAACCGTGCGAGCACTTCACAATGCTTGCGTTTCCGTGCAATGATCTCGTTTGCGCCGAGCAGTGAAGGCCATTCCGGCGGCAGATCGCGGATTATCGGATGAGTGGTCTCGTATCGCGGGAAGACTAAGGCGTCAGCTTGGCGAGTTTTCCGCGGTACAGATCAAGCACGGACTTCGCCGTGTGGGAGGCTTCCATCCGCTGGATTGCATCTCGAACCAGCGCGAGCGCTTGCTCGTGTTGTCCCTGCGCATAGAGAATCTGGCCCCTGAGCGCATCGATCTGGGCGTCGAAAGGACCATGCGCGGCCTCCACCTGCGGATAGCTGCGGTCCAGGGAATCGAGGACGCTCGCCGATTCGGTGACCCGGTGGTTGGCGAGAAGCGCCTCGGCCAGCAGCAGGTTGATCTCCTGGAGTTGCGGAAACCGATCGCCAGCCTTGCGTCGGACGCCATCGCTGGCTTGCTGCAAGTCCTTGAGCGCGGCACCCGCATTGCCGTCCATCAGTTCAATGCTGCCGATGTTGGCCTGGGCCGTCAGGGCATCCACGCTGTCGGCGCCAAAAGCTTCCCGCGTCGCATCGAACGAGTCGCGGTACAACGGCATCGCCTCCTGCGGACGGCCGAGTAGGAGCTTGTTGTTGCCGAGTTCGTTCTCCACCGCTAGCGTGAATCCGTTATGGGGGCCGAGACGCTGCTTCATGACCCGCAACGCCTCGGTGAGCAGGGCGTCGCCCTCTTCGGGCCGCCCGCCATCTGCAAGCGAGCGGCCCTCGATGGCGCTCGCGAGTGACCAGTATCGCGCGCCGATGCGCTCCAATGCATGATCCATCGTGCGGTAGGGGTCCACCGTCCGTGCGGATTCGTCCAGACGGTTTAGGAAATAAAGGCTGTCGGCCTCGTAGACCCGCAGGCGGGCCATCTCGAGTTCATCGTTGGGTGCGATCTGGTCGAGCAGTCGTTCGGCTCGACGATAGTAGTCGAGCGCCTGTGCGTGCTGGCCGGCGCCATGAAAGTAGTCCCCATGCGCCGTGAGAGACTCCAGCGAAACGACGCTCGCGTCCTGCAGGTGCGGGCCGGCGGCACGGTCGGCCTCTTCGACGGCCTTGCGGGCGTCCTCGTGCCGGCCCATTTCGATGAGAACCTTGACGCGCTGGTACTGGGCCTGCAAGCGGGTCGGATCGGCTGGATCCGCATTGCGCAGGTCATCCAGGACTTTGCGTAATTCGCTTTCGCTATCGTCGACATCGCTCAATGCCTCATAGGACTTTGCCAATGCCAGGCGAATCGACGCCCGAGTGGCGGGATCCTGCAATACCGCGAGATCGAGCTTCGCTTGTGCCGCGTGCAGCACGTCGAGCATGCGCGGGTTGGCCACAGCGCCGGGACTGCCGGGATCGGCGGCGTTGAGAATGTCGTCGTTCAGGAAGCGGTTGATGGCGTCGGCCCGCATGGCCTGCGCCTCGGCCCTGGCCGCCTGCATTCCGGCGCGTGCCGCTTCGGCTCCGGCGTCGCGCGCAGCGCGACGGGCGTCCATATAGAACGCCACGCTCACCACAAGTCCGAGCGTCAATGCAATCCCGCTGGTGATGATCCAGGGACGACGGGCACGGCTGCGCTGCAGCTGAGCGCCCTCGAGCGCCTGGCGCTTCGCCTCCCGTCGGCCGTGCTCGAGGATCTGTCGCCGTTCCTCGATACGAGCCAGGCGGTCGCGTAGCTCGGCCGCGCCCGCCAGCCGACGCGCCGGATCGCCGTCCGTGGCGTCCGCGATGTCTGCACAGAGCAATTCGTCCGCGATCTCGCGCTGCCAACCTGAGTGCAGTGGTCTCTGGATGTCGCCCACCACCAGCTGGTAGAGAAGGATACCCAGTGCATAGACATCGCTCTGCGTCGTGGAGGGTGCGCCGGCCAGCAGCTCCGGCGCGGCATACAGTAGCGTGACGGAGCGCGCGTCGGCATCCGGGCGATCCTGCAGGGTGTGGCCCAGTTGCGTGATGCCGAGCTCCGCGAGCCGCGCCGGATCGGTGAGGCTCGCGCTGCCGAAGTCGGCGAGGGCGGCTTTCCACTCATGCTCGCCGGCGCCTGGGCTCACCAACACATTGGTCGGCTTGATATCCTTGTGGAGCACGCCGACGCTGTGCGCGGCGGCAACGACCGAACAGATCTGCTGGAACAGCGCCACGCGCTGGACGCCCGTCAGCCGTGTCAGCGGATGCTCCGGACCGGCAGCCCATTTGAGCAGGTTGGTGCCGCCAAAGGCGGATTCCAGGAAAAACGGAGTCTGGCTAAAGTTCCAATCGATGACGGGTACGATGTCCTCCCGTCGCCCGAACACCGAGACGAGATATCGCTGCAGCGTCGCTTCGCGCTTCAAGGCGCGCAGCCCCGCTTCGCTTCGGCTGAATTTGTAAACGCGCCGTTCCCCGGACTTCGGCTGAACGCCGATCCAGACCTCGCTCGACTCCGACTGGTCGATCATTTCGGTTAGGAGGAAGTTCGGTCGCAGGGGAACCATGGATCCCTCGGCCAGCGAAAGATCGCTCTTTGCGGCCAACCGGACCGGGATGCGTTCCAGCTTGCCCTGAAATCGATAGCCAACCCGCGGCTGGGTCAGAATCATCTCGGCATTGGCGGTGCCGAGCGCAGTCCGAAGCTTCGCCAACGCGTTATTAATCACATGTTCGACCGTCGGACGGTTCTGCCACACCTGTTCGAGCAGTTCCTCCCGTGTCACCACCTCCCCGGCATGCCGTAACAGGAGGGCGAGAACTTCCAACGGCTTACGCTGGACTTCGACGCGTTCGCCAGCCACCAAGAGATCGAAGCGAGATTGGTCGAATTCCGCGGAACCAAAGCAATAGCGATACAGCGGCAAATCGGCATCTGAATCGGCATCGGACATGAAGGGGCTGCGGTCCCGGCCTATGTAACCTGGAAACCGATGGTACTACACCCGCTACGTGCCCAATCTGCCAGGAATACGGAAGTTACAACTTGGTGATGTGCGGGTGATGACTCTCTGTTGGCCGGATCTTAGCCTGCGGATCCGAGGCGCAGACCCCGCCCGCCTCCGGCCTCGGCGCCACCGGGTGGCAGGAAGGTGCCGCCCACGACCATTTGGATCGTGGGATTTGTCGGCGGTCTCGGTGACGCGATTTCTAGGTGACGCACATTGAAGAGCAGTGGTCGGTTGGACACTTGGACCGATGTCGATAATCGCGGGTGTCAGTGGGATAACCAAAGAAAGTAAGAGGAAGTCAATCATGTCATTTTTGCCACTCATTGCCTTGGTCGCCCTGTTTCTGGTGGGTTCTTATAAGTTCAAGGGCATTCTCGGCGGGTTCTCTCACAAGTCGGATGGGGATTCATTTTCACAACAGGGCGTTACCGTGGACTACAAAGCCCAAACCATCACCATCAAATCGAAAAAATATCCCCTGTCCGCAATTCGGGGCGTCCGCACGGAATCCGGACCGCAACGAACCCGTTCTCGCGCGTTCATCAAGGTCGATGACATGAACAAGCCGGTTCACGAGATCGTATTTTACGGTGACCGGCTCGCGGAGCAATTTATCGAACGACTCGCCATCGCAATCGAAAAAGCCGGCGGACCGCACTTAACACCGTACTAGCCGACATGCCAAATCGCGCGATTGTCTATATGGCGAAGATGCAACCGTGAATTCGTGCAACACAAGATTCACAGAGTGACGGCATAGCGGCCCGTACCATATCTAAAAATACGAGTGACCGCACAGAAAAAGGGATAGCCATGCCAGGCCGATACCGGGGCGATTTTGGGTTCGCTGTCATGCGCGGCGGGCTCATAATCACTGGGTTTGCGCTCGTCTGCAGCGCGAATGCAATGACGCCCAGACCCGATGGTTCGAGCACCGCGTCACCAACCTTCTCGCCAGCAGGCGGCGCCTACACGACGACCCAAACGGTATCGATCAGCGACACCACCAGCGACGCATCGATTTACTATACGACCAATGGTTCGACGCCAACGACGTCGTCTACCAAGTATGCGACCGCAATCAAGATCAGCAGCACCGAGACGCTCAAAGCAATCGCGGTTGCACCGGAGCATTCGGCGTCTACCGTTGCAAGTGCGACCTACACGATCACGCCAGTAACTGCAACGCCGATCTTTTCACCAGCGGGAGGCACCTATACGACGGTCCAAGCGGTCGCGATCAGCGATGCGACCACCGGTGCATCGGTTTACTACACGACCAATGGTTCGACGCCGACGACTAAATCGACAAAATATAGCGGACCGATTAGTGTGAAAAGCACCGAGACGATTGAGGCAATCGCCACGGCGAGCGGTCATTCAAATAGTGCGGTAGCCAAGGCGACCTACACGATCAAGCCAGCGCCGCCTCCGGTCGTAGCGACCCCCGTCTTCTCACCTGCGGCGGGCACTTATAGCACAGCACAGAAAGTCTCGATCACCGACGCGACGGCCGGAGCGAAGATTTACTACACGACGAATGGGACGGTCCCGACAACCAGTTCTACGAAGTATAACGGCGCCATTACGGTTAGCAGCAACGAGACCATCGTAGCAATCGCGCTTGCCAGCGGTTACACCAACAGCGCGGTGACGAGTGCGTTCTACGATATTTCAGTGAGTGCCGGTGGTCCAAAGGAGTCGGCGATTTATTCCTTCGACGGAACCGTTTCCTCGAACGAACCTTACGCCGTCGGCACCGTGTCGCCCAGCCTGGTTGCGGACAGCAACGGCAATTTCTACGGCACGATGTTGGCTGGTGGCGCGAACGGCCACGGCGGCATCTTCAAGATCAGCCCCGCGGGGGCATACACTCTTCTTTACTCCTTTACTAACGCAAACGGCGACGGGGGTACGCCTCTCAGTCCCTTGGTCTTTGGAAGCGATGGAAACCTCTATGGCACCACCTCTGAAGGCGGAGCCAAGGATCAAGGGACGATATTTCGCATAACCCCGGCCGGTGTCGAAACGGTGGTGTATTCGTTGGGCGATGGCAGCGCCGATGGGGCGGGTCCGATTGCCTTGATCCAAGGCGGCGGCGACACCTTTTTTGGAATAACAGCGGCTGGGGGTGTGGGCAACGGCGGCACGTTTTTCTCAGTCACGTCAGCCGGGGTCGAGAAGGTATTACACACCTTTGGCAGTACCGCGACGGATAGCGTGACTCCAATCAGCTTGATCCTAGGCAGCGACGGCGACTTTTACGGTGTAGCAGAAGGCGGCGGAGCCCACGATGCCGGCACGGTCTTCAAGATTACGGCAAGTGGCGTCGAATCCGTGCTTTATTCCTTCCAGCTTTCGCTCGGAGTGGAGGAAGGGCTTATTCCGATTTCGGTTATTCAGGGGCGCGATGGAAATCTTTATGGGACCACGGTGGAAGGGGGCGCCTATGATGAGGGCGTTGTTTTCAAGGTCACTCTCGCCGGGGTCGAGACGGTGCTGCACTCTTTTGAAAGTTCATCAGGACAATATGGGGTCAATTCGGCAGAGGGCGCATTCCCAGGCGCAGGATTGACACTGGGCAACGACGGTAATTTGTATGGGACGACACAAGCCGGGGGCGCCTACGAGAATGGCACGATCTTCAGAATTACGCCTTCTGGCGCAATGACAACTCTTTATGGCTTTCAATATGACAGCCCCAAGAGTCTAGAAGGGTTAATAGTCGACGGCAACGACCCGGCGAGTACGCTGGTGGTTGGAAGCGACGGCAGCCTGTATGGCACCACAGCTCTAGGTGGTGCGCACAATCAAGGTGTCGTGTTCAAGCTGGCGGGCGCGATCCAACCTTGACACGTTCACCGGACAACCCTTGACGCAGAGCGAACTTGCGAAGTCCTTGGCGCAAATCTCGACGCACGGGAATTGGCCGTTTACCTTGCACAGGCCGAACTCGCTCGTCACCGTCTGTGGGGCGACGCAGCGCATGGAGCCGAAGCTGCCATGGGCGGCGCAGGCGCTCCTCGATGTCTGCAGCCAGCTGGAGATGAGCGAGGATCCGCAGGTTAATAGGATTTCGGCAGACCCAACACGCGCTCGGCGAGATAGCACAAGATGAGCTCGCGTGAGACCGGACCCAAGCGTGTGACGACCGCTTCACGGAAATACCGCTCGACGTTGTACTCGCTCGCGTAGCCCATGCCGCCGTGCGTGCGTACGGCGCGGTCGCAGGCCTCGAAAGCCGCATCGGCGGCGAGGAATTTCGCCGCGTTCGCTTCTGCCCCGCAGGGCTTGCCGGCATCGTAGAGCGCCGCAGCGCGCAGCGTCATCAACTCCGCCGCGTAAAGCGCCGCCCAACTCTCCGCCAATGGGTGCTGGATGGACTGGTTCTTGCCGATAGGGCGTCCGAAGACGACCCGCTCATTCGCGTAGTTGGCCGCTTTGGCGAGCGCGCGCCGACCGATGCCGATCGCCTCGGCGGCGTTCAGAATCCGCTCGGGATTCAGGCTGTCCAAGATGTATTTGAATCCGGCCCCTTCCTCACCGATGCGGTCTTCGACCGGGATCGGTAGATTGTCGATGAACAGGGCGTTCGAATCGACCGCTGCCCGACCCATCTTATGAATCTCGCGTACCTCGACATGGCGGCGATCGAGGTCCGTGTAGAACAGTGAAAGCCCATCGGTAGGCCGCTTGCACTCCTCGATCGGTGTCGTGCGGGCGAGCAACAAAATCTTGTCGGCCTGTTGCGCGGTGCTGGTCCAGATCTTGCGGCCGTTCACGAGGTAGCGATCCCCGTCGCGCACCGCGCGCGTCTTCAGCTTCGTGGTATCGAGACCCGCATCGGGTTCCGTGACACCGAAGCAGCTGCGCGTTTCGCCCTTGATCAATGAGGGCAGCATGCGGCGGCGCTGCGCATCGCTCCCGTGCACAACGATCGCATGCGGCCCGAAAATGTTGATGTGCACGGTCGAGCATGCCGCGAAAGTCCCCGCCGAACTGCCGATCGTCTGCATCATGATCGCCGCCTCGGTCACGCCGAGGCCCGCGCCACCGTATTCCGGCGGCATCGTGATCCCGAGCCAACCGGCTTCGGCGATCGCTGCGCTGAATTCAAAGGGAAAGATCGCGTTCTCGTCTTTCTCGCGCCAGTAATGGTCGTCGAAACGATTGCAGATGGCGCGCACGGCGTCGCGTATTTCGACTCGTTCGGATGAGTCGGCCAAGGCAGAGATCAGGCTATCGTCCACCGTAGATTTACCTCAGTCGGGCATCGTGCTCCAATCCGGATCCCAGCCGGCGCCGGTTTGGCGAAACAGCGGGCAGCGGAGGGGGGAATTCACCAGCGCGGGGTACGAAGGGTCGATGGCGCGCAGTTTGTCGATCCATACTCGAGTTTCGCGAATCGCGGTGACGACGCCGACCACGTGAGCGCCGAGCTTCTTCATCAGGGCGAGTTCGGCGGAGACGGTTCCGCCGGTGGAGATGACATCCTCCACCAGCAATACTCGCTTGCCGTCGAGCCGCTCGATCAGCCGGGGATCGATGTAGACAGTCTTCGGCTGCACCGGCGTAGTGATCGAATTGACGGGAATGGACAGCTCATCCTCGAACCAGAATTTTCGGGAATAACTCAAGGGGACGTAGTGTGGGTGTCCCAGCTTCTTCGCCACGGATGCCGCGAGTACCATGCCGAGTGTGGGCATGCCAACGACCACATCGGCGCGGAGTGGCCGAGCGATCTCCGCCATCGCCGTGCTCAAGCGGTCTTCGAGGTCGAAGGAATTCTCGGTGATGCATAGATACGCGATGGCCGTGGAAAAATCCGGCGGCAATGGGAGAAAGGGCAGCAGCACCCAGTCGCCGTCTGGCAGTTGGATTGGAAAGAAATCCGTATGGGGCGGTTGCGCCACCTCCCGCATGTCGGCGGCGGCCACGATCCGATCGTAGTAGGAGCCGCGATCACGATAATTCAACGGGGCGGGTGTCTTTTTCATGACTTCTCGTTTTGGATGATGCCAAATTCCACCAGCGCGCGCTGGGCTTCATGGGATCCTAAAACCAGGGTCGAATGCATGCCGAACTGTTCGGCCGCATCGACGTTGATACGGTTATCGTCCAGGAATAGCACCTCGGGCGGCCGGCACTCGAGCGCTTCGACGACGTGTGCAAACGCGTCGGCATCGGGTTTAATCCGGCCGGTGAGGTGGGATACAAAATGGTTGTCGACCAGGCCGCCGAGATTCAGGTCGGTAACTATACGCGGCCAGTGCAGGGCGTTGCTGTTGGACAGGAGCGCGCAGCGATAGGAATCCGGGATGCGCGACAGCATGTCCGATGTGCCGGGATAGAGTTCCATGGGCCAATTCGTAAAGGAATCGAGGAATTGCTGCGGTGGGATGGGTAAATCGAATTCGCTGGTGACCCCCGTGGCGAACGCCCAAGCATCGATCCGTCCGGTTTCGAAGCGCCGCACCGTTTCGGAGCCCAGCCACCGACGCCACATCTCTTCCGGCGTCATCGTGTGGCCGAGCCAGTCGAGCATGATGTCAATACCGCTCAATTTCACAAGCACGCCGCCGACGTCGAACAGAACGACGCGAACTTGAGAGAGGGTGGCGTGTGGCGGGGCGCTCACATCGGTTCGGTCGCCCGGATCAGGAGCATTCCGGGGCATCCGACGCAGGGACCATGACCGGAACCCGATGACGCGTGAGCAAGTAGTAGACCAATCCCGCCACCAACATGCCGGCCTCGAAGCTCACATCGGTACCGCCAAAGTACCGCACCATCAGCGGACTGGAGTACGTGTCGCCGTTGGCGAACAGGAAGGACGCGCCAAGACCGATGAGAAACGCCGCCACGCCGGGAAAGCAGATTCCGGCCGTGTACCAGTAGCGCCCGCGACCCCAGAGCATGAGATCCTCCGCATCGTACTCCCCCTTGCGCATGAAGTAGTCGACGACGACGATCGCCACCCAGGGGCAGGTCCACATGAGAATGTAACCCAGCCATTGCTGGTAAAGATCGAGCGCGTGGCCGTACATCATGGTGAAGATGCGAAACACCAGGGTCGAGCCGGCGATCACCATCATCGAGGTGACGCGGCTGATCGGCAGACGCAGGGCGATCAAGCCCAATCCGGCGGTGTAGCCGTTGGGCACGTTGGTGGCGACGCTGCCGACGATGACCGTGAGCAGCAGCGGCACGAGGAACCACCCCGGTACCACCTTCGGCAGATCGGCGACCGGATCCGACAGGTCGCCGCCGATGGCGAAGGCGAAACACACACCAATGAGCTCACAATACACCAGCGAGACGAACTGACCGCCGCCGGCGGCGCGCACGATGGCCCGCCACGGCGTGACCTTGGGCAGATAGCGGCTGTAGTCGGATGCAAAGTTCGTCCATGAAATCGGGTAGGAGAAAATCAACCCCATGACCAGCAGCCAGGTGGGGAACGAGGCGCCGTGCAACGCCGCGCCGTGTGGGCCCGACCCGAGGACGACGCGAGACCAGTCCATCTGCGGCAGCACGCACGCCAGGAGGCCGAAGAACATCACCACGAGGGCGATGGAAATCATTTTCGAGGTGGAGATGATCGTGGCGTGGCCGTACAACGCGATCGTCACCTCGGCGAGCAGCACGATGAGCATGGACACCCAGCCCAGGGCTGCCGTGGGCGGCAGGCCTGCGAGCGTGAACACCTGGTACAGGCTTTCCGTGGCCACCACCGAATTGATGGAGAACCAACCCACGGCGGACACGGTGCTGATGGCGATCGGTAGGACCGCCCCCAGTTGGCCGAACACCGGGCGGGACGTGACGATGGCCGCCGAGCCGGTGCTTGGCCCCATGATGCTGGCGAGGCCCACCACGAGACAGCCGAACGCATTGCCGACGAGGATGGCCGCGACGGCCTGCCAGAACGAGAGCCCGCGGGTCACCGCCAGCGCTCCGGTGACCACCACGACGTAGTTCATGTTGGCCCCGATCCACAACCGG
>Ga0116226_10001818_pt1 | contig 18478 bp, 20 predicted proteins | sample S1TSphfallax_FD_89692 | JGI IMG/M metagenome (GOLD analysis project Ga0116226, IMG submission 89692) | Host-associated microbial communities from peat moss isolated from Minnesota, USA - S1T2_Fa - Sphagnum fallax MG | ecosystem: Host-associated > Plants > Peat moss > Unclassified | place: USA... | reverse complement strand
TGCTCCTGTAAGTCAGGCCCAGTCTAGTCGTTTTGCAGGCCCGCGCCCAGACGCCGGTTGACGAAGGGCCGCCAACCTGACGAAAGCTTAATCTCTCAGCGGAGTCGCAGCCCTGGACCCGCGGGCTTGTTGGGGCCAAATAAAGGGGCGTCGGCGCGCCTCGTCCTGCCGACGCCATAGGGAATCTAGACCATGTCTCCTGATGAACGCGCTCTTCTCAGCCGCTTTCTGCAAGACCTGACCCCAACGCAAGGCGCCCCGAAGGACGCTGAGGCGGTCAGCTTGATCGAACAAGCCCTTAGGGCGAATCCGGACGCCCCCTATCTCCTAGTCCAGCACGCCATCATCGCCGACCAGGCCCTGCACGCCGCTCAAGCCCAGGTGCAGACCCTGCAGGCCCAGCTTCGGGATCGCCAGGCCCAAGCTCAGGCCCAGGGCGCCCAGCCCAGCTTTATCGGCGCAGGCCAAAGTCCCTGGGGGCAGCCCCAACCGGCGCCAGCCGCCCCGCAATATCCGCCCCCTCCGCAATATGGAGCCGCTCAATATCCCCCATCCCAATACGCGCAGCCGCAGTATGCCCAGCCGCAATATGCGCCCTCGCCCCCGCCCCCGTCGGGCGGTGGTATGTTCGGAATGGGTCCGGCCCAGCCCGGCGGGTTCGGTAGCTTTCTGCGCAGCGCCGGTACAACAGCGGCGGGCGTGGCGGGGGGGGCGCTGGTTGCGGACGCGATCGGCGGTCTATTCGGCGGCCATCACGGCGGCTTTGGAGGCGGCGGCTTCGGCGGTCCGGGGGTGGAGAATGTCACCATCAACGAATACGGTGATGATCGCCAAGGCGGCGGCTTTGATGATCGCGGCTATGACGACGACATGGGTTCGGGCGGCGGCTTCGACGATAACAGCGATTTCTGACCCTGGTCAGGGGCGGCGGCCCGGCTCGGCGGCCATTCGTTCTTAACGAAGTCCGGCTAGGCTAAGGGTCTTCGTAAGCCCTGAAGAGTTGATGGCCAAGCCCGCCCCGCCCCGAAGCCCAGACGCTGAACATGACGGCCGGAGTCGCGCCCTAGTGGTGCAGGCGCCTCCGACTGCAGACGACCTTGGTGTAAACTCGCGTAAATCCGATGTCCGCAAGGCCAAGGCCGCCGCCGCCTTTTCCGCCCAGATCATGGGGCAGGACGGCGTGCGCCGTGGTCTCAAAGGCGGCCTGCCCGTGCTGGAGCAGGCGAGGTCCGCTTATCTTGAGGCCGAGTGGCGCGGCCCCCACGACCGGCGCATGCCAGCGGGCGTATTGCGTAAGACGGAGGTTTGATCCGCCCGTCACGGCGTCTGCGATCCGGCCCGTTCTTTGCATAGATTCGCGCGTCCATGATCGGAGCGCCCTTTATGTCCTACGCCCTGCCAATCCCAGCGCCGGCCTTCGTGTCGCGGTTGGTGGACATTCTGGTCGTGGCCTTGATCTTCACCGCCCTGACGTAAAGCGCAGATCAGACGCCCATCTCGGTCCGAAGTGTGGCGATAAAGCCGGCCACCACATCCAGCAGCACCATGGCGCTGACCAGGAAGAAGGCGGAGTTGGCGAAGGCGGGAAACAGCAGAAATTCCACTAGGCAGCCGATGAACAGGACCATGGACATGGACTGGTTCAAAATGACGACGTGACGGCGCTCCGTGGTCTTCAACTGCTCAAAGAACAGGATAATCAGGGAGATGAAGACGATCATGTCTTCAAGCGTCACCGGCCATTGACCGGAATCCACGGTGGGAAAGACGAACAAGGGCTTCGAAAGACTGGCCACGGCTGACGAATTCCGCCCGCCGGGCAGAATGGCGAAGACCAAAAGATTATAGCCGATCACCGGCAGCGCCAGCAGCGGCAATGCGGCGAACATGCGCGCCCCCGAATCCGAATAAATAATTTTGCCCCGCTTCGGCCCCGGCACGCAATACGGCGCTTTGATCCGTCTTGCACAGGCGAAAGGGCCATTTGGGCAAAAAAAACCGCGCACAAACGGCGCGGTAAGTTCATAGGGAGGAAACGCTCCAAAGGAGCGTTCCCCATTTACATTGCAGTGCAACATAAGTCAAGGCGCTTTGTTGCGCTCAATGCGGGTTTTTCGCCGTCCAAGCATGGTTTTCGCTATGACTATGACCCAGACGTGCAACCGCCGACCCGGCGGGGCTCCAAATCTATTGTGCAATGCAAGACTTGACCGCAGACCCGCCTAGATTGGCGGTCGATAGCCATAGAGCCAGTCCAACCGCGCCGCGGGCTCCGCTCCCGTAACATGATCCAGAGCGCTCGCCGCACCGAAAACGGCGCGCGCTGCAAGGCTCGGCAGGTGAAAGAGCCGGGCGTTGCGCTGAGACCAGGCCTGGACCCTGGCGGTGCGGCCGCGACGCTCGCGCTCATAGGCGAGCAACGCCGCCTTGACGTTCGCGTGGGTGCTGAGGAAGCGCGCCAGCGCCTCGGCGTCCTCGATCGCCATACCTGCGCCCTGGGCCAGAAAGGGCGGGGCGGGATGGGCGGCGTCGCCCAGCAGGCTGATCCGTCCCTTTGACCACTGGGCCAGGGGCGGCCTGTCATGAATTGCGTAAATCCAGGGCGTCTCCGCCTGGGCGACAAGGTCCGCCACCGGGGCGGGCCAGCCGGCGAAGGCTGCGCGCAGCGCCGCCGGGTCGCCCTTCGCGGTCCAGGAGTCGTCCGCCCAGCCTGCCTGCTCCACCACGCCGACAAAGTTCACCAGAGCGCCGCCCCGCACGGGGTAATGCACAAAATGTCGACCGGGGCCGGTCCACACGCGGGCGTCTGGCGCAATCAGGCCCGTCGGCAGCCGATCTTGGGGAACCAGCCCGCGCCAGGCGACTTGACGTGTAAAGCGCGGCGTCTGTACGCCCCAAAATATCGTCCTAACGGTTGAATGAATCCCATCGCATCCGATCACCACATCGCCGACGACGGTTTCGCTCCCTGCCGTGCTCGCCACCACCCCGTGATCGGATTGGGAGACCGCAACCAATCCGGCGCTCAGCCTGATGGTGATCTGCGGCCGCCTTTTTGCTGCATCCAAAAGCAGACTATGCAGATCGGCCCGGTGGATCTGCAGATAAGGCGCGCCCCATCGCGCCTCCCCCGTCGCCCCCAGTGGCGTGTGCAACAGGAGGGTCCGCGTCGCGTGATCGCAGACCTTGGCCGCCTGCGGTGCAAAGGCGGCGCATCTCAGGCCGCCTTCCAGTCCGAGCCCAAACAACAATCGCGTCGCATTGGGACTGAGCTGCACGCCGGCTCCCACCTCCGCCAGGACAGGGGTCTGCTCCAGCACGGTGACGGCTATGCCTCGATCAGCCAGGGCGAGCGCCGCTGTAAGGCCGCCGACGCCCCCACCCGCCAGAATGACATGCACCTGCTTTATAACCCTCAAAATGCGTGGCCAAACCACGGGCGCTTGACGGTTGGATCGTAGTTTCGGAGCATTGGGTCAAGCGAAGGCCTCAACTGCGTTCGGATTTGCGTCCGACGCGAGCAACAAATCGTAGACTTCATAGTGGCGTCAGGAGGGGGTGGGATTGGCTTTTGAGCTTCAGATCGACCCGATGCGGTCGGCCCATCCTGCGGGCGCCTCTAGGCTTAGCGCCCCGAGGATCGCCCCCCCGCATGTGCGACCCGCCTTCGGCGACCGGCCGCCGACTCCGTCGTCACCCTTCGCTCCTCTGCACGCGCCCCAGGCTGCGCATCTGGTCGACACCACCATGCTGTTCGCGCCCCGCAGCGGCGGGGTGAAGCGGTATCTGATGGCCAAGCGGGCTTGGCTGGCCCAGCATCGGAACGGCGTGCGTCATTCGCTGGTCGTGCCGGGGTCGGCGACTGGGCAGGCCGAACAGGGTATGATGACGATAGGCGCCCTCCGCCTTCCTTTCGGCGACGGCTATCGCTGGCCGACTTCATCGCGGGCATGGGCTGATCGCCTCGTCGCCCTGCGCCCCAGCGTGATCGAGGCGGGGGACCCCTACGGCCCAGGCGCCGCCGCCATACAGGCAGGGGCCAGATGCGGCGCGCCGGTGCTCGGCTTTTGCCATACCGATCCAGCCGCCCTGGCCGCCCTGCATATCGGCGCCTGGGCCGAGCCCGTGGTGCGTCGCCGCTGGGCCAGTCTATTCAACCAATTCGATCAGGTGATCGCCCCCAGCCGCTTTATCGCCGAACGCATGGCCTTCGCCGGCGTCAAGGACGTGGAGGTCGAGCCGTTGGGCGTAGACACCACGCTGTTTCGGCCGGATCGCGGCGACCGCGCCCAACTTCGGCGCAGGCTGGGCCTGGGGAACGAAGTGCGCCTGCTGGTCTTCGCCGGCCGGCCGGCGCGGGAAAAGAACATCAATATAATGCTGGAGGCTTTGGATCGCCTGGGCGATCCCTATCACCTCCTCCTGATCGGCGCGGGCGCCGGCGCGCGACCCCAGTCCAACACCACCATGATGCCATTTCAGCGCGATCCCACGACTTTGGCTCGACTTCTGGCGAGTTGCGACGCCTTCCTGCACGCTAATCCCAATGAGCCGTTCGGCCTGGCGGTGCTGGAGGGCCTGGCCAGCGGCCTACCGATTATCGGCATGGCGACGGGCGGGGTGGGGGAGCTGGTGGACTTCACCATCGGGCAACTCGCCCCCCGCGCCACGGCGGCGGACTTGGCGGAGGCGATTGACGCCTTGTGGCGGCGTGATCTCCAAGCCCTGTCGCTGGCGGCCCGACGCCGTGCTGTAAGTCGCCATAGCTGGACGGCCACGTTTGATCGATTGTCGGCGCGATATGCCGCCTTGTCGGGCTCGGACGCCTTTTTGCCGACCTGCGCCTGGGCGACGTCGCGGCTTGCGCCGGCTTGATCCCTATGACCAGCTCCGCCACCTTACAGATCGGCTCGCCGGTCTTCAGCGCCCTGCCGACGACGATCTTCGAAGTGATGTCGGGCCTGGCCCGCGACCACCGGGCCGTGAATCTGGGCCAGGGCTTTCCCGATTCCGAAGGGCCGGAGGATGTGCGTGAGGCCGCCGCCCGCGCCCTCATGTCCGGCCCCAATCAGTATCCGCCTATGCTGGGCCTGCCCATCCTACGCGAGGCGGTGGCGGCGCATTATAGACGCCATCAGGGCTTAGCCCTTTCGCCCGATCAGGTGATCATCACCGCCGGCGCGACCGAAGCCTTGGCCGCCGCCTTCCTGGCCCTTGTTGCGCCGGGCGATGAGGTAGCGATGTTCCAGCCGGTCTATGACGCCTACGCCCCCATGGTGCGCCGGGCCGGCGGCGTAGCGCGGTTGGTGCGGCTCGATCCGCCCGACTGGCGCCTGACTCAGGCGACGCTGGACGCCGCCTTTGGGCCGAAGACCAAGCTTGTCGTGCTGAACAACCCGCTCAATCCCGGCGCCGTGGTCTACGACGCGGAGCAACTGGGCCGCCTGGCCGAGGCCTGCGTGCGCCATGACGTGATCGCCATCTGCGACGAGGTGTGGGAGCATGTGGTGTTTGACGGCGTGCGCCACATCCCGCTTATGGCCCTGCCCGGCATGAGCGAGCGGACGGTCAAGATCGGCTCAGCCGGCAAGATCTTTTCTCTGACAGGATGGAAGGTGGGCTGGACCGTCTCCAGCCCACCGCTGGCCGCGCGGCTTGCGAAGGCGCACCAGTTCCTAACCTTCACCGTCGCCCCCGCCACCCAGGCGGCCATCGCTTATGGGCTGGGCAAGGACATGGCCTATTTCGAGACCATGCGGGCGGAGTTCGCACGGGGGCGCGACCGCCTGACCGCAGGGCTTGAAGCGTCGGGCTTTGTCGTGGCGCCGAGCCGGGGCACCTATTTCCTCAACATCGACCTCGTCGCCTCTGGCCTCGCCCTGGACGACATGACCTTCTGCCTTCGCGCCGTCAAAGAGTTCGGCGTCGCCGCCATCCCCATCTCCGCCTTCTACGAGCAGGACGCGCCGACCAACATGGTCAGGCTGTGCTTCTCCAAGCGGGATGAGACGCTGGACATGGGGATCGAGCGGCTGGCGAAGGCGCGAGCGGCGATAGGGTGAGGCCGGGATCACCCCTCCGCCTTAGGCAATTCCAGCTCTACCCTCAGTCCGCCATGCCGCGACTCTGACAGGGCCAGCCTCCCGCCATAGGCCTGGGCTAGTTCGTGGACGATGGAGAGACCAAGGCCGGAGCCTGGAGCGCTTTCGTCCAGGCGGGCGCCGCGTTTGAGCACCTCCTGCCGCTGGTCCGGCGCAAGGCCTGAGCCGTCGTCGTCGATGGTCAGGAGGAGTCGGTTAGCGCTGATTTCGCGGGCTTCGGCCCAGACGCGATGGCGGCACCATTTGCTGGCGTTCTCCATCACATTGCCGGCGATCTCCTGCAGGTCCTGTCGCTCGCCGAGGAAGAAGAGGTCGTCCGGCGCCTCCCAATCCACCCTCACGCCCTTGTCGCCGAAGATGCGCTCCAGCGTGCGGGCGATCTCGTCCAGCACGGGGGCTACCTCCGTCCGTTCGCCGGAGCCTTGGGCCCGGGCGGCGGCGCGGGCGCGGCGCAGGTGGTGCTCCACCTGTTCGCGCATGGCGCCGCTCTGGCGGGTTACGACATCAGCGAGGGGGCCGGGATGGGCCTGGGCTTCGGTCAGCATGACGGAGATAGGCGTCTTCAGCGCATGGGCCAGATTGCCCACATGGGTGCGCTGGCGCTCCACCACCTGCTGATTATGGTCGAGCAGGGCGTTCAGCTCCTGCGCCAGGGGGGCGATTTCCAGCGGATAGCGGCGCGTGAGGCGCAAGGCTCGGCCTTTACGGACATCGGCCACCTCTCGTCCCATGTCGAACAGCGGCTGAAGGCCGACGCGCACCTGCAGGATCACGCCGGCGACGATGCCCGCCCCCAAGATCACCAGAGCGATCCCGGTGGTCAGGGCGAAGCGGTTTATGTCCTTGTCCAGGCGGGATCGGTTTTCCGCCGCCATAAACAGGACGGGCGGCGCATGGCCCGGCAGGTAGACCATGAGAGCTACGGCGCGCAGCGGCTCGCGCCCCTCCTGGGCCGGGCCGAGCGTGTCGTAATAGACTGGTGCGCCGGGCTTGTTGCGCGCGGCGTCCAGTGCGCTCTTGGGTGCATTCAGGACGGCGTCCCACAGTGAACGGGAGTCGGCCAGTGCCCGGGGATGGGGGCCGCCGGGCAGGTCGGCGATCTGCCAGTATTTGCCGGAATAGGCCTGTTGCGCGCGCTCATCCACAAAGGCTGGCGGTTTGATCTGGCCTGTGGGATCGACCGTCGCCTCCGCATAAAGGCCGGTGGCGAGATCGTTCAACTCCTGATCCACCCGGCTGACCGCAGCCTGGTCGAAGAAGGCGGTGAGGGCGAAGCCCATACCGGCCAGCACCATCAGGCTCCAGCCCGCCGCCAGCCAGACCAGGCGGCCGACAAGAGAGCGGCGGCCCAGAACGGCTTGGTCCGCCCGCGCCACCGCGGCGGCGGTGGATCGCGCCGTCGTCCGCGCCGCAAGGCCCAGAAGGGTCACGTGGCCGTCGTCTCGCCCGGCAGCGGGAGCAGGCGATAGCCCAGACCCCGCACCGTCTCGATACGGTCCGAGCCGATCTTCTTGCGCAACCGGCCGACGAACACCTCGATGGTATTGGAATCCCGGTCGAAGTCTTGATCGTACAGATGCTCCACCAACTCCGTCCGGCTGATCACCCGGCCGCTGTGCATGACCATATAGTGCAAGAGGCGATATTCCAGGGAGGTGAGGCGTAAAGGCTCCCCATCCACGGAGGCTCGCGCGGCGCGCGGGTCGAGGCGAAGGGCGCCCACGGCCAGGGTGGGCGAGGCATGGCCCGTGGCCCGGCGCACCAGGGCGCGAAGGCGGGCCAGCAGCTCCTCCGTATGAAACGGTTTGGTCAGATAGTCGTCGGCGCCGGCGTCGAAACCCGTCACCTTCTCGCTCCAGGCGCCGCGCGCGGTGAGGATCAGGACCGGCGCCGTCACGCCCGCCCTACGCCACCGCTCCAGCACCGATACGCCGTCGACCTTGGGCAGGCCCAGATCCAGGATCACCGCGTCATAGGGCTCGGTCTCGCCCAGAAACTGCGCCTCCTCGCCGTCCGAGGCATAGTCCAGCGCATAGCCCGCGTCGGCCAGCGCGCCCTTAAGCTGACGCGACAGGTCGGGATCATCTTCCACCAACAGAATTCGCATGGGGTCTCAACGTCCTCCTTGGACGCCCAGAATGGCGCCGGTCGCGGCGTCCACCAAATAGTCTATGCGCCGACCGTCGCTGGCGGCCCAGCGGACGCGATAAAGCGTGCGCCCGCCGGGGCCGGTTTCCAGCCCGGTATCCAACTGACGGCCAGGCGTCAGGCGCCGTACGGCCTGAATGGCTTGGCTGAGCGGGACATGGCGGCCTTCGCGCACGGCCTGGCGCACTTCCATCTGCTGGGCCCGCCAGTCGCCGCCGCCGAAGCCATAGCGCGGCGGCGCCGACGGCGCATAGGCCGGGGAGCCGTAAGCCGGTGGATAGCCACGATAGCCGTAAGGGGCTGGATAGGCGGGCGCCGCATAGACCGGCCCGCGTCCTGGCCCTGGACCATAGGTCCCCGGCGGATAGGCGCGCGGGGCATAGACCGGGCGCGCGCCCACACCGCCGCCCTCTGAGCGGGAGGCGCTGTGATGGCCCTGCGGGTCCGCGGCCGCCCCGCTTGCGAGGGACAGGGCGCCCAGCAGCGCCGCCATAACGGGCGCGGCTGACAATCTCATCTAAACAAATTAGGACAGCGCGACTGAATGGGCGCTGAACAAGCCCGCTTAACCCTGCGGCCAATTGGCAGGGGGCTTGACGACCTCAGGACCGTCGAGACGGTGACCACGGCCTCTCCTTGCGCCAGGTTTCGGCGAACTTGATCAGCTTGTCGTCGAGCTGGTCTGGCAGGGCCAGGACCACATGGGCGAACAGGTCGCCGCGTTTGCCCGCCTCGCCGTCCCAGCCGCCGCGCCCCTTCAGCCGCAGGACTGCGCCGGAATTGGTCGCCGGCGGCAGGGTGAGGGCGACGGTCCCGTCTGGCGTCGGCGCATCGACCTTGGCGCCGAGAATGGCGTCTGGGATGGAGACGAGCAGGTCCATATGCAGGTCCGCCTCTTCGCGTCGGTAGATGGGGTGACGGCGAATGGTGAGTTCGATCAGGGCGTCCCCCGCCGCCCCGCCGCCCCGTCCCGGATAGCCTTGGCCCCGCAGGCGCAGGGTCTGGCCCTCATCCGCCCCCTTGGGGATGGTGACATCCAGCGTCCGGCCATCGGCGAAGATGACGCGTTTGACCGCGCCTTTGATAGACTCCTCCAGATCAATTTCCAGGCGGGCTGGAACATCGGCGCCGCGTGAGGAAAAGCTGCGTCCGCTACGCCCACGCTGGGAAAAAACACCACCCAAGATTTCATCAAAGTCCATGCCGTCGAACCGTGCATCGCGGGCGCCGCCGCCGTTGAACCCGCCCGCCCCTGCGCCGAAGGGATTACCGCCGCTAAAGCCGCGCTGCATTTCACGGCCGTCGGCGTCGATCTCGCCCCGGTCGAACCGGGCGCGCTTTTCCGGATCACCCAGAAGATCGAATGCGGCGCTGACGCCCTTGAACCGCTCTTCGGCCGCCTTGTCGCCCGGATTGACATCCGGATGATGGGTCTTGGCGAGCTTATGGAAGGCCTTGCGGATATCCTCCGCCTTCGCCGTCCTTGCGACTCCCAGCACCGTATAGGGGTCTTGCGCCACGTCTAACCTGCCTCGTCCCTGTCGGCGCCGCGCGCCGCTTTCTTCAGCGCCTGATTTAAGGCTTGTGCGCGTCAGGGCAAGGGCGAATGTGGCATAAACGCAACAGGGCTGCAGAGGTGGCTCATCAAATAGGCGAAGGGCTCAGCCTGCACCCTTCAATCGTCCTTCGGTTCGCTCAGAAATTCATAGGCGGGGTAGTCTACGGCGTCCTCCACATCGTCCAACCCGGCCTCGGAAAACACCAGGCCTCGCACGCTGACGCCCGCTCTATGCACGCTTTCTGAATCGCCGCTGACCAAGGGGTGCCAAGCCGCCAGCCCCCGCCCCTCATGCAGACGGCGATAGGCGCACGACAGCGGCATCCAGCCCAAATCCTCGATATTCTCCGGCGTCAGCTTGATGCAGTCGGGCACATAGCGTTTGCGTCGGGAGTAGTTGGAGCAGGCGCAGGTCTCAGCATTAAACAGCTTGCAGGAGACCCGGGTGGGAATGACCTCGCCTGTATCCTCATCCTCAAACCGGATCACACAGCACCGCCCGCACCGGTCGCACAGGCTCTCCCACTCCTGCGCGTCCATCTCCGCCAGGCGCTTTGTTTCCCAGAAGGGCAGGGTCGTGGCGGGCGGGCCGGTCATGAAGGGATATGTAGGCGGGGTGAGGGCTTGCGCCAAACGATTAGGGTGTGAGGCAAGGCTCTTACAAGGAGGCATATGATTTAATCGTACACACTACTATGCTTTCGCGCCGAAGGAGATAGCGTCATGCGCAATACCCAGCCGATCAGCATTACCCTGCCCCACGAAATGGCGGCCATTGTCAAGGCCAAGGTTGCGTCCGGTGAATATGCGACGGGAAGCGAGGTCATCCGCGACGGCCTGCGCACCCTTCAGGCTCGTGACGCCGCCGTTGAGAGCTGGCTTCGGGACGAGGTCGCCAAAAGCTATGATGACTATGCGGCCGATCCCAGCATCGGCATACCCGCCGAAAAACTCAGAAGCTCGATTTTGTGATCCGCTCTCTAAAGTGGATTTTTTCGATTTTAGGAAGTGCTATTGATTTATCTTCAATATCTGCACACCAGCCAGCGCCACAATATTGGTTTACCTTCGCTTTCAACTGACTAAGTAAATAAGGCACTGCGCCAACCATATAACCTGATTGAGCGGCAAGCTCAACATAATAGTCTTTCCCCGGCTCGATATTTATTGGAATAGAAAGATGGCTAAGGCTAAGCGCTGAGTGAATGTCTATATTGGACTTTCCTGATGGGAGCCCAATTTTTATTCCGGCTCCGTTACCAATATCACCAAATTTTCTATCGCCGACCGTTATAAATACGTCTTCTCTTCCCCCAACAAAATGAGACTCCCGGAATATTGTCACAACGCCGTTTCCCGGATCAAATTCTGAAGGGTACGGGCTGTAGCTCTGATCGAACAGTTCTGTAGAGCAAGATGCGAGAAAGATTGAAGCGCAGACCAAAACCACGAGCTTTGGTGCAGACGCCATTTTCGATCCCCCAAATCAAGATTTCCGATTTATTTTGTTGCCACGATGGCGGGCATATTTCAAGCGGAATAGACTTCTAAGACGATAGCTACAGGCGTAGGTAACCCGCTTTAAATCTGTCCCCTTTCCCTGTGGGGGAGAAGGAGATCCAGCTTAAGCCGCCCGCCCTTTCTTCCTCTTTTTGCCGCCACCCTCTACCTGGGTCGGCCGCGCCCCCTGTCTCGCCCGGTCCAGGACGAACTTGGCGTAATCGTCCATGTCGCCGTTGAAGGGTTTGACGTGGCCGTCGGCGGCGAGCCAGAGGCGGTCGGCGACGAGTTCCATCAGGGAGCGGTCGTGGGTGATCAGGATGACGGCGCCTTCATAGTCGTTCAGCGCATCGAGGAGGGCGCGGCGGCTGTCGATATCCAGGTGGTTGGTCGGCTCATCCAGGATCAGCAGATGCGGCGCATTCATAGCCACGAGGTTGAGCAGAAGCCGGGCGCGTTCGCCGCCGGAGAGGTTCTCCACCGTCGTTTCCTGCTTATCGAAACCTAAGCCGAACTGGGCGAGGCGGGAGCGGCGGGAGCTTTCGCTCGCCTCCTTCATCTCGCGGCGGATGATTTCGAGCGGGGTATCTGTGGGGTCCAGCGCCTCGATCTGATGCTGGTGGAACCAGCCTACATTAATGCGCCGCTCCCGGTGCATCTGGCCGCCCATGATGGGCAGGGCGCCCGCCGCCATCTTGGCGAAAGTGGACTTGCCGGCCCCGTTCACACCCAAAAGGCCGATGCGGTCGTCCACATCCATGCTCAGGTTCAGCTCCCGCAAAATGGCGTGGCCGCCATAGCCGACCGCGGCGTCGTCCAGCTTTAGCAGGGGCGGGGCCAGGGGGCGGGTGGGGGAGGGGAGGGTAAAGGGGGCGACGCGGTCCGACGCCAGTTCGGCGATGGGCGCTAGCTTGGCCAGGCGCTTGACGCGCGACTGGGCCTGAGCGGCCTTGCTGGCCTTGGCCTTAAAGCGATCGATAAAGCTTTGCAGGTGCGCGCGCTCCGCCTCCTGCTTGATCCGGGTGGCGGCCTGGAGGCGGTTGTTCTCCGCCAGCCTGCGCTCAAAATCGTCATAGCCGCCCGTATAGAGCGTCAGCTTGCCGCCCTGGACGTGGAGGATGAAGTCGACGGAATTATTCAGCAGTTCCCGGTCGTGGCTGATGATCAGGGCGCTGTGCGGATACTTTTTCAGCCGGGCTTCCAGCCATAGCGCGCCTTCCAGATCGAGATAGTTGGTCGGCTCGTCCAGCAGCAACAGGTCGGGTTCGGCGAACAGGGCGGCGGCCAGGGCCACGCGCATCCGCCAGCCGCCGGAAAATTCCGACATGGCTCGTTCCAGGTCGGCTGTGGAGAAGCCGAGGCCGGAGAGGATTTCAGCGGCCCGCGCCGGCGCTCGGTCCGCGTCGATTTCGATCAGCCGGCCCCAGATCTCGCCCATCCGCTCCGGCTCCGCCGTCTCCAGCTCGGTATAGAGGGCGCTGCGTTCCACATCCGCCGCCAGAATGGTGTCGATCAGGCTGACGGGCGTGGCCGGGTGCTCCTGGGCCACGGCGGCGATACGGGCGGTTTTGGGATACTCAATCGTGCCGCCGTCCGGCTGCAATTCGCCCAGGATCAGCTTGAACAGGGTGGACTTGCCTACGCCATTCCTGCCCGCCAGGCCGATCTTGGCGTTGGGTGGAAACGAGACGCTGGCGGAATCGAAAAACCGCCGGCCCCAGGCGTTGAACACCAGGTTTTCGATTTGCAGCATCGGTCAAGCGCGCCGGGACAAGTGAGGCAAGGGCGTAACTTCGCATGCGAGGGGAGACGGACCAAGCGCCGTCGGAGACGCCATAGCTTGGCTCAGGGTCGGCTTAGCCCGCCGTCGTCCCGCCCACAAGGCCTTGAAGGTCTCGCAGACGGCAAAGCTCGCGCGTTACGGGATTGCGGTGCTAAGGATTCGGTAACTGAGGCGCCGCTTGGGCTTGATGACGGTTATTTTGATGAGCTGGCTTCTGCATCCGGAGCTTTATACGCCCCATGGCTTCTGTCTGGCCTGGCGACCCGAGCTGATCTGGCTGCATGTCATTTCGGACGGCGTCATAGCCCTGGCCTATTTCGCCATCCCGATCAGCCTGGCCATCTTCGTCCGCCGCCGCACGGATCTGGAGCCCCAGCACAAGGCCCTGGCCATCCTGTTCAGCCTGTTCATCACCGCCTGCGGCTTCACCCATCTGGCCAGCATCGTGGTGTTGTGGCTGCCGCTTTACGGCGTCGAGGGGTTGATCAAGGCGGTGACGGCGCTGGTCTCGGTGGCGACCGCCGTCATCCTGCCCTTTCTCATTCCGCAACTCTTGCGCATCCCTTCGCCCTGGGCTCTGGAACGGGAGGTGGCGTCTCACGAAGTCACCTTGCGCGAGTTGCACGCCGCTCAGGCCAAGCTTTCCGATCAGATGGCGGAAACGCGGGAGGATCTGCTCCAGACCACGCGGCGGTTCGAGGCGGCTCTGCGGGATTCCCCAATCACGGTGTTCGAGCAGGATGAGGCCTTGATCTACACCTGGGCCTATAATCCGCTCATGGGTCTGCGGACCGAGGATGTGATCGGTCGGACCGAAGCCGATTTCATGGATGCGGACTCCGCCGCCCGTTCGATCGCGGTCAAACACGCCGCCCTAGATGGCCGCACGCCGACCCGCCAAGAAATGCTGATCTCGACCGGTGCGCGCGCCGGCTGGTTCGACATTCGGATCGAGCCCATCGCGCTCAGGGACGGGCGTCGCGGCCTGATCGCCACAGCGACAGACATCACAGCTCTGAAGGCCAATGAGGCCCATCTCAAGGTGGTGACACGGGAGTTGAACCACCGCTCCAAAAATCTGCTTACCATCGTGGTCAGCATCGTACGCCAGACCGCCAAAGGATTTGACGTGCCCCCCACCTTCATCACGCGCGTCGGCGAAAGGCTGACCGCGCTCGCCAAGGCCCACGACGCCCTGGCGCGGGAGAACTGGAAGGGCGCGGACATTTTGGCGGTGATCGAGGGCCAACTCGGCCCTCAACTGGAAACCTTTCCCGGCCGGATCAGCCTGGAAGGCCCCGCCCTTAGTCTTCCGTCGGAAGCCGCCCACTATATCGGCCTGGCCATGCATGAGCTTGGCTCTAACGCCGTCAAGCATGGGGCGCTGTGCGGCAATCAGGGCAAGGTCGAGGTATCCTGGCGCGTCGACGACGGTGCGAACGGCCACACCCTTGTCCTCGTCTGGCGCGAAATTTCGGACCGCCCTTTCGACGCCCCGCAAAGATCAGGCTTTGGGTCAACCATTTTGACGACGCTCACGCCGGCCGCATTGGGGGGTGAGGCGAAGCTGATCTTTGGCGCGACGGGGCTCGTCTGGACGCTGAACGCGCTGTTGCGGCCGGACATGGACATCTTCGCCGATACGCCGGTGGCCTTGTCGGCGCTAGGCGGGTAGGGCGAGGCGCTCAAGAAGATCGGCGATATCCTCGTCAGTGAAGGGTTTCTCCACAATCGCCACCGCGCCGCTCGGGTCCTTATACACTTGTTCGGCATTGCCCGTCACAAAGCCAAAGCGCACCCCGAACCGCCCAGCCAGTTGGCGGGCGACTTCCAATCCGGTGAAGCCGTCCCGCAGGTTCATATCAATGAAGGCGGCTTCCGGGTGGGTGGCCTCAGCCAATTGCAGGGCTAAGGTCAGGCTGTCGGCCACGCCCACAACCTCATGCCCCAGGGCGGCGACGATGGACCTGAGATCCAGCGCGATAAACGGCTCGTCTTCGACCAGAAGGATTTTCAAGCCTGAACTCGCTGCTTTTAATCTCACATCGTCGTCAGAAAACGGGCGAGACGCAACTTCGATCCCTGGCGGGCGAAGGGAAAATGCGCTGTAGCTTAAAAGGGCGTCAGGGTGAATCGGGGGCGTATTGTGGCGGGCAGATTGGCGCAGGCTGGCCGGCCCAAGCCGGGGGCGAGCCGAAGTGACTGCCGTTGCAGGCTGGGGCGGAATTGGCCGCGCCATTGGCGTAAAAGCCGATCGCCAGGCTGTTCGAAGTTCCGCCATAGCCGCCATAACCCCGCCGGCCGCCGGCCCCGTTTGAATTGGAGGCGGCGACCACAAGATCGCTATTCTGACCCACGGGAATATCGGCCACGCCATAGATGCTGCTATAACCGCGCGAGCCGACGCTGACTCCCACCTCCCCATGAATGGCGCGCGGCTGGGGGCCATAGGGGCTGTCATCGGCGGGGACCAGGTCATGGCTGTCGGCGGAAATCCAGCCCTTGATCTGGGCGGACGTGGCGTCGGGCGAAGCGGTTGCGGGCGCCGCCTGCGCAAGCGCCGCAACAGGCGCCGGCGGCTGGGCCATGGGCGCGTCATTGGCGCTTGTGGCCGTGGCCAGGGGCGCAGGCTCCGCCGCCAGAGATGCAGACGCCAGAAGCGTCGCGAAACTAACGCATACGCTAAGCCGAAAAATCTTCATCAACCCATACCAACTGCCGATCATTGGCCAATCTTGATCTCGAATTGCGGCGGCGACATGTCTGGTGTGTGTCCGGGGCGATTGCATTGAGTCGCTTGACCTGGCCCTCTAGGCCACCTGGGAAGGCCCTAAACAGACCTTAACAGCGTCGCCGCAGCGATGTCCTCGTCCAGGTCCGGCCAATGGACCCCTTGGCCGCCGCCGATGAGACGCCAAGTCTTACGTTGCTGAGGGTTCGCATCACGCAAACGCGGAAACCATTCGAGCGGCGCCGCCAGTTCCCGGCCATCGGCCAGCGTGAAGCGCACAAGCGTGTCAGTAACGTCAACATCAACAATGTCTGGATCAAGCTTAACCGCCAAAGTGCTCATGCCAGGCCTCCAGGAATTCACGTTTGTATTCGATAACTGTCGCCCGCAGACGATTAAGTTCATGTGATCTGAACCCGCGTGAACCGGAAAGTTGCACGGGGTCCAGCCAAAACTTCGCCGTTGCAGCGCCTCGTTCGATATGGATATGAGGCGGCTCAGAGCCCTCAAGGCTATAAAAGAAAAATCGCGCACCAGCGAGGTTCAGAATAGTTGGAATAATTTACCCTAGTCACACGTCCGTCGTCCCCACCTCCAGTTCCGCCAGCCAGGCAGTGGGCGACGCGTCGGACGGCATGCGCCAGTCGCCGCGGGGCGAGAGCGAGCCGCCGGAGGAGAGCTTGGGGCCGTTGGGCATGGCCGTGCGCTTGAACTGGCTGGAGAAGAAGCGGGTGAGGAAGAGGCGCATCCACCGTTTGATGGTGGGCAGGTCATAGGCGTGACGGTCCTCCGGCGCGATGTCCGGCGGGAAGGCGCCGCGCGAGGCGTCATGCCAGGCGCACCAGGCCAGATAGGCGATCTTGGACGGGCGAAAGCCATAACGGGTCAGATAGAACAGGGTGAAGTCCTGCAGCTCATAAGGCCCAACCACCGCCTGAGTGGACTGGGCCTGGCCGGTGGCGGCGTCTGCGGGGATCAACTCGGGCGAAATCTCCGTGGCCAGGATGGCGTGCAGCACGGCCGAGGTCTCAGGGGAAAACGCGCCGGACTTGGCGGCGTAGCGGATCAGATGCTGGATCAGGGTCTTGGAGACGGAGCCGTTGGGATTGTAATGGCTCATCTGGTCGCCGACGCCATAGGTGCACCAGCCCAGCGCCAGCTCCGACAGATCGCCCGTACCCACCACCAGGGCGCCGTGCTGATTGGCGAGGCGAAACAACAGGTCCGTGCGCAGGCCCGCCTGCACATTCTCGAACGTGACGTCATAGACCGGCTCGCCGCTGGCGAAGGGATGGCCCAGATCGGTCAGCATCTGGCGCGCCAGGGGGCGGATATCCACCTCGCCCGGCGTGACGCCGAGACTTTGCATGAGCGTCCAGGCGTTGGCCTTGGTGGCGTCGGAGGTGGCGAAGCCCGGCAGGGTGTAGGCCAGTACATTCGCCGCCGGCAGGCCCAGCGCCGCCATGGCCTTGACGGAAACCACCAGGGCCTGGGTCGAGTCCAGCCCGCCAGAGACGCCGATGACCAGCTTTTTCAGGCCCGTGGCGCGCAGCCGCTCCGCTAGCCCCTGTACCTGGATGCTCCAAGCCTCCTGGCAGTCGGCCGCTAGGCGGGCGGGGTCGGCGGGGACGAAGGGGAAGCGCTCTACGGTCCGGATCAGGTCCAGCGGCTCGGTCGGCGGGGCGAAGTCGAACTCCACCATGCGAAATGCGGCGCCGGTCAGATCGCCGTTCGTCGCCGCGTCGCCAAAGCTGCCTGTGCGCAGCCGCTCCTGACGCAGGCGGCCCAGATCAATGTCGGCCAAGGCGAGCGCACTGTCGGTGGGAAAGCGCTGCGTCTCGGTCAGCAAATCGCCCAACTCGAACACGGCGGCGTGGCCGTCCCAGGCCAGGTCGGTAGTGGATTCGCCCGGCCCGGCGGCGGAATAGGCGTAGGCGGCCAGACAGCGGGCGGATTGGCTGGCGCACAGCAGACGCCGGGCGTCGGCCTTGCCGATGACGATATTGCTGGCCGATAGGTTCAGCAAAACCTCCGCCCCAGCGATGGCCCCGGCGGAGGAGGGGGGCGTGGGCGTCCACACATCCTCGCAAATCTCCACATGGAAGGTGAAGGGGCAGGGGCCGAGGCTGCGGAAGAGCAGATCGACGCCGAAGGGGACGCTCTCGCCCGCAAGTTCCATCTCAGCGCCCGTCACGTCCAGGCCCGGCGCGAACCACCGCCGCTCATAGAATTCGCGATAATTGGGCAGGTAGGATTTGGGAACCACGCCCAACACGCGCCCGCCCTGGATCACGACGGCGCAATTATACAGTCGTCCCTGATGGACCAGGGGCGCGCCGATGGCGAAGACGGGGCGAAGGTCGCGGCTGGCTTCAACCAGCCTGGCGATCTCTGCCTTCACCGCCTCCAGCAGGGTCGATTGAAGGAGAAGGTCGTCTATCGCGTAGGCGCTGACGCCCAGTTCGGGAAACAGCATGATGGCCGAACCCTGATCATGGGCCTTTCCCAGCAGCTCCAGCATGGCGTCCGTATTATAGACCGGATCGGCGGGGCGAAGACGCGGCACGCCCACGGCCAGCCGCACGAAATCGTGGGCGTAGGGCGAGAAGAAGGGCGCGCGCGTCGTCATGGGCGCTCCGTCTAGCATAAAATGTCTT
>Ga0116226_10001817_pt1 | contig 18484 bp, 7 predicted proteins | sample S1TSphfallax_FD_89692 | JGI IMG/M metagenome (GOLD analysis project Ga0116226, IMG submission 89692) | Host-associated microbial communities from peat moss isolated from Minnesota, USA - S1T2_Fa - Sphagnum fallax MG | ecosystem: Host-associated > Plants > Peat moss > Unclassified | place: USA... | reverse complement strand
GTGCCACTTATATTTTCATTTAACATTGATTTAACGTCAAGTGTGAATGCACCATTAGCCATTCAAATAGGCCACTAGCTATATGTAAGTGCTAAAATCCCCCCTTTGGAATATATCCCCTAAAACCAAGTGAAGGACACTCCTAATGACAAATGGCACCTAAGACAACAACCCACCCAAAAAGAAAATAATAATAATTGCAAAAGCTTTTAAGGGCTATTTAATATGTATGACCAATTAAACATGGAGCATGAGCCAACATAAGTTCACCACCTTTAGGGGTTAACCATGATGGCCTAAGGGCTGATGTCACTTCATCACATAATCACATTTGCAAACCCTTTGCTTTATTAGCTTCACCTAAACAAAGAGACCTTCATGTTTATGTAGGATGTGGATACAAATTTGGCTTCAAATGGAGATTAGTTTGCTGGCAAAAGGTAGAGACCCATTTATGTTCTATGGATTGTTTTTATTTTTACATTCATGACGCATTCAATTTACATACCCATGTTACAAGGTTCCATCATTTATCATGATTTTGTTTGAAATTGTCATCAAATGCAAAGCCATTCAATTATAAGCTATTTGTTCTAGGCATGTCATTTGGATGGACATCTCGGCTTTTATTGGCTCACATTTTCATTTCATTCCTAGTTTACTTTGCTTCATTGCAATTGATGGTTCTAATTCCTTGTACATCAACATCATTCGCTTTGTTCATTTAATTCATGTCCACTATTATATTGGTCAGATGTTATTGAAACACTCCAAACCTTTCCAATATTGCAAAAGAATTTATTTAGGATATTCATGAAATTTTTCTTACTTTGTCTCCCTTTTTTTACAATGGTCTTTTGTCTTCTTCAAACTACTCTTTGCTCTTCAAATATCAACATAGCTTTCAAAAGACTTTCCCTCATTGGGATTTGCTAATAGAACTAGGTTCAACTATGTTTTGTACTTCTCTTTAGCATCAATATCAAGCGAATATGGTAGACATTGCTGATAATGCAAAAGATTAAAATGTATTGGGCAATAGGTGAGCTTGTCCCTTAGATGTTGAATCCATTGAATAGTAGCTTCGTTTGTCCCAAATGAACTTGGTGATGGAATTGGTTATATTGTTGCCATTACCACCAACTTGTTGCCATTCCCACTTAGCATTACCAATTCATAGCAATATGTAATGGTATGATTTCACCCTTTAAATAGGCCTATGCTTGCACCTTTACAATGCCTCATAGTTTTCCATTAAAGAATCATCTTGAAGCTTGGCTTGATGGATGTTGGAAAAGGATTTTTTTTTTAGTATCCCTAGGGTGAAAGCATGGTAAAGTATTAAAAAAATGTAGTTATCTCCAAGGTAATCAAAAAATGGTCTAGTTTTTTACATAAGTAGAAGAAAGTGATTGAAAATAATTGAAAATAACATAATAAAAGCATGGTGCTTTTCTTTGAATTTATAGTGATGTGATTACAAATTTTGAGAAACTTTGGTACAATAAAAGTAAATAGCAAGTATGTTTGAAAATGTCTAGTCAATTTGAGTTTGAACCTACTTTTCCATTAGAAGTTTTATGTATTTTAATATAATATTTAAACGTTAAGAACTTACAAGTATATTATTAAGTTACATCATGTTGAAAATGGAGAATATTCGATAATTATACTTTCATTTACTTGTACAAGTTTGGAAAACCTAAAAAGTGGGAAAAAAATACATTTATTTAAAAAAATCTACTTGAATGCGTATTAGATATGTGATTAATCAACATCATCATGATAAGATTAAAGATTATCCTCATGTTGATCGTAAAATTTAAAAACATTTATAATTTCAATACATTAAAACTTGTTTATAGATTTTTTGTTTTTGTGACAAGGAGTAGAAATTGTCTACTTTACCATGCTTCTAGGCCCTCTAATATGTAGTTTTTGGCATGCAATAATAATGCATGGCATACACCCCCAAACACCTTGCTTCAAATTCTAACTTCCCATAGCCTTGCAACTTGTTGAAGGTAGTGTGATTACATAGAATGTTGTAAACCAAATGTTCCCAAATGTCGTCATCTTTGAGTTTCCACAACTTTTCAAAGTTTATCAATTTGATCATTGTATTTAAGACTAATGGGAAAAAAAACCCCACAAAAAGACAAGTATGCAACCAATAGATCAAATAATATGTTCACGATTTTGGAATTACTATACATTCTACACTCCTTGAAAATGTGTACATAATCACTCAAAGAATAAGGCTTGAATTTTGCTACCTCTATCGTTGTGTGGATTGTTATTGGTCACATGTCTTGATTGCAAATGAAATATCAAATGGAAATTTGGTAAAATTCTCACCCTTCCACATCTTCAACTTTGTCCAATGCATATTTCTTCACAAAGTATGCATGTATGGTGTTTTGATTAAGCTTTGCTCAATTTTCCATAATGTTGGTTCTCATTACAACTTTGAATTGAACAACATGTTAGTTATCATGTTTCCCATTATCACTACTTCATATTGATCCTCCTCTTTAATGTTGATAATTTCCTTTAGCTATTGAATTTTTATGTGTGCATCATCAATTTGCTCATTGTATTCTTTCACATGATCTAAATGTCATCACAACATTGATGCCTAACCTTCTTCAAACATATATGCCACTTCAACATCCTAAATTTGATAATATTTTCCATGTCCTTATGTTTTGGAAATAGTAATTTTTTTTTCCTTTTGGAGTTCTTGATTTTTTTTGTTTAATTTATAATATGAAAGACTTCAACTTCTCCACCAGTATATGGAGTTCTTAATTGCAATCCTTGTGTGAACTCAAGAGGTCCTTATCCTTTTTATTTTTCTCTAATAACTTTTTGTTTTGTTCTTAATAATGTTTCCAACAATGTAGCCATTTTTTTTGTCACATCTTTGAACTTTAAATATTCCTCTCCTACATCAACTTCAACTCTTGTGATGGTTGAAGAAAATTTTCATTAGCTTATTCCTTTGCTATTTGAAACCATAGATTGTGTCATTTAATTACGCTTTCTTTTCCTCTAGTTGTTTGAATATTGCAAATATTCATTAATTTCCAATATTCACTTTCTTGCTACCTTTCAAGTTCAATAGGATCAATATGAGATGTTGAGATCTCCCATTTTGTGACATTTTTTAATTTTTCACAACCCTTCATTTGAGGTTACAATAATAAATAAATAAAATCATGGAACCATGATAAAATAAAATGCAAATTTGGCTCCAAGTGGATGGGATTTATCCAAAGGCTTCAAACAAAGTCCCATAACATCATCAATGAAAGCATTGACATTTTTTTGAAATGCGGGAAAGTCTCATGACCCTAACATGGGTGAATGAACAGTTAATATGATCAATGACAAAAAAATCGTTCCCAAGATGAAGGAAAGCACAATACTTCCTTCTAGATCAAGCCATGAAAATGGTTGAAGTGTGGAGCAAAGGCTTTTATGTAAGTACATTCCTAGAAAATGTGTGGGAGTCAAAGGGAGGCGCTCCCATGAGTTCCAAGTTGAACCCCCATTTTGGGAATTAAATCAAGTCCCAAGGTATTTTGAATATTTGGATAAAGGTTTTTATCAATCAAACCTTTTCCAAATTGGGCTCTCTTTAGACCATCAAAAAGGTCTCAAATAGTAATACATGTAAATGGGCCACATTCTCAAAGCACAAATCTATAACATAAATTATGGTCATTTCAAAAGTTGGGAATCAAATTATCAAAATGATTCCTAACAATTTAAATAACAATTTGATGGGTTAAATCAAGTTTGTTTGAAGAACTTGATACAAATTGGGAAAGTTTTTTTCAAAAGACATAGTTGATAGACCTTTAGATGTTTGAATTTGGATGCATTTTGAAGAAGTCATGAATTGTTTTAGCATTCATGAATCAAATTTTGGAATTTTTTTAAAAACTTCAAGAATTCCACATTTATTGTTATTTCAATGTAGATTTTATAGGGAATTACAAAGTATACTATACAGAAAAGAGTGATGACTCAATCCAAATCCATATATTATGGTGAATCGTGTGAATCGTTGTGGTTTTTGCATGCACCATTTTGGCTCCAAATGCATTAACCATCCTCCATGTTTAGTTTGACCAATTTGATGTGATCACAACCTTAATAATGTGTGGAAAAAACTATGACTCCCAAGTTGAATTCCTATTTTGGGAGTTGGAAGTCCTAAGGTGACTTAAATCTTTAGACCAATGTTTGTGGGATTAAGCCTTGCCCAAATTGGTTGAGTTGTTTGGATCATTGAAAAAATCTCAAAAAGTATTACAATAAAATGGGGACTCATTAACACAATAAAGATTTATGGCATAAGTTAAATGGTCATTTCAAAGGTCATGAATTAATTTGTCAAAATGATTCCCAACCACTTAAATGACAATTTGAAAGTCAAATCCAATCTAATTGAAAAGTTTGATATGACAAATTGGAAAATTATTGTCAAGCATTAAAGGATTAAATTTTTAATTGTTAGTTTTTAGTATCAAGGTAGAGGTATCCTCAATTGTACCACTAGGAACCACCTTAAGGAATGGTTAAAGAATCAAAATTGGCCAAATAATATTCTTAAGCCATTTCTTTAAATAAATTGACAATTATAAATTATTTTTTCTCATGTTTATTGATCGCATGCACAAGCATGTGGCCTTATGTTTCTATAATACATAAAAGATGAAAATTGGACTTTTATTCGTAATTATCATAGCCCCTTCAAGAATCATGTTTTTGAACTTTGAAAGATGGTAATTAAATTATATGTGTTCAATCAATTAAATTATAAAATAATCAAACAAAATAACATTGTAACCTTAAAATTTTATGTTTCCAAAAAAAAGCCAAAAAATGTTGCAAACTTGTGTTCTTGACCCAAAAGTTCAAGGAAAGGAAACACCATTACATTCCTAAAACTTTTTTTAAATGGGTGTGATCACAATCATAAAAACCATAAACCATTGTGACGTGGATTTGGGGCCTAGGTGTTTTCTAATGTGTGTAGAGTCTTCATATCAACTATGCTGATAAAATTAACCACCTTCTTGTTTTTCATCATTGAAGGAAAAATTGGGTAGTTGAATGCAACAACTTTCAATTATGGTGAGTGAAATGTTTGGGATAAGCTCAAGCTTTTGTTGGTTGTTTGGATTTTGGAAATGAGGTTTTTTTGTGGTTATGTGGAGTTCGAATGCAACATGATGTTGTTTATGTGTTATGCACTAGACTTGTGGAAGAATTTTTCGGAGGTCAAATTGGGTTGAAGATGCAAATAAGTAATTGGTTTTTCAATATATAATAGGGCAAAAAATGATAAAGAATTTTTAGAATGGAGGAGACTTTAACTTGTTTTTTTCTAAATTCTTTGATTATTTTCTTTCTGTTGCATAAAATTTTTAAATTGCTTGTTATGAGTTATGTTAACTACATGCTTGAAAGACACTAGGATATGATGAAAAGCCATAGGAAGTTGTGAACTTGCTTGTGTTGATTTGATATGTTTGTGTTAGTTTCATTTGTGTAGCGGTTGGGTGGATCTGAGATGTTATGGGAATGAAACTTGCATTCATGCAAACTTTGGGGTATATTTAACTTATTGTTATTACAAAGGCACATGTTTTGGGTAGTCATCATTTGTTGGAGGGTGCCTTGTAAAAGCTTATATTACCATGGAAATGAGCGAGTGATGTGTGAGTTAAAGGTACATGCATTTGTTGTTGTGACATGTTCAAATTGGCATGTGTTGTAACATGTTCGAGTATTATTATTATCTATAGAATCAAAGAATCTAATTGTAAGTATGCAAAGTGGTATGGATTTTGTGTTTCGTTGTTGGATCAAGAAAGAAGGCAAAGATAGCTCAAGGAAGGAAACTCAAAACAATTTGATCCCCTAATAATGCCTTAGTTTTAAAAGTAGTGAGATCAAGATTATGCACAATTGATATTTATATTATGATTATCTTAGTGATTATTTCATATCTTGACCTCATGGATGTTTTCATATGAATGTGTAATGGTTTGTGACCCTTGTTCTTTTTGTTACACCATGTCACATTTTGGTGAAAATTGTCAAATTTTGTACTTATATTTTTGCATTGCCATATGAAAATCATGATAATCATGGGAAGTTATGTTGCATGATTAATATAAGTTAAGGAAATAAAAATATAATTTAATGTAATTTAATTTCATGTTTTGGTTTTAATAAAGGACTTTTGAACTTGGACAACAATTTCATCAAATAAAGACATTTTTTCAAAAGACCAAATTAATGAATTTTTTAATAAATAAAATTCATTCATAATTTTTTTGAAAAAATAATAGCCTACTATTCAAAATCAAAAATCATTAACAATGTAAATATGTGAAACCTCAAAAATTTAGAAATTGATAATACATTCTAAAGTTTCAAATTTTCAAGAGTTTTTAACCACAAGTAAATGGGGTGTAATGTACATGATATATATAAAAAAATCATAGCTTATAATACAAAAAATTAATCCCTAAATATTAGCATACTTTGGTATGATTTGAAATTATCATCATTTTTTAAGGCAACATTGAATACTTGTACATTTTTTTATTCATTTTTTTATAAAAAAATAGTAAAAAAAAAACACATGATATATTAGGAAATCTTTAGGCATATTTAGTAATAAGTTGTAAAATATATATTACATTTTCATTTCTATGAAAAAATGAGAAAAGTTCCTTGCAATCCTTTTCATCCTTGGATTTAGTAACATGAATGGCTCCTTTGAGTGCAATTGGATCCAAATGTAATGATTAGGATGAACAAATATAAAATATTATTGATGTCATCAAAGTTTCAAAATTTATACAACTTAACAAATGTATTCACACAAAATCTAATGAAAAAAAAAATTTAAGTTTTCTATTTAAAAAAATTGATGGGTCCAATAAAATGAAGGTGTGAAATTTTCTAAGTGTTAACACCCATGATAGTTTTGCCCATAATACAAGGAAATTATGTGCTCTCAAACTTGTGAGAATCATAACTTGGCAAAATCAAAAGTTCAAAATCAAAAGTTTGTGTCATTTTCATGTAGCCCTATGAGGAGTTACAAAATAATATTATATGCCAAGGAAACATGAGTTTAAACTTTGGGTTATGATGAGTCTTATGAATCCATGTTAACCTATGGTTCATCCATGCATCATTTTGGTTGCAAACATACTAACTAGCCTCCCTCTTTGGTTTATGCAATTTAATATGATCAAGAGTTCAACTTGAAAATCTCATCTTGACCTTACCCTTCAGCTCCCATGGCATTGTCTCATCTTTTATTTAAAAACCATTATGTGTATAATCATTGTACAAAAAAAAATGTGGGCTTTAAAACATGCCACAAATATTTATATATGCTTTGAAACATGTCAAGGACTTACATGGTGAAAAACATGTTATGAAGGGCTCATGTGTTTTAAAAACATGTTTGAAAGGGTTTACAATTGTAAAACATGTTAAGCAAGGCTTATATGTTATGAAACATGTTGAAAAGGACTTAAATATGCATTGAAACATGCCAAAAAGCATGTAATCCATTTTCAACATGTTTTAAAATACATAGGCCCTTCTTGGGATGTTTTAAGCATGTTTCAAAGCATGTAAACCCTTTTAGGCCACAAGTTTTTATCATGTTTCAAAACATGTAAGCTTCCTAATGTGTTTCACGAAACATTTTTGCATGTAAGTTCTTTTTAGTATGTTTTGAAACATGTATAAACCATTTCAACATGTTTCAATGCTCACAATGTCTTTATGCACAATGTTTTTTTACAAAATTCCCAAACTTTGGAAGCTTATAGCTCTTATTAAATTTAGCCAAATGGGAAATATGACTACATTATTTTATAACTCTCACCAACTTTCCAATGTTGTAGGATTCCTTTTAATTAAACATGATTTTGCTATTCAAATTGCTACTATGAGTGGTTAGTAGTCTTTTTGACAACAATTATAAAAAAACATGTTATTGTTTTTGTAATGTTCCACCGCCTTCTCAATGAAAGCATTGAGATTCCAAAAATACAAATATCATATGAATGAAACATGTTTTGGATGCCTCAAAGATGGGTAGTTACACCTATGTGATAACTTATTGTCACTATAGCGTGCACAACAAAACTACTAAATGACTTAACATTTTTTAGTTCCTTGCTTTCAATTGGTAGCCAAATCAAACAAATGAATGATTCTTATTTAAATTAGAAAAAAATTCAACGTTGAATGGTGTCCCAACCTTGTGTAAACATTCCCACCATTTGATGCAATTTTTTAGCACCTTGAAAAATGTTAGGGTACGAAAAAAAGAGGAAATTCTTGATTGGCAAGGTGAATAACAAGAGAAAGTCCATCTTTTCCATAAGGGTAATGCAAATGCAACATATATAGTTTGTGGGCATGAACATATTTATGATTGTCCAACATCCATAGATTACCTATGTGTCAAAAGCTAGGGAGGACATGCCAATAATATAACAAGCATTCCACATTTTTTTGGCATGGTTAATCTAAATTATTAGCCTATAGAATAGTATTTGGGTGTGATCACAATCAAATCAGCCAAAAAATTATGTTAGATCCTACTAAAAATTCACTAGAAGAAATCTAGAAATTAAGCACTTAATTTATGGCTACATTTTAGTCGTAAAACATACATGCAACTAGAAATGACTCTAGTTGCTTTGGATGAGTGCCAAAAGACAATAGTCATAAATAACATGATGTTGTGCCCATAGTCACATTGTGAGTCACAAAGCCTTATGATTACCACCCAATTTTCCATCCACTACCATGGATGATGGTGTCTAACATGGACCCTTCTTTTGTGACTACATTTACAACTACAAGGGAATAGTCACATGCTACCACATGTCCGATGATGGGTGTATTTTATTTAACCATGTGGCAAATTTGGAGTGATTTCTTAGGTGAATCAACCTAAAAATCTAGGCCTAAATTACTAGCCTAGCCTAGCATGTAGCATATGTACACTAAACCTTATTTTAAGAGCTTGGGCCTAGGCTAGGTAGCATGACAAGCAACTTAGGTAGTAACCTAGGCCACCTAGATCGAAACTTAGGCCTAGTTGACTAATCCACCTAGCTAACCTAACTAATAACCTACACTTAGGCTATGCATATAGATAGGTTACAAGGTAGAAGGTAGGTAGGCTTAGGCTAGGTTAATAAATAGGCTTAGGTAAGTAGGATCCTATTTAATTTGTTAGTCATAAGCCTTTTTTATTAGCTCATCCCAAGTGGTACTTGCATTTTGAATGTTTGTAGTGCATGTATTATGTGTGAACTATTCTTAATTGTATAGTTTATAAAGTTGTTGACAAAGGATATGGGATAAATTTCATCAAAGGAAAACAATATAACATTATCCCACATCCAAGTTGTCCCATACAAAGATAGCCTACTTATTTACCCGTTTTCCTATTTTTTAGTACCTAACCTACCTACCTACCTATTACCTATTTAGTTAAGTAGGTAAATAAATAATTAATAAAGTTAAATAGATACATATGTATTGTTTGCTTACGAACACACATCTTTGATTCTCTTAATATGCTAGAAGCCATTTTGATATAAGATTTTATCTTTTTTCTATTCTATTTATTATATTTGAATTGGAAATCACCTTTTTATTTCCTTAGGAAAATTCTTTTAACGAGATTGATTTGTTTGGAATTTGGTCTATGAGAATCTTTTTATAGATTTCGACAATTGGATTTATATATGAATGGAAAAAAGGCATTTTAGATTAGGGGCAATTCAAAGAATTATGAGCCAAAAGACATAAAGCAAGAATTTTATTTTTCTTTTATTGCATCGCAAGCTTGTAGCATTCCTTCCAATGTTGTGGAAACAAAATAAGATAAACTTGGAAAAGTAGGCATGATTAATATTCATTGACTTGATTGATTTTTGCCTTTATTGGTTATGTCAACAAAATGCAACCTACAACTAGAGACCATGGGAGTAGGAATGATTAAAACGCTTTCTGATAACTTTAATTGAAAGCGTGATGGGATGTGAGGTCCTAATTAGCAAATCGGGCATGGCATTGCCAATTTTTTTTATTTTTTTATTTTTATGTGTGTTGGATTTCATTTGCATTGTTTAGTAGTTTCATCTTATTTAAAGGTGGAAAAAATGATTTTTCTTTGTAGCTCCCTATCCCCACACAATAAATGTTCAAAAATAATAGTTTTTTTGTGATGGGAAGTTGTTTTGGAAAAAAAAAGGTTGGGAGGTCAATTTTGTTTACACAATGAATGGAAGGCAAAAGTGGCTTTCTAGGGCTACTTTATCCTCCCACCAAGAAGCTTCTAAATAATATGCTTTGCTTCCCCCATGTTTTTTTTTATTTTAAAAATGTATATTAATTACATAAGATATTTATTATAAATGATCAATAAGGAGATTAGTATAGGAACACAATATACCTTTTGTCAATGCTTCATGTTAGATAGCAAAAGAAAAATGGTAAGAATTTTAATTATTAATCACTTTTCATAGGTAGGTAGGTAGGTAGGTAAAAAATGTAGCTTACATTAGGTAAACATAAGTAGGTAGGTAGCTTAAACTAGGTAGGTTAGTAGGTTAGGTTAGGTAGATTCTAAAGCACAACATGTTGTCTAAAACAAGTCACAAAATGGGGTTTTTTATTTATTGAATGTAGGTAGGTTATGTATCTAGGATGGGTGGTCTAGATAGGTAGGTTAGGTAGATTAAATAGGTACCTAGACTAGGCTATGTTATGTAGGTTAGGTTAAATAAGTAACTAAATTAGGTAGGTTAAATTACATAAGTAACTAAGCTAGGTAGTTCCAAAATAGTCGTAAATGACACTTAGTTGTTTAAAATAAGTCACAAAATGGGGTTTTTCTATTAATGATTTGGCAATAGTCACAAATTATAGTCACAATTTTTATTTAAAAGTTTTTGGCCTAGTTTTAGTCACATTTGTGACTATAAACACTTGTAACTATAATAACACATAGGATGGACATACTTGTAGTTGCAAAATTAATTAATTTGGACATTAATTGCACCATAATTTTAAATTTAGGGTCGAACTAGACAATATTTCTTCTAATGACTTCAAACACATATAAATGTGTTTTTATGCATCACCATTTTCAAGCCATGATAATCATAACAAGTCTTGCTTAATGATTAATATGAATGTCAAGAAATTTGAACTAAAAATTCAATTAATTCATTTTTAGGTTTTTTTAAATTAATTTTTTTCCACAATGTGCAATTATTGTGCCAAATAATGTCCATTTTGCAAATGCTCACTTAATATCTTTAAAACTAACTTATTGATGGTTTAAAAAAATTGGGTGATAGGAAACTACAAGAGTTTTTCAATGATTAAGGAACTCCTCAATCCAATGGGTTTTGACCCTTGCAATTGCTTTCTGAATATTCGAGATTCCATCGGGACTTCAACTCCCAAAGTGAGAGCTCAATTGGGAGTGTGGGGGTTCATTCTCTCACATTCTCCCACACTCCCGGGAGGATGAAATGTGACTCCCGACCTTCACACTTGGCCTGCACCTTCATAAGCCCTTGCCTTAGTCATGAACCCAAGGCTAGGGTTGCGACAAGTAATGTCATTGGTTCATTTGAATGCAATTTGACTCATCTTACTAAGGGATGGAAAGGGTTTTTAAACATTGAAGGAAAAAAAATCCACAAGTTTTAAATTACATTTAAGATGGTTTGAGGTGGAAATCATTAACAATAACAATGAATTATATGTAGTTAACTTGATGCCAAAATCACTATGTTAAAATGTGGCATATATTACTTCACGTATGACTATGTATAAATTTATGGCATTAGTGACTACATGACTACAACCAAAAATTTAAATTAAAAACTTTAGGTATTTGTTAGTTTATTGTCTATATGTGAAATGTAGACATGTGTTTAACAATGGTAAAGCCACATAGAAAATCTAACTACTTATATTTATTATCTTAAACATAGGTAGCTTAGAAGTTTAAGGTAAAAGCTTAATTAGGTAAATTGGTAAGTCTAAGTAGGTAGGTTAGTAAATAGGTTTAACTAACTAGGATCCTATTTAATTTGTTGGTCATGATCCTTTTTTATTGGCTCATCCCAAATAATATTTGCACTTTGATACTTCTCTTACATGTATTATGTGTAAACTATTTTTTCACCTAGTTATATAATTTACAAAATTAAACTTGTTAGGGGGGAAAAATTCATCAAAAGGAAAGAATACAACAATATCCGAGATCCTTGTCTCATACAAAAGTAGCTTACTTATTTACCCATTTTCCTATTATTTATTACCTAACCTACATACCTACCTACTTAACTTAACTTAAGCCCAAGCTTAGGTCAAATAATATATGTCTTGGTAGGTATAAATTTAAGTATGTAGCCTAAATAACCTACCCTACTTTAACCTACCTACTCTACTTACTTATTATCAACCTACCTACATAATCTAACTAACTACCCATATACCATAGGTTACAAAAATTACCTATTTACTACCTATTTAGCTAAGTAAATAGGTAGGTTAAGTAGGTAATAAAGCTAAATAGATACATAGGTACATATGTAGGCTAGGTAGGTAGGTGGGTAAGTAAACATAACTAGGTTGCCTAGGCTAGATATGTAGGTACATGAAGTAAATAGGTAAGTGGGTGGGTAGGCAAGTACTCTAGGCTATGTAAGTAGGTAAAGAACCTAGGATAGGTAAGTAAGTAGGTAGGTAAGCATAGGTCACAATGATGTGATATGTGATGGGTTAGGTGGATGAGGAATCACCCACAATTCATCCACTTCAAAGGATTAATTACCACTAATTGCATTTCAAATTGTAAATATTACTAATGGAAGAATTGACTATAGTCTTGTAATCATAATATTTACTATAAGGTGTTTTACATGTCACATATGACTACATGAATAGGTTTGGTCATTAATAATAATGTTCAAGTCATGATTACAATGTTTGGCATAGTGAATACACAACCTTTTTACAATTTATGTTCAATAGGAACCATTGTTTTCATGTTTTGATTTTATACCCAAATTATGAAAAAATTCAAATTATACTTACTATGACATTTTTTTTAATAAAAAATCATGGTGTTCTAATTGACAACTTTTCAATAAATGAAACAAGTCCAAACAACATTTAACATTCAATGTGTTTACTTTGCATTTAGGCCATTCTCCTTTTGGGGGTCATTTTGCCCAAAAAACATGTTTTCATAAAGATGAATTTTCAAATGAAATATTTTGAAAGCTTTATTTATTGTATTTATAGTTGTTGCAATATGTCATATGTTTTTTTGCAATCAATTTTGAATAAATTGAAAATTGAAAATTTTACAATTTTTTTCAAATTTTGTGTTTCATCTTGAAAAATTATCACAATTTCAAATCATACCAAAAACATGTTAACATTTTCAAGTTTAGTTTATTATATTATAAGCTACAATTGTTTTTAAACAACATATACATTGCATCACATTCACATGTCATAAAGACTCATGAGCTTTTTTAAAACCTTAAATTTTGATAAACACAAAATTGAAATATGAAAATTTGAATGTCTTTAAAATGTGTTTAATAGTACCCTATTACTATAAAAACATTGAGGATCAATGAAATTGTATTATGAAAACTAAAGGGCCCTTTGTGAAAGTAGTGTTATTGAATGAAGTTGTTAAACATCATTTGTTCAAACTAAACTTTGATATTGGAAGCTTTTTTTATTCATTTTACATTTTTCAATATCCATATTGTTCAATTAACTCAACTTTCCATGATTCACATGCCATTAAAGTTGCACCACATACACAAATGTAACAAGAATTGAAGAAAAATTGATGTTTTGACATCAATTTTGGCTCGTTTGAGCTCATCCCCACCCAAACATCAAAGGTTCAAATATTTTTATAGGTCAATTTTTCTTCCTATATGGCTTTCACATAGGAGAGGAAAAATAATATGATTCTCCTTTGGCAATTTGGGTTAATCTTCTTCAATCAAATGACACACCTCTAGGTTTGTAAAGTATTATCAATGGTAAATAACCTTGCTAATTCATGGTTTTATGATAGAATGTAAACCCAATGCACATATCTTAACTCCCAATGAAGAAGGTGCGGGAGTTTTATGATGAGACTAGGATGACCTTTTAAGTTGAATTCTTAATAAAGTCAAATTGCATAAACCAAGAGAACAAAGTGGTTAATGTAGTTTCATTAGAAGAAATCTTGTCCATTTTGATCCTATGTTTGTGACTAATGTCCAAATCAATTCATTTTGTGACTACATGTACAACAATCCTATGAGTCACCATAGTTGCAAACATTAGTAATCACATATGCAATTACATTCTAACATATCCAAATTATTGTTGTACATGTGATTACAAATTGTGACCATCATAAATTTAAATGAAAGATTGATGAACAATGCACATGACACATTTGCTATTGTAATTTTTCTTATCAAAGTGTACACATTCATTGGCTAATAGGCAAGTTAGGATATGCTATTATTACATAGTGCTAATGATAAACTAAACTAGGTACTAAGTAGGCTAGGTGCACTTGGTATGTTAAGCTAAATTAAATAGGTCAAGGTAGGCACCTATTACCTACTTACTTATTCTTTTACCTAGCTAGGTGGGTAGGTAGGTAAGCCATTTACATATATAAGCTAGGTAAGCCATTTACCTACCTACATATTACATATATTTCTAGCTATCTTAAGTAATTGGTGAATGTAACAATTTATGAAAAAAAATAAAAATTATAAAGGTGCAATGTAATGTTGAGGACTTGGTTTATACTTATGGAAATGACGGGTTCAAGTCAATTGACCTAAAGGCTGATTTAGGTTAGGTTAAATAGGCTACGCTAGTTGGGCTTAATATAGTAGGCTAGGTACTTATTACCTACCTACTTATTATTTACCTTGCTAAGTAGAGGTAGGTACCTTGCATAGTAAGCTAGGTGGGCATAGGAGGTTGGTTTAATTAAAGCTAGTACACTAGGCTAGTTAGGCTAGAGTAAACACCTATAATTACCTTCCTACTAGGTAGTTAGATATGTAAGTAGGTTAGGCTAGTTAATTAACACTTAACATCATGCAACTATCCATAATGTAATCACAAATTTAATTAAAAAGTCATGTTCCATGTAGCTACAAGTATCCACCTCATATTCATGTTCATTCATGATAGTCAATGAAAAAATGGATTATAGTCATAATGGTTTGTAACTATTGCTACAACTTCCATGCCATTAAATGTTCTTTACAATTAGTTATATAATATCCCATTTGCCCAAGGCAATTAGAACATTTTGCAATTGTAAGTGTCCATTATGATTAGAATTTAATAAAATTTTAATCATTATTTTCCAATTTTCTTTTAATGTTTGGAACCAAAATGATGTATGAATCAACCTTGGGCTAACACAAATTTACAAAACTCAACTCATCACAACTCAAACTTGAAGGGAGTTGTCATTCTCTTCCCTATGTATATCCTACACCATGAGAGGTAGATTGAAATGACATTTGTTCCCAAGATGACAAAATGGGAATCTTGAAACTATCAAGTTATGAATCATGTTACTTTGAAGGTTTATAATGTTTTCATTTTTCCTTCAATTGAAAAGTTATCATTAAAAAAGTTATAATTTTAAAAAAATCAATAAGTCTTCAAATCCTCAATTGAATTGGATTCGACCTTTTTATTAGATGATTAAATGCTCAAGAGTCATTTCGGCAATATAACTTGAGAAGGGGGGGTGACTAGGGTGACTATGGCCAATAAGATGGGCAACCATTTGTCCAAGTAACTTGGCCTAGCAACCATTGGTCCATTCCATCATGCACAACCATATGGTTGGCCCAAGTTGCCTAGGGCAATTGGCCAACTTGGGAAAGTTTCATGGACCAACCATTCCCCCAAGTAACTTGGTCCAACCAATCATTCCTCTGTTCCATATGGTTGGCCCAAGTTGCTTAAATAAAATTCATGGGCCAACTTGGAAGCAACTTGGGGCAACTAATTGGGCTAGCCAACATTGATGATGGATGAAATATTTGGAAAATATTTGCACATCAAGGATGAAAAAGTGGGGGATTAATGTTGTATAATGAATGAAAATTAAGGGAAAAGTTATAAGACAATTTTTTTCAAAAATTGCATATTGGATGAAAAATAAAAAAATTGATGAAAATCTGAAAATGGATGAAAAGTAAGGAAAATGAGATGATACATTCATCCATTGTGTAACCTTAAATTTTTATAAAAGCATTGCAACTTCTGTCAATGTTTTCCTTAGGTGAAGTGTAGCCAAGCCCCATGATAAAACATTACCCCCATTCCCTTTCTCCTTAAGAAACTTGGCTCAATTTGATTTGATTTGATTTTTTTTTGTCGGGCAATTTTGTTGAGGAAGTGGGATCAAGTTGCACATAGTAACAAATGGAAATCAGTACATGGAATAAGATGAATATTGGGGGAAAAAATTGAATTTGAGATCTTGAGCCCATGTACTTAATTTTTAGACATTTCACCATGTTTCTATTGTGAGATGCTAATGATACTTTAAAATTTTTATCACAACTCAAGTACTATAATTTTTTTGAGAAAATATATTCAACTTGGGCACTTGTCTTGCAAGAACATCAAACCTATGCCACATATAATTCATAGTTCCTATTTAGTGTTTGGTGTTGGAGTTGGATATTAGATACTAAAAGTCATTGAGTGTTTGAGTTGAAATAAAACATTATATTTTACAAAAATAATTTGCATCTTATGCAAACAAATAATTGTTTTGAACAATTCATTTTTTAGTTGGTTGATCAATTTTTGCCTTAGATAACCATTTAAAATTTTGCTTGATTTTTAATAAGGTATGCACACATGTAATCACACATTTCAATCACTAGATCTGCATTTTTTTCCCCCACAAAAAACTAAGAAGGCATTAACAAATGACATTTTTTAATGGTGCTTCCCTATTGAGCATTTTGTTAAGATGAAACTTTATTTATTTATTCAATTGGGGTTGGTGTATTATCTGATTGTCCAATTAATTCCAAATATGTAAGATGGATCCTCCTACTTTTAAGCAAATAAACCTTTTTGTTCTATGGCATGCAATATGTTTACAATGGATGGATGGATGTAATTGTAAAGGACTTTGTAAAGAATCATTTTGACATATATCTAAAATGTTATAAAGATAATGTGGTATCTCCACATGTCCAAATGCTTTGCTTGGTCATATGTTTCAAGGTATTGAGTTACTAGATTCTACCTCATTGTTTCAAGGATACTTTGCACCTTTTGTGTTTGTTCCTTATGGGGTTGTTTGTCCTTCCAAACACTTTGTATTAACACATTTTATGTATGTAATAAGGCTACTTGTGAAAACTATGTATTTTGCAACAATGAAATAATTAAATGTATGGTCAACTAAGTCTATTGCAACGAGTTCACAAAAAGTCATATATCTACAAGAAGAGATTGTCCACTTGTTATTCTACAATCTAGAACATAGGATGAAGTAACAAACCCTACAACAATCGTGTGGACATGTGGTGTGACAATACATTACAACATAAGGTTGACCTTAAGTGCAGACATGATCACCAAATATTGGTGGTCTTCTTGTTTTGGGAGCCAACAAGAAGACCACCGATATTTCAAAAGTAGTTTTAAACAAATAAAACCACACGGCGCTCCAAAGATTTTGTCCACCTTCAGCTATGTATGCATGAACATTGGAGATCCTTGATGGTTGATGAAACTCAAATGGAATTGCGCCGTGGGAATACAAGTAATACACAAATATTTTCAATAATTGGCCATGTTTTGAAGCCAGATATACATGGTTGTCTTATCAATATGCATTGACCAAACAACTAAGCATGTTACTTTTGGGAAAAGCAGCTGAGCGTAATTTCAATGGATTCCATGATTGTGCAAAGTCGGCTGAGGTAGGCGATGCATGTATCTCTAATGAGAAAGTGGACTTTTACTGAAAGCGGCTCAGATAAGCATGTTGGTTGTTTGCTAAGGCGGCTTACAGCGCTTTCACTGGCTCCATGACTCTACAAAGCGGCTCAGATTCTTACTTCCATGTACGTTGCTTGTCTGAATTTATTTACAGTGTGCTGCACAATGGGGCCCCTGAGCACAACCATTTTTTTCTGCCGATTCATCATTGTTATCCTTAAGTTTACTTTAAGAAACTCTTGCCAACATTAGAATTGGAGTACCCAAGCATCAACTTGACAACTTCTCCATGTGTTTTCTTAAGGGGCCCAAGGCTCACATGCACTTTCCTACTCATTCATTGCCATATTTCCCTTTCATC
>Ga0116226_10001816_pt1 | contig 18502 bp, 11 predicted proteins | sample S1TSphfallax_FD_89692 | JGI IMG/M metagenome (GOLD analysis project Ga0116226, IMG submission 89692) | Host-associated microbial communities from peat moss isolated from Minnesota, USA - S1T2_Fa - Sphagnum fallax MG | ecosystem: Host-associated > Plants > Peat moss > Unclassified | place: USA... | reverse complement strand
CGTGATGAGCTACGTGCTGCTGAAGATCATCGATCTGGTCATCGGCATCCGCGTGACCGAGGAAGAGGAGCGAGAAGGTCTCGATATTTCGCTGCATGGCGAACATGTCGAGTAAGTAGCACGCGCAACATGTATTGGAAGCTGCCCCGCTTGCGGGGCAGTTTTTTTATGGGATCGGCCCAGCGCCCCATATTTTCGCTTTTGCCCATGGTGTTCCGACGGACAAACCGCGCGCGAAGAACGCGCTTCTGGTAAGGTCTAGCGGTTTGTTATGGTCGGCCCCTATGGGCCGGGTCTCGGCGCCATCCTTCCAGGCGTGGCTGGTCCATCGTAAAGAACGCATTGATGCTGCACCTCAATTATCTCTATTCCCTTTCCGGACTGGGCGTGGGCTTTCTGGTCGGTCTTACCGGCGTCGGCGGCGGCTCCTTGATGACGCCGTTACTGGTATTGCTGTTCGGCATACACCCCACCACCGCAGTTGGCACCGATCTACTATATGCATCGGTCACCAAGGCCGGCGGCACCTTGGTGCACGGCCTGCGCGGCACGGTCGATTGGCGCGTTACTGGACGCCTGGCTATCGGCAGCGTGCCAGCCACCGCGCTCACTTTGTTGTGGCTGCATCATTTCGGCGCTCACGGCAGCGCCGCGTCCGGCCTGATTCAGGCGGTACTGGGCCTGGCTTTACTATTGACCTCAGTGTCGCTGATCTTCCGTCCGCGCATCATGGCATTCGCCGCGCGCCATGCGTTGGCACCCAGCGAGCGGCGTACCGTGGCGCTGACGATACTTACGGGCGCACTACTAGGCGTGCTGGTGTCCCTCACCTCGGTTGGCGCCGGCGCCATCGGCGTCACGGTGTTGTTGATGTTGTATCCAAACCTGCCGACCGCCAAAGTCGTCGGCTCGGATGTGGCCCACGCGGTACCATTGACCTTGATCGCAGGCATGGGACACTGGTTTCTCGGTTCGATCGACTGGGCTTTGCTGCTGTCGCTGCTGATCGGTTCACTGCCGGGCATTGTGATCGGCAGCTATTTGTCGTCACGCGCGCCCGACGGCGTACTGCGCCCGGTGCTGGCGGCGACGCTGGCACTGGTCGGATGTCGTCTGGTGTTGGGCTGAGCCGGCGGAGGTGTTGCCAGCCGATGGCCTAGGGATCGTCAAGGACACGCCAGTGGCACCAATTGTTGCAACAGGCTGTGCAGCGTGGGATCCTGAAACGACCCGGCACGCATCACGTGAAACACGGTGTCGGTCGTCGCAGGTTTGCCCTGCAAACGAATTTCCCTTACCTGCTTGGCGCGCAAGGCGGCCGTCAGCGTATGCCCTGGCACGATGGACAGACCCCGTCCCGCCGCCACCAGTGCCACCGTCTCCTCGATTTCCGTGCAGTGACCGGTGGTGCGCAATTGGCGCGGCATGCCGCCCAGATTGGTTTCGAACCAGCGCCCGAAGGTGGGCTCGCAATCATCGTAGGTAATAAAGGGATGGTTGGCGATCCATGACGCCGGGTCGCGCGGCACGGTGCGGCCATGCGCTGTGATCAACACCAAGGGGTAGGTATAAATCAGTTCGTAAGCGAGCACGTTTGACGGTCCCACCGTATAGGCAAAGCCTGCGTCGGCTCGGCCATTGGCGACGGCGCTCCATACCTGTTCGTCGGTGCCGAAGCGCAGCTCGACCACCGCGCGCTCAAACTGTGGCGCTTGTAATAGCGGTGTCAATACATAACGCCCGAACGAAGACCCGGTTGCGATCCGCAGCACGGGACGTTCGGACCCTTCGCTGCCATGCGCTGCAATCTTCAGTGCCGTCAGCTCCCCCATGAAACGCCCGCAAATACCCGCGAGCCGCTCGCCCAGCGCGGTCGGCAATACTTTGCGGCCAGTCCGTTCGAACAGTGGCGCACCGATCCATTGCTCGAGCTGTTTGATCTGATAGCTGACGGTGGAAGGCGTGATGTGCAGCGCTTCGGCCGCGCGCAAAAAACTGCCGGACTCGATTGCGGCAATAAAGGTGGGGATGTATTTGGTGCCAGCGTGCATATCGCTATTTAATATCAAAAATTCGAACTATTCAATCGAATCATTTCGCTAGATTCGAACGTATTGCCTGCCTAGAATACTTGCATAGACAGGAGCAAGTCATGACCGTACGTGCCCCCTTTGCCGCAAGCGAATCCCATCCGTTGATTGAACTCGACCAACACGTCTGTGCACAGAGCTACGCCCCGCTGCCGGTTGTGGCCAATCGCGCGGAAGGTTCATGGATCTGGGATACCGCCGGTCGCAGCTATCTGGACATGATGAGCGCCTATTCCGCCGTCAGCTTTGGGCATGGACATCCTCGTCTGGTGGCCGCGTTGACCGAGCAGGCGCGTCGACTCTCGGTGACATCCCGTGCCATTCACAGCGACCAATTGGCGCCGTTTTTATCCGATCTGGTCCGTTTGACTGGGATGGATCTGGCTTGTCCGATGAACAGCGGCGCCGAAGCGGTTGAGACAGCGATCAAGGTCGCGCGTAAATGGGGGCATGTGGTCAAAGGGATCCCCGATGGGGCGGCCGAGATCATCGTGTTCGACAACAATTTCCATGGTCGCACCACCACGATCATCAGTTTCTCCTCGCATCAGCAATATCGTGCGGGATTTGCGCCGCTTACCGCCGGCTTTCGCTCGCTGCCTTTCGGTGACCTCGAAGCGCTGCGCGCGGCCATCAACCCCAATACCTGCGCGGTCCTGATCGAACCGATACAAGGCGAGGGAGGCGTGATCGTACCGCCCCCGGGGTACCTCGCCGGGGTGCGACGGCTGTGCGACCAGCACAAGGTGATGCTGATTGCCGACGAAATTCAAACCGGTTTGGGCCGCACGGGCGAAGTGCTGGCGATTCACCATGAAGGGGTGCGCCCCGATGGCCTGTGCCTGGGTAAGGCGCTTGGCGGGGGCTTACTGCCGGTGTCGGCTTTTGTGGCGACGCGCGAGTTGCTCGGCGTCATACAGCCGGGCGATCACGGCAGCACCTTCGGCGGCAATGCACTGGCAGCCCGCGTGGGCCGCGAAGCCTTGGCCGTGCTGATCGACGAGCAGCTGCCGCGCCGTGCCACAGAAGGTGGCCAAACCCTGCGTGCCGTGCTCGATGCGGCACATCACAAGGCGGTGGTCGAGGTGCGCGGGCGTGGTTTGATGCTGGGCGTCCAACTGGTCGCGTCGATCGATGCGCATCAGGTGGTCGAGCGTCTGGTGCAAGCCGGCGTCGTGACTAAAGATACCTACGGCAACACCATCCGCTTGTCGCCGCCACTCAATACCGACACGGCCGATCTGCAATGGGGCGCCTCGCGTTTGCTTGAGGTGCTCGACGAATTTGTGGATGGCGCCGGCGGCGCACGGAAGTCCGCCCCAGTTCAAGTGGCTGCAACAGTTTGACGATATTTCCCCGCGCTTGAAGGCGCGGTTTTTTCATCACGCTCTTATGGGAACAACGATGCCCCCGACCTCCCCCATCGAATGGATTGCTGCAGAAATCGGCGAAGGTGCCCAGGTGATTGGCTGCAAAAATGGTCCTGCCGTATTGCGCATGCGAGGCATTGAAAAGGGTATGTCGGAGGCCGGTGCATGGAGCGTGGTCGCTTCGGATGCCACTTTGTCCGGCCAGGGCAAGCTGGCGGTGGTGAGTCAGTTCGTGCCGCGCTTGGCTCACAGTGTGACCTGTGCGCTCCAACGCGGCAGCTTCCCGGTGGTCATCGGTGGCGATCATTCCTGCGCCGTGGGTACCTGGAGCGCCATTGCCCATCGTTACCGCACTCAAGGCGAGATCGGCCTGATCTGGATTGATGCCCACCTTGATAGCCATACGCCGGACACTTCCGAAAGTCAGGCGCCCCACGGCATGCCGCTGGCCGCGCTGTTGGGCCAAGGCGCATCCGCCTTGACCGGCCTGTACGGCTGGGCTGCCAAATTGCGTCCGCAGCATGTGGTGGTGATCGGTGCGCGCAGCTATGAAGAAGGCGAAGCGCGCCTACTCGAAGATCTGGGTGTGCGCGTCATGACCATCGATGAAGTCCGCGCGCGCGGCATGTTGGCCTGCATGGCCGAAGCCATAGAACGGGTCAGCCGCGACACGCTGGGTTACGGCATCACCTTCGATGTCGATGGTCTCGATCCCCACGATGCGCCCGGTGTCGGCTCGCCGGTCGAAGACGGCATCCGCTTGAGCGCGGCGGTCGAAGCCTTGGGCTTGGTGGCGCACGATGACCGCCTGCTCGGTTTCGAACTGGTCGAATACAACCCGGAGTTGGACGACGCAGCAGGGACCACGGCCAGTGCATGTGAAGCGTTGCTGGAAGCCGTGTTAGATGAGCACGACGTACGTCTCGTTTATGCCCGCCAAGAAGCGTCCAGCATCGGCGAGTTTTCTGCGCTGGTTTAACAAAGTCTATTCAAGGCCCGCCAGGGGCCGCAGCTCAGGACGCTGCTGAGGCTGTCGGCGGCACGCATATGGCGGGTAGCGGGCGTATCAAATCGGCGCTGTCGGCGGTGATCTTCTCGATTGCGTTGGAAACCGGATACCACGTGAAGTGGTCGTCTTTTACGGCCGCTTCCTGCGCCAACTGCTTGATCGCCGCAATCGGTTCGGATGCATCGAGCCAGCGACAGGCGTCGGCGGTGCTCAGTACCAGCGGGCGCCGGTCGTGCACATCGATCAAGCCGGTGTCGGGCGCGGCCGTGACGATCACCAGTCCCACATCGTCAACGCTGACCTTGCCTTCTTGAAAGTTCGTCAAGGCAGCGACGAACATTGGCGCATCCGCTTGCAGGCGGATGTAATACGCTTGCTTGCGGCCGAGTTCGATACGCCACTCGTACCAACCGTCGACCGGTACGATGACTCGGCCATGGCGCCACAAGCTACGGAAGTACGGTTGTTCCGCAGCGCTTTCGACGCGTGCATTCAGAGTGTGGGGTAAACCACGTTCGGCGGCCCATGGTGGCCGATAGCCCCAGTGGATGCGGCGCAGCGACCCGTCCGGAAACACCACAACCGGGTGGCAGCCGGGCGCGACATTGAAACCGAGTCGTTGATCGGCGCGATCGAACATGAGGGCGGCGTTTTCGATACCGAGGAACTCGGTATAACGCAGCGGATGATTATATTGGGCGATTCTGCCGCACATGACGGGGATCCTCGCAGTAGGCCTGGGCCTGACGGCCGCACAGCCGATGCCCCAGTGTATCGCTTAGGCAGTTTCCTGGAAACTCTCACTTTCCAGGCCATGGCCGCACCGGGATATACTGAAGGACGTCGAAACCTTGCGCGCGCGTCTTGCCGCCACGGTTTGTTTGACCAATAGGGTGGGGAGGCAATGAGCGATACCACGTCAGATCATCGGCCAGAAACCGGCATATCGATCTTGCAGCATCTCGAGCCTGAAAACGCCTATCTTGGGCGTCAGCCTATCCTGAATCGTTCTGGCTCCTTGGTGGCGTTCGAATTGCTGTTTCGTTCGGGCAAGGACAATCTGGCCAATCATATTGATGATGGCCAGGCAACCGCCCACGTGGTGGCGCGTGCAATCGGCGAAATGGGGGTGGACGCGGCACTCGGGCCACATCTCGGATTCCTGAATATCAGCGGCTCGATGTTGCTCGATGAGAGTTTGCGTGTCATACCGCCAGCGCGATTTGTGCTGGAAATCCCCATCTGGGTCGCGCGCGATCCCGATAATCAGGTGCATTGCGCCGCCTTGCGCGAAGCGGGCTACCGGCTTGCGCTCGACGACGTCGCTGACGCGCTCGACGAAGAAGATGTCAAACATGTGCTGCCGCTGTTCGAGTTCATCAAAATCGACTTTGTGCGCTGTCCGACCGAACAGATCGCGCCGCTAGTCGGTCTTCTCAAGCAATACAACAAAACTCTGATCGCGCTGAAAGTCGAGACTGATGCCGAGCATACGCTTGCCAAGTCCTTGGCTTTCGACTGGTTCCAGGGTTATTTCTTTGCCCGGCCGGAGGTGTTGTCGTCGCGCCGCGCCAGTGCATCGCAAAGCGCTTTGCTGCGCTTGTTGCATGTCTTGCTGGATGATCCGGATACCGACGAGCTCGAAGCCGAACTGAAATTGAATCCGACCGTGGTGATGCACCTGATGCGGCTCGTCAATTCAGGCGCGTTCGGGCTGGGGCGCAATGTGTCTTCGATCCGTGAGGCCATCATGGCGGCCGGGATCAGCCGGATTGCTCGTTGGACCCAGTTGTTGCTGTATGCCGATCGCGATGGCATGCCCTTCGAATCCGATCCACTGGTGCAGCTTGCCTCGGTACGGGCGCATTTCATGGAGCGTGCGGCTTGGCGCATGCATAACCACGATAGACGCTTGCTCGAATCGGCCTTTCTGACGGGGGTGTTTTCGCTGATCGACGTTGTTTTCGGCGGGGCGCTTGAGGATATTCTGGCGGGCCTGGCGCTGTCCGTGCCCATTTCCGACGCGATCTTGCATAGACGCGGTTTGCTGGGCAAATTACTGGCGTTGGCAGAGGCGGCCGAGCGCGGCGATCAGGTCTCGATCGAGTCGCTTAGCCGGACTCTGCCCCCGATGACAGCCGCGACGGTGGCCGAAGATAGCCTGGCGGCCGTCGAGCTGGCGCACGGCGGCCGTCGTGATGAGGTCGGCGTGGAAGAGGCCCCCGAACCCGGGGTGTTGGAATCCGGAACGGTTGAGACTGACGTCCCGGATTCGCAGGCGCCGACGGCCCCCTAAGTCGTTGTTGCGCTGGGTGGCGCCACCGCTTAGTCCAACAATTGATAGACGCGCTGGAAGCGCGCATCGGCGATTACGCCATAATCGCCGGGGGCATACTGCAGCACCCAGTCACCCGCCGCGCCCTTCAGCACATCCCCTCCCGCGCTGCGGGCCAGCGTAAAAGGCTGGTCGACTTGTCGGACCAGTACCGGTATGGGTTTGTTTTGGTATGAGCCGGACTGTCCATGCTGGGTGGGCGCCTGTGCCTCATATTTCAGGTCGAAGCGTGCGCGCGAAACGCACCACCGGTCGCCGGTGGATCCGGTGATCAGGGCGTCGCCTGGCGCAAAGCGGTTGGGTCCCTCCAGACTCATCAGTTCGCCCGCGGTGGCGGCAAATTCAACCGTGACCTGCTCATGCTTGACGGCCCGGCGTGCGTGACTGTCCAGGGTCAAGTTCAAATCGGCTAGATGCAACATAAAGAGAGATAGAAAAGGCGTAGTGCTACGAGATGGAGGCACGAAAATGCAGAAATTGACTAACCAGGCTTAGTAATATCACCTGAGCCACGTGCCGGCTTCGCCTGGATATGCCGGGATGTGTCAAAAGCGGACGCCGCGGCTTTCTGTGTGGCTGGCGCGCGGTATCTGGTGTCTTTGCCACGCAAATACGGGCATTCCGTGATTTTCCGGCGACAGGTCGATGAACAATTCGTGCCGTGATGGTTTATGATATAGCAAGACGTGCACAAACGCGCCGCAGCGCGAACGACTAGCCGATCAATATAGCAATTCCGCACGTTAGGCGTGGTATTGTCATTGCAATTGAAGCAAATCAGGGACCGGCGGCGGAAACCCTTAATTTAGGATAAAAAATGGGTCATTTTGCGGAGGCCGACACGTTTGAACTTGCCGACGACCGATACCGGATCCGGGAGCGGTTGCAGATCGGTAGCGTTTTGCGTGACGCATTGAACCGCAAATGTTTCATCAATATCGAATGTGACCGCCGCGCGCGTCTGGTGACATCACTGCTGGCCGTCGATTCCACCGAAGGCTCCTTCATTTACGATTGGGGTGGCGAGGAAAAGGCCAGCGAGGCCCTGCTGCAATCGAAAGCCATTCGTTTCTCGATGTCGCTGGGTGGCGTACCGGTTTCGTTTATCGTCAATCAAGTCGAAGAATTTTCGTACGAAGGTGCGCGCGCATTCAAGTCGCCGTTTCCTGCCGACATCCTGTACGTGCAGCGCCGCGAATATTTCCGCGCCCGGGCCAAGATCACCAGCCCGTTCACGTTTGAAGGCACGCTGCCTGACGAAAAGCGCGTCACGCTCAAGATCTACGATCTATCGCTTGGCGGGGTTGGTTTGCGCTCGCGCGATGTGACGCCGGAAATCATGCCGGTTGGTACCGAAATCAAGGATGCCACGTTGGATTTCGACGAATTCGGCACCATACGCGCGCCCGTCAAGATCGTGACCGTGGTGACGGTCGGCAACGACGCGATCCCGCAATACCACTTCGGCTGCGCGTTCCAGCGCCTGGGCGGCGCGGAACCGCTGGTGCAGAAGCTGGTGTTCGCGCTTGAGCGCTCGACCAAGAAGAAATAGCACTGGCAGTATCGTGCGCGCCTGTGTATGCCGGCGTGCCATCCCTCCTCTTCCCGTCGACTTCCCCCTTTGTTGTTTTGCATCGTGGCCCAATCCGGATCCACGGTGGTGTGACGTATCCGCTCGTTCTGACAGCGGGCGCTGACGCGCTATCCTTTTGGTCGTACCTGTGAAAACGCCTCGCTTCCTGGTGGGAAGCGAGGCGTCGTTGCTGCACAGCTCGCGCTGATCAGTCGCGCACTGGTCTATCAGAAGCGGTAAGTTGCGCCGACTTCGATGGTACGGCCATCGTCGTTATACAGGGACTGGTCGTAGCCCGTCGTGCCGTCTTCATACACCCAGATTGCATCGTACGGGGGCTGGCGATTGAAGATGTTGTTGATACCGCCGTAGATGGTCCAGTGTTTGAAGCCAGTGTAGCTGACGTTGAGGTTGAACTGACTATACGATGCTACGCTGCCCGGTGTAACGCCGGAAACCGTCTGCGTGTAAGGACCATAGTATTCATACAACAGGTCCGTGCTGAACTTGCGATAGGCCCAGTTCAGGTCCACGTTACCCTTCCAGCGCGGGAAAGCGGCACCAAATGGTTCGTAGATACACGCGTTGTTGCCCGCACAGTTGGTCGTGTTGCCGTCGGTATCCTCGACTTTGAAGTGCCACACGTAGGCCAAATCGCCCGACAACGTGAAGCTACCCAACTTGGTCGGCAAGGTCTTGCGGAAGGTGGCTTCGAAGCCGTCGGTTTCCAGATTGCCGAGGTTTTCGTATTCCGTGTACACGTACTCGATGTTGCCGTTTGCGTCGCGGATGACCTTGGTCGAGTCGTTTTCGTCGATCGTATTTTCAACGTTTTCGGTACCGATCACGTTTTTGATATTGATCTTATACCAGTCGAGGCCGAGGTCCAGCGTCTTGGTCGGCGACAGTTCGAAACCGACGTTGTAGTTCTGCGTACGTTCCGGCTGCAGGTCCGGGTTGCCCAGGGTCTTTTCGGTGATCGAGATCGCCGTCGAGCGCAGGCTTGCGTCCGGATTATACGGGTCGGCAGCGTCTTGCACGCTATACGTGGTCGATTGCGAGTTTTCCACCAGGGTTGGTGCGCGGAAGCCTCGGCTGTACGACGCATAGGCCGTCAGCATCTGTATCGGTTGCCAACGCAGCGCGAAGCGGGGCGAGAAGGCACCACCGAAGTCGCTGTAATGGTCATAGCGGCCAGACTGACTGAACGATACGCCCGTGATGATGGGCACGTCGATCTGATAATAGGCTGCAGCGACGTTGCGGTCGCCGTCCACTTCCTGACCCGGGAGTTCGACTTCAGTGCCGCTCAGTGCCCCCGAATACGTTGTGATCAACTCGCTTTCGTGCATCAACTGCGCGCCCATGCCGAAGCCGACGTCGCCTGCAGGCAAGGTGAACAGGCTGGAGTTGGACATCTTCAGGTCCAGCGAATCGAGCATCGAAATGGCTTCATACGAGTCGCTCGTATAGAGGCCCGCGTAGCTCGTCGGATTCGACCAGTTAAAGGTCCCGCTCGAGCTCAAAGCATCTTCGACGCCCGCCACGGACAGAATGCCGGTCGTGTAGTTGTCGACAATACTTTGCGAGTGACTGGCTTCCGCATCCCAATCCCAGTCGCCCAGGTTGCCGAAGCTGACCGTGCCCTTCAAGCCGGTCGCGGCGCGGAAATAGTTGGCCGTGGTCTTGATCGTGTAGGGTTCGCCACTAAAGTTATACGTCACTGCGGCAGCGCCGCCGGTCGTGTTGTACTTGTTGCCGGCCGACAAGATATTGCTCAGCTCTTCGACACCACCGGTCGACGGATCATAGACCAGCGTGCTGTCGCCGATGCCCGCATAGCCTTCTTCGGACGTCGTGGTATTGCGGCTGAACCAGACGTCGGCATACGCCTGCGTCGTGTCGGTCAATTGGAAGGTGGCGCGGGTCTTGATGCTGGCGCGTTCTTCATCCGGTTCCAGCGACCATGCGCTGGCTTCGTTGACCGCACAGCCGGCATTGCCGGAGGCTGTCTGCGAGGAGGACAGATATTTTTGGCCGCTTGGGCAGGTCGAACTGAATGCCTGGCCGGCGCCCGTGCCTTCGTTGGAAGGATCTTCCCAGTAGTTCAGTGCACGTTCGTCTGCGCCATACGGCTTGCTGGAATAGTCTTCGGAGCTGGTGTTCGAACGATCCGCTTCGGTAAAGCCATTTTGTTTGAAGAAGCTTGCGCCAATCGTCACGTTGAAGCGGTCTTCGCTCAGGTTGCCGAAACCGCCGGTCACGCCGATCTTGTCGGTGCCCAGGCCGCCACTGGTGGCACCGCCGATGCTGCCGTCGATGGTCAGGCCTTGTTCGTTCTTCTTGGTGATGATGTTGACCACGCCTGCAATAGCGTCGGAACCGTACTGGGAGACGGCGCCCGTCTTCACGATTTCGATGTGGTCGATCATGTTCAACGGCAACGAATTCAAATCGAAGAACGTATCCGTTGCATTGACTGCGAGTGCGTAGGGCGCAACACGAACGCCGTCGATCAGCACCAGGGTGTATTTTTCGCTCAGACCGCGCAGCGCGATACCGGCGCCGCCCGGAGCAAAACTGTCCGCCGTGCTTTCGTTCCAGCTACTGGCCGAGTTGGCCGCAACATTTTCCAGGAACTGAGCCACGGTAGCCGCACCGCTAGCCTGGATCTGGGCAGCGGTAATCGTTTGCACCTGGTTGTACCCAACCTTGTCCGAACTACGGATCAACGACCCCGTCACTTCGACCTTCTGCAGTTGGGTTACCCCGCTTTTGGCGGACGATGCCGCAACCGGAGCCGATGCACTGGTCGGTGCACTGGCGCCGGTTGCCGGTGCGGCCTGCCCGTAGGCCGCGGTGACGAAGGCGGCCGAGATCAATATCTCGGCGCCCAGCGTCTTCTTGATGGCTGATACCAACGTTTTTTGTTTCACTCGCTTTCCCTCTTGTCAGTGAGCTGACCACTAAAACCATCGCGACATACCGCGTGCGCTTGGCACGCTTGCCGCGCGCGATGCCGAATGCGAGGTCATCGCAATTCGGCGTCGACGCTCGGCATGCCGGATTCCCTTGTTGTTGCGTTGGGCCGATCGTGTCGGATACGCAGTACTTGTTTGAGACCACATCAAAGAGCAATGCATATGCCATTGAGTCGGGTCCGAGCGCTGGGCGGTCTGAGGCTGTAGGGATTTGGAAGGATTTAGCGAAAGATAATGAGAGATTGACGTTGTAATGAAACGAAGTGAAAAATGTCGGAATCGTAAGAATCGGATCTATCAATCTTTCAATTGACGTCGCCTGGACCCGGTTTGCGGCGTGCGATGGCGGCGGCAAAGGGGGGATTCAAGCGCGCGATAGCGGCGAGTGAGATGGCGAGTGAGGGTGACTATGGCGCGGCGAGGGGCCGTGAGATAGGACCCGGCAGGACGAAAAAAATCCCGGCCTTCTTGCGAAGACCGGGATCTCAGACTGCTACAACAATGTGATCTACGTCAGCTTAGAAGTGGTAGGTTGCGCCCACTTGCAGGAAACGGCCGTCGTCAACATACAGCGACTGGTCGTAGCCCGGGTTGCCCGGTTCGCTGGCCCACAGCGGGTCAAACGGAGGCTGACGGTTGAAAATGTTGTTGATACCACCGTAGATCGTCCAGTGCTTGATGCCGGTGTAGCTGACGTTCAAGTTGAACTGGCTGAACGAGGCGACGGGACCCAGACCTTGGACAGTGTTGCCGTACGGGCCGGTGTACTGATATTCCAGGTCCGTATTGAACTTGCGATAGTCCCAGGCCAAGTCCATCGTACCCTTCCAACGCGGGAACGAAGCACCAAACGGCTGGTAAATACAGTTGTTGTTACCCGCGCAGCTGGTCGTAATGCCGCCGTCTTCGACGTTGAACGACAGCACGTAGGCGATGTCGCCCGACAAGGTGAAGTTACCGTAGGTGGTCGGCAGCGTCTTGCGGAACGTCGCTTCGAGGCCATCGGTCGTCAGCGTACCGATGTTCTGATACACGGTGTTCACGTAGTCGATGTTGCCCGAAGCCGGGTCACGCACCACAACCGAGGGATCGTCCGTCGCAATCAAGTCGGTGATCGATTGGCCGCTCGAAATCACGTTGTGAATCACGATACGGTACCAATCCATCCCGAAGTCGAGCGTCTTGGTCGGCGACAGTTCGAAGCCCACGTTGTAGTTCTGCGTGCGTTCCGGTTGCAGTTCCGGGTTACCCAGGGTGCGTTCCAGGATGGCGCCCGTTTCCGTACGGTTGTTCGGGTTCGGGTTGGTCGTATCCTGTGCGTACTGCACGCTATAGCTTTCCGACTGCGAGTTTTCGATCAAGGTCGGAGCGCGGAAACCGCGGCTGTACGACGCATAGGCCGTCAACATCTGAATCGGTTGCCAACGCAGCGCGAAGCGCGGCGAGAAGGCGCCACCGAAGTCGCTGTAGTGGTCATAACGACCCGACTGGCTGAACGACAGACCGGTGATGATAGGCACATCGATCTGATAGTACACAGCCGCAACGTTGCGGTTGCCGTCCACAGCTTGGTATTCGATCGGAATCGCGGTACCAGCTGCCGGGCCCGAATACGGGGTCAGGTATTCGCTTTGGTGCGTGAATTCTGCACCGAAGCCAACACCGACATCGCCCGCCGGGAGGGTGAACAGGCTCGAGTTCGACGCGTGCACGTCCACCGTGTCCAGCATGGAGATGGCTTCGTCTTCATTCGACAGGTACAAGCCAGCCAGACCGTTCGGCGTGGAGCTCGGGTTGTTGAAGTTGTACTGACCGTTCGGGCCGAGGATGTTTTCCAGGCCGGCAACGCTCAACAAGCCCGATTGGGTGTTGTCGACGATGCTTTGCGAATGGCTGACTTCCGCATCCCAGTCCCAGTCGCCCAGGGCGTTCAGGTTTTGCGTACCCTTGATACCGGTGGCGGCGCGGAAGAAGTTCGAATACGTCTTCACGACTTCCGGTTGGCCGAGGAACGTGTAGTTGATCGGCGTTGCGGTGCCCGGGTTCGGGTTGTAGATGTTGGCCGGATCGATCGAGCCGTTCAGGACATTGACGCCGCCTGTGGCCGGATTGATAGCCGTCACCGTGCCGGACGCGCCCGAAATCCCGGAATAACCTTGGGATTGGGTGGTCGTGTCGCGGCTTTCCCACAAATCAGCATAGGCTTGCGTCGTGCTGGTCAGTTGGAAGGTCGAGTGAATCTTGATGTTGGCGCGCTCTTCGTCCGGTTGCAGCGATGCACCGTTCGAGGTATTGACTGCGCAACCCGTCAAACCGTTGGAATAGGCATAGTTGCCGTTATTCGCAGCGGTAACCGGCGTCTGGCCCGACGGGCAGTTGAAGGTATTGCCCGTGCCCGTCGCGTTGACGGCTTGGTAGTTATAACCACCCGGCTGGTTGGAGAAATCTTGCGAGCTGGTGTTCGACCGATCCGAGGCGAAATAGCCATTCTGATGGAAGAAGCTGGCGCCAACGGTCACGTTGAAGCGATCCGAGTTCAGGTCGCCGAAGCCGCCCGTGACGCTGATCTTGTCGGTACCGAGGCCGCCGCTGGTGGCGCCGCCGATGCTGCCGTCGATGGTCAGGCCTTGAACGTTCTTCTTGGTGATGATGTTGACCACGCCTGCGATAGCGTCAGAGCCGTATTGCGATACCGCACCGGTCTTCACGATTTCGATATGGTCGACCAAGCTCAACGGAATCGTGTTCAGGTCGAAGAACGTGTCCGTTGCGTTGACGGCAAAGCCGTACGGTGCAACGCGTACACCGTCGACCAGCACCAACGTGTATTTTTCGCTCAAGCCGCGCAGCGCAATGCCGGCGCCACCAGGAGCGAACGAATCTTGCGTGCTTTCGCCCCAGCTACTTGCCGAGTTGGCGGAAGTATCGCGCAGGAAGTCAGCCACCGTGACGGCGCCGCTAGCCTGGATTTGGGTCGCCGTGATCGTTTGGACCTGGTTGTAACCGACCTTGTCCGAGCTACGGATCAAAGAACCGGTCACTTCGACCTTTTGCAGTTGGGTCACGCCGCCGCTCTTGGCGGACGATGCCGCGATCGGAGCCGAGGCACCCGTCGGTGCGCTAGCGCCGGTTGGCGCGGCCTGCCCGTAGGCCGCGGTGGCGAAGGCGGCTGAGATCAGAATCTCAGCGCCGATCGCCCTTTTGATGGCTGATACCAACGTTTTCTGTTTCACTCGCTCTTCCTCTTGTCAGTGAGCTGGTTTAACACCACGACTTCGCGTGCGTTTTGCACGTTCGCCGCGGGCAATGCCAAGGGCGAGGTCATCCCCCCTGAACATCCGCTCGCTGCGTGTCGCATTCCCTGGATGTCGCGCTGAACCGATCGTGTCGGAAACGCATTTTTAATATGAGACAGCGCACATAACAGCAAAGACCGTGCCATACCGATCGAGGAATTACATTTTTCAGAGAAATCTTTCTTTCGAGAAAGATAAGATGCTGAAAGATAATGGAATTTTCTCAGAATGGACCGTAATTTTAGTGTTTCGGAGAGGGGTAAAAATAGGACATTTCCTAGCACGGTCAACTGTAACGAAGTGTTGCGGCCATAAAACGTTAGAGTGTTTACTCTAGATGATTTGGGGGCCTGTCCGCCTGCGTCGGGGCTGGTGGTTGAGGGTCAATGCACGAAAATGGCGCATGCCTGGGTGTGGGCCAATCAGGGGGTTTGTTGCGCGGCAATCGACGCTAACCTCGGGTAATCATTTAGGACTGCTGTGCCATCGAACCCGGGTGCAGGGTGAGTCAGCTGGCGCAAAGTACGATTCAATGTGGCGCTTTAGGCGGTCTCGAATATGTTTGGGCAGGACATATATGAGATCGAGTTTTATTCGCGTTAACCCTTGTTTTTAGCCTGTGCCAATCGCTTGGATTTCAGCTGAATGTGACGTCGTGATGTCATGCCGGCAAGTTCGGATGGCTTGACATGCCCGTCCCGTGGGCGAGAGCCGGAGATGATTCAGCGTTTCATTGAATAGACAACTTTCATTTACCTAACATGGTCGTGAGATTAGGGGCAGATGGATTATGAGGTCCAGTTGAGCGCTCAAGTACTGGGCCGTTTGAGGTGCGGCCATATCTGCGCGCCGCTTCATTGCATACCTGTTACGCGCATATAGCCGATTGGAGTGTGAGGGCGGCGCGGTGTTTGTGCGATGCGTCAAGCAAAGCGATGCACCGATGTGGGGCGAAAAATCGAGGAAATCACGAAAAACGCACTTCGATTGTGCATTTGCGACTAGATGAAATGCTCTAATCGTGACGACTTCCCTGCATTTGGTCTTGCTTTTTTATTTTTGGCTAATTTAGCGAGTGGCTGATTTTATTCGAGGACAGCGCCCAATTCGCTCGAGTGAAGCCGGAATGCGAGAAGAATCAATGCTGCGGAGATGCCCTATCTTTCCAGTGTTCCCTATTTTCAGCTCGTTCCCATATAGGGTGGCACGTACCTTGCTCGCACTGCTGAAATTTTTACTTACGGGTTTTTCGGATTTGTATCTTGATAGGTACCGATCCATAGGCAGTTTGATCCTTCAATTCTGCTGGAAGACCCCGATGGCGATTTTCGATGCGGAAATTTAAGATCGCGCACCAGGTGCGATAGCTTGACTATACAAGTTCGTCGTTGACGGGCTTGCCCGCAGTAATCGAGCCCTATTTATTCGGGCGCTGTTGGCGTGTTGATTCGAGTCTAGCTCAGGTGCCGTTTCATGTGTGGGCGGAACAGGTAGTGCAGGAAGTACGCGGCGCGGGCCATAAGCCACGGCATCGTAAGAGCTGTAGTCAGCTTATATAGAGACAGCATGTATTATTCGGCCCATTCGGTCGGATAGACTGAAATCGGGCAATAAACCACGAGGTCAATGAAGGTGCAGCGAAATAGGAATATGACCGGCGCGGCGATATCCGCGAACGGGGGCGCTCGTTTGCGGCGCAAGGGTAAATGGGTTGGGATTGCCGCGGTGTGGCTGACCGTGCTGGTATATCTAACGGGCCCTGCCGTGCAGGCACAACCGTTTCTTAGCCAATTTGGCACGCACAAGTACCCGGCAAATTTCACTCACTTCGATTACGCCAACCCTGACGCACCACAGAGCGGGGATTTGGTATTCGCGAACTACAGTACGCCCACCAGCTTCGATACGTTAAACCCCTTTGTTTTGCGAGGCACCGCGGCACCAGGCGACTATCTGCCTTTTGTGTTCATGTTCGATACGCTTATGCAGCGTAGCTGGGATGAACTGGCGGCATCCTACCCTTTGATTGCCGACGATGTTGAAGTGGCGCCGGATAAGATGTCCGCCACATTCCACATCAACCCGGCAGCGCGTTTTTCGAACGGCGACCCGATTACTGCGTCCGATGTTAAGTATTCATATGACATGTTGAGCAGCAAGCTCGCCAGTCCTACGCTCAATAATCAGTTTGAGATCATCAAGAAAGCAACCATCATAGACCGTCTGACGGTGCGCTTCGACTTTGCCTCCCCGGATCCAAGTGCCCCTCTGATCGCGGGGGATCTATATATACTCTCGCCAAAATGGGGGCAGCTGCCCAATGGTAAGCATGTTCCGTTTGATCAAATCGCGATGGAACCCGTGATCGGTAGTGGTCCGTATGTGGTGGATCACATCAACGGTAACCAGCAAATCACGTATCGACGGTTGCCGAATTATTGGGCCCGCAACCTGCCGACGCGGCGAGGCATGTTCAACTTCGATCATGTCACTTTCAAGCTATACCTTGACTTCTATACGAGGTTGGAAGCCTTCAAGGCGCAAAATTTCGATGTGAATGTCGAATACAGCTCGAGTACGTGGGCGCGCAAGTATATAGGCAAGAACTTCGATAACGGCAAACTTAAGAAGGAATTCTTTCCTTTGCACACGATGATTCAGATGCAAGGGATTGTCTTCAATACACGGCGGGATATTTTTAAGGATGTCCGGGTACGTAAAGCCATCAGTCTGGCATTCGACTACGACTGGTTGAACCGAGAAGCTTTTTATGGCCAGTATCCGCAAACCGATAGTTTTTTCGAAGATAGTGAGTTCAAGGCAACGGGTACGCCAAGCGAAGCCGAATTGAAGCTACTCGAACCGTGGCGCAAGCAGTTGCCGCCTAGTGTGTTTGGCCCGATGGTAGCACCAATCTCGACAGTGGCGCCGCACTCTCTACGCGATAACCTCAAAGAAGCACGAGATCTATTGGCGCAGGCTGGCTGGCACTATAAAGATGGAGCGATGCGCAATGCCCAGGGTGAACCACTTAAATTCGAGATCATCAACGACGAAGTTGGGTTGGAGCGCATCTATTCCGTGTTAATACGCAACCTCGGCCTAATTGGTGTCACGATGACAATGCGGGATATTGACGCAGCTCTCTACAATAAGCGGCTCAACGATTTCGACTACGACATGATCAGCGTGAACTACAACCCGGTGAACGCTTTCCCGGGTCAGGAAATGCAGCGCCGTTTTTCTAGCGAATCGGCCACCCAGAAAGGTTCGGAAAACTATCCTGGCACTCAGTCACCAGCGATTGATGGGTTGTTGAAGGATTTGCTCGCCGCCAAAACAGAAGACGAATTGGTCACCGCTTCGCGCGCGCTTGATCGTGCCTTGATGCACAGCTGGTACATGATTCCCACTTATTATCAGGCCGGCTGGCGTATTGGTTATGCGAATTATATTGGGCATCCGAAGGTGGTCCCAGACAGCTACCAAGCCGAAGACTGGATTCTCAGCTATTGGTGGAACAATCGGCCGAGCGGTGGCCAGGCCGCCGGTGCCTCGCATTAAGGAAAGACCATGCTTGCTTATATTTTTCGACGCATCCTGCTGATGATCCCAACACTTTTCGGGGTGATGACGCTGACATTCGTCGTGATCCAATTCGTTCCTGGCGGGCCGGTCGAACAAGTAATGATGCGTATGCGCGGCCCACACGGCGAAGCCGGCGGCGGCGGCGGGTACCACGCCAACCAGGGCCTGGATCCGCAACAGATCGAGGACCTGAAGAAACAGTACGGTTTCGATAAGCCGCCGTTGACGCGTTACTGGCTGATGCTCTCCAGCTATGCCCG
>Ga0116226_10001815_pt1 | contig 18510 bp, 17 predicted proteins | sample S1TSphfallax_FD_89692 | JGI IMG/M metagenome (GOLD analysis project Ga0116226, IMG submission 89692) | Host-associated microbial communities from peat moss isolated from Minnesota, USA - S1T2_Fa - Sphagnum fallax MG | ecosystem: Host-associated > Plants > Peat moss > Unclassified | place: USA... | reverse complement strand
TGACGAAGGCCGATGCCTGGCCGACGATGACCGGGTAGAGCAGCAGAATGAACAAAGCGAGAAAGAGCAGTACCGCCGCCAGGATGAGAAATGCGCCCGCCGGGCGGCGCAGGCCGATTTTGGCGAGGCGGCTCACCGCCGGGTCCAGGAAATAGGCCAGCCCTGCGGCGACTAGGAAGGGCATGAGGATGGAGGAGAACAGCCGCAAAAAGCCCCAGAGGGCAAAGAGAAACACCGCTGTGAGGGCGAGGCGCTGCCATTGGGTCTTATACGCGCGGGCGGTCTCTGCGCTATGGTCGTTCATGCCATGCGCTCCGTGTCTTGGCCCGTGTATCGGCCCGTGTATTGGCTGCGGGGCTGATTCCCCCGGCTTGCCGATTGCGCGGAGCAAAAGGCTGTGTTGAAACGCGGCAGATTTTCAACGGCATGGAATCGCGAAGTCATGAGTCGGGCTTAGCGCATCGGAGGCGGACATGACCAGCATGACTTACGGGCAGGCCGGCGTCGATATCGAGGCAGGGGATGCCTTGGTCGAGGCGATCAAGCCCTTGGCGAAGGCCACTTCCCGCAAGGGGGTGATCGGCGGGCTTGGCGGTTTCGGCGCGCTTTTCGACCTGAAGGCGGCCGGGTTCGCGGACCCGATTCTCGTCTCCACGACGGACGGGGTCGGCACCAAGCTTAAAATCGCGATCGAGACCGGGATTCACGATTACGTGGGCATCGACCTTGTCGCGATGTGCGTGAACGACCTCGTGGTGCAGGGTGCTGCGCCCTTGTTCTTCCTGGATTATTTCGCGACCGGCGCGCTCGACGTGGCGGCGGCGAGCCGCGTGATCGCAGGCATTGCCGAGGGCTGCAAAATCGCCGGCTGTGCACTCGTGGGCGGCGAAACAGCAGAAATGCCGGGCATGTATTCGGGCGGGGATTACGACCTCGCCGGCTTCTCCGTGGGTGCTGCCGAACGCGGCGCACTGCTGCCGGCTGGGGTCGCCGTGGGCGATGCCATTCTCGCTTTGCCTTCATCCGGCGTGCATTCCAATGGGTTCTCACTGGTCCGCAAAATCGTGGCAACGACCGATCTGGGCTGGGACAGCCCTGCCTTGTTCGCGCCGGGCAAAACGCTGGCCGAGGCGCTGATGCAGCCGACCCGGATTTATGTTGCCGCCATGCTGGCGCTGCACCAGGCCGGGCTGTTGAAGGGTGCCGCGCATATTACCGGCGGCGGCCTGCCGGGCAATCTGCCGCGCGCGCTGCCCGATGGGCTGGGCGCCAGTCTCAAAGGCCCCTGGGCGATGCCGGGCGTGTTTGCGTGGCTGGCCAAGACCGGCGGCGTGGCGGCGGAGGAAATGCTGCGCGTGTTCAATTGCGGGGTCGGCATGACGCTGATCGTGAAGGATGCCGACGCCGCGATGGTGCTGCTGAAGGCGGCCGGTGAAGCGCCTTTCCTGCTCGGCCATGTGACCGGCAAACCCGGCATCGAGATCGAGGGTAGCGAAAGCCTGTTCGTGTGAAGCCTCGCGTCGCGATATTTTTCTCCGGCCGCGGCTCCAATATGGAGGCGCTGATACGCGCCGCGCAGCAGGCGGATTTTCCGGCTTCAGTGGCGCTCGTGATGTCCAACCGGGCGGATGCGGCGGGGCTCGAGATTGCCCGTGGACTAGGCGTGAAGGCGGTGGTGATCGAGTCCAAGCCCTACGGGCGGGACCGCGAGGCGCATGAGCGGGCGATCGATGCGGTGCTGGCGGCGGAAAACATTCAGATCGTCTGCCTCGCGGGCTATATGCGCTTGCTCACACCTTATCTGGTAGGGCGCTGGCGGGGGCGGATGCTGAACATCCATCCGAGCCTGCTGCCTGCCTATCCGGGGCTGGACACCCATGCCCGCGTGCTGGCGGCGGGCGAGACCAAGCACGGCTGCACGGTGCATTTGGTGACGGAAGTGATGGATGAGGGCCCAATTCTGGCCCAGGCCGAAGTGAACGTGTTGCCGGGCGATACCGAGGATGTGCTCGCTGCGCGGGTGCTGGCGCAGGAGCATCTGCTCTACCCGGCGGCGCTGGCCGCCTTCGCACGGAAAATCCGCTTGCCAGAGGGCCGCGCGCAACCGTAAACGACTGGCAGCGTTAGCTTATAGAAGGTGGGCAAGACATGGCGACCGAAACGAATCAGGGCACGACCCTCCCCCCGGCCGAGGAATTCGATAACGCCTCACAAAAGGGCTGGGAGTTCTTTACCAAGTTCCTGCTCGGCAACGTGCTCGTCACCGTGGCGGTATTGCTGTTTGTCGGGTTGCTGACAGTCTGGAGCTAGGCGTAGCCCGGGCAGTCGCTACTACCGTCATTGCTTCGCTCGCAATGACGGCGCTTTTTGCCGCTTAACCTGCTATTCCTCCAGCACCAGCCGCATCAGCCGACGCTTGGTGTCGGTGAAGCCCATCGACATATAGAGGCCGTAAGCGCGGTCGTTATTCGCTTCAACCTCCAGAAGCAACACCCGGATGCCGCAATTTCGGGATTCTTCCAGCGCCAATTCCATCGCCCGCTTGCCGAGCCCGCGCCCGCGCACTTCCGGCACCAGATAGAGATCGTCGATGAACCCATCCGTCCCGCCATGCTCGGGGCTATAGCCGAGCGAGAGCACGAAAAACCCAACCGGCGCGTCGTCTTCCAGCAGCATGAAGGAGGGGGCGAGATCCACCCCGTTCGCGACCTCGCGGATTGAGGCCTCCCCGGCGGGTGTGAGCGCATGGCCATCCTCGATATGGAATTTCCGGGCCATGTCGAGAAATAATTCGGCATCTTGAGGCATGATCTTGCGGGCAGTCAGGCTCATTTCAAATTCGGTCCCGCATAGCGTTCCTCGGCAATATCCAGCGCGGCTTCGACGGCGCTGCGCGTGAAAAAGCGCAGCAGCCCGCGCGGACCTTTCGGGCGCAGCCAGACCGGCTTCGCCTTCTCGCCGCCGAGCTGTTTGACGAGCGAATCCACATCGCCCAGCCCGTCGATCAGCCCGAGCGAAAGCGCACGCTCGCCGCTCATATAGCCGCCGTCGAAAACCTTGCTCTCCTCGGCGGTGAGCCGCGAACCGCGCCGCTCCCGCACCCAGGATTTGAACATTTCATGCGCCTCATCCAGCAGGTCGTGGACGAAAGCCGCGTCCTGCGGGCGCAGAGGCGAGAACGTTTCCAGCCGCGCCTTGTTCTCGCCGGCGGTGAACAACCGCCGCTCGATCTCATAGCGCGCGATGAACTTATCCAGCCCGAAACCACCGGTGATGACGCCAATGGAGCCGACGATGGAGAGCCGGTTGGCGTAAATTTTGGACCCCGCGCAGGCGAGCCAATAGCCGCCGGAGGCGCCGACATCCCCGATGACGGCGGTGACCTCCACCCCCGCCTGCGCCGCGCGGCGCAGGATGAACTGACCGATGAGGTCCGACTGCGCCGCCGAGCCGCCCGGGCTTTCGATCGCCAGAATCAAATGCTTGGTTTTTTTGGCGAGCGCGAAGCCGCGTTCGATCGGCGCGGTATAGGCCTCGAGGCTGATCGCGCCCGGCCGCGCGGCGATGATGCCGCGCAGCGCGATGACGGGGATTTTCGGTTTCGACCAGGGGAGGTTCATGACGGTGCCTTAAACAGTTAAGCAAGCACTTCTTTTTGTGAACAAAAAGAAGCAAAAGCTTTGCTTCTTTAGGGTGTAAGGGTGGCACAAGCCGGGCTGGGCGCGAGCCAAAAAGGCCGCGCCCTCACCCGGCCCTACTTGTCGCGGAAATGCGCCTCGCCGGCTTCGATGGCGGCCTGCGCCGCCGCCAGCCGGGCCACCGGCACGCGGTATGGGCTGCAGGAGACATAATCCAAGCCAACCGACTCACAGAACGCGATGGAGGCCGGGTCGCCGCCATGCTCGCCGCAAATGCCGAGCTTCAGCCCCGGCTTGGTGCTGCGGCCCTTCTCGGCCGCAATCCGCACCAGGGTGCCCACACCCTCCACGTCGATGGAGACGAACGGGTCCTTCGGCAGAATCCCTTGCTCCACATAATGCGGCAGGAACTTGCCGGCATCGTCGCGCGAAAGCCCGAACACGGTCTGCGTGAGATCGTTGGTGCCGAAGGAAAAGAAATCCGCGGCCTCGGCGATCTTATCCGCCGTGATGGCGGCGCGTGGTAGCTCGATCATCGTGCCGATGCTGTATTCGATCGTCTTGCCCGCCTCGGCGAACACCTCGGCGGCCACCTTTTCGATCTGCGCGCGGGTGATATCCAGCTCGCGCTTCACGCCGACGAGCGGGATCATGATCTCGGGCACGGGGGCCGCGCCGGTTTTGCCGACCTCGACCGCCGCCTCGAAAATCGCGCGCGCCTGCATTTCATAGATTTCCGGGTAGGATACACCGAGGCGGCAGCCGCGATGGCCGAGCATCGGGTTGGTCTCCTCCAGCTCCGATGCGCGCGCATTGATCGCTGCCGCATCCATGCCCAAAGCCTGCGCCACCTCGGCCAGCTCGGCCTCGCCATGGGGGAGGAATTCATGCAGCGGCGGGTCGAGCAGGCGGATCGTCACCGGCAGACCCTCCATGATCTTGAAGAGGGCGATGAAATCCTCACGCTGGAAGGGCAGCAGCTTGGCCAGCGCGCTGCGCCGCCCGGCCTCATCGCCCGCCATGATCATCTGGCGCACCGCGCCGATGCGCGCGGGGTCGAAGAACATATGTTCCGTACGGCAGAGCCCGATGCCCTCCGCGCCGAATTTGCGGGCGGTATCGGCATCCAGCGGCGTTTCCGCGTTGGTCCGCACTTTCAGGCGGCGGGCGGCATCGGCCCAGCCCATCAGCGTGCCGAACTCGCCCGAGAGCTGCGGCTCGATCATTTTCACAGCACCCGCGAACACCTCGCCTGTCGCGCCGTCGAGGGTCAGGATATCGCCCGCACGGATGACAACGCCGCCGGCCGAGAGCGTCTGCGCCCCATAATCCACGCTGATGCCGCCGGCACCCGCCACGCAGGGCCGGCCCATGCCGCGCGCCACCACGGCGGCGTGGCTCGTCATGCCGCCGCGCGTGGTAAGAATGCCGCGCGCCGCATGCATGCCGTGAATATCCTCCGGGCTGGTCTCGATGCGCACGAGAATGACCGAATCGCCCTTCTGACTGCGCAGCTCCGCCTCATCGGCCGAGAACACCACCGCGCCGGAGGCGGCACCTGGGCTTGCCGGCAGGCCCTTGGCGAAGAGTTTGGGTGCTGCTTTCGGGTCCAATGTGGGGTGCAGGAGCTGGTCCAGCGAGGCCGGGTTGACACGCATGATCGCCGTATCCCGGTCGATCAGCCCGCTTTCCGCCATTTCCACCGCAATGCGCAGGCTGGCCGCGGCGCTGCGTTTACCGCTGCGGGTCTGCAGCATATAGAGCTTGTTCTGCTGCACGGTGAACTCGATGTCCTGCATGTCCTTATAGTGCTTCTCCAGCACGTCGCGGACCTTGTTCAGCTCGGCATAGGCCTGCGGCAGCGCCGCCTCCATCGAGATTTCGCCCGGCTTGGCATAGGCTTTGGAGAGCGGGCGCGGGGTGCGGATGCCCGCCACCACGTCCTCGCCCTGCGCGTTTACCAGATACTCGCCGTAAAATTCATTGAGGCCGGTCGAGGGGTCGCGGGTGAAGCACACGCCGGTCGCGCAGTCATCGCCCATATTGCCGAACACCATGGCCTGCACGTTCACCGCCGTGCCCCAGCTCGCCGGAATATCGTGCAGGCGGCGGTACACATTGGCGCGCGGATTCATCCAGGAGCCGAACACGGCGCCGATCGCGCCCCAGAGCTGATCGGCGGGGTCTTGCGGGAAGGGCGCACCGATTTCCTCGGCCACCATCGCCTTATAGTCTTCCACCACGCGCTGCCAGTCCGCGGTGGAGAGTGCGGTGTCTTCCACCACATCGGCGTCCAGCTTCGCGGTCTCGATGATTTCCTCGAAGCGGTGATGGTCCACGCCCAGCACGACGGAGCCGTACATCTGGATGAAGCGGCGATAGGAATCCCAGGCGAAGCGGGCATCGCCCGAGCCTTTGGCCAGGCCCTGCACCGTCACGTCGTTGAGGCCGAGATTGAGCACCGTGTCCATCATGCCCGGCATCGAGACCCGTGCACCGGAGCGCACGGAGACCAGAAGCGGCTTGTCGCCATCGCCAAATTTGCGGTCCACCGCCGCCTCGATCCGGGCCAAGGCGGTATCCACCTGCGCCTTCAGCTCGTCCGGGTATTTGCGGCCGTTATCGTAATAGGCGGTGCAAACCTCGGTGGTGATCGTGAAGCCGGGAGGAACGGGCAGGTCGATGCTGGCCATCTCGGCGAGGTTAGCCCCCTTGCCGCCGAGCAGATTCCGGAGCGACGCGTTGCCGTCATTCACGCCGGCGCCGAAATTATATACCCATTTGGTCATGCTTCTGCTCCTTAGCCCTCAATTTTAGAAAAATCGGCAATCTGATGCATCGTATCGCGCAACTGCGCGAGAAGTCGCAACCGATTGCGGCGAATTTCCGGTTCCGGATCGTTAACGGTTACTTTTTCGAAAAATGCGTCGACCGGCGCGCGGAGTTGAGCAAGCCCACCCATCGCCGCGTCGAATTTCTCTTCCTGGACATAGGAGATGAAGGATTTTTCCACCTCCCGGAGCGCGTCCACCAGGGCAGCGTCCTCGTCCACCGAGGCTGAGAAGACGGCGAGGTCTGCGATATGCGGCCCGTCCTTGGCATCCTCGATGCGCAGGATATTCGCGGCCCGGCGATAGGCGGTGAGCAGATTTCCGCCATCCGGCGTGGCGATGAATGCCGCAACCGCATTCACCCGGTCCATGATGCGGACCAGATCGTCATCCCCACCATCAGCGCTCAGCACCGCATCCAACACGTCGAACCGCTGGCCCTCGCTGCGCAGTTTTACGCGCAGGCGCTCGATCATGAAGGACCAAAGATCCTCGCTCTGCACGAAGCCGCGCAGTTTCAGCCGCAGGCGGTTTTCCAGGATAATCCGGATCACGCCCAAAGCAGCGCGGCGCAGCGCGTAGGGGTCGCCCGAGCCGGTCGGTTTTTCGTCGATGGCAAAGAACTGGATCAGCGTGTCGAGCTTATCCGCCAGCGCCACGCTGACGGGTACCATGCCGGTCGGCACGGCATCCGACGGGCCTTTCGGCTGGTAATGGGTCTTGATCGCGGGGCCGACCACCGCGCCGTCAAAACCCTTCGGGCTGCGCTCGGCATAGTAGCCGCCCATCACGCCCTGGAGTTCCGGGAACTCGCCGACCATGCCGGTGACGAGATCCGCCTTGCAGAGCAAACCGGCGGTTTTCGCCTGATCTATGGCGCTTGTATCCGCCCCCAGCGCCCCGGCGATCTGCCCGGCCAGGCCGGAAATCCGATCCGCACGGTTCCGCTGAGTGCCGATTTTAGCGTGGAAGGTGATTTTTTCGAGCTTCGGTAGCAGCGCGTCCAGCGGCGTTTTCAGGTCGAGATCCCAGAAATGCCGCGCATCAGAGAGCCGGGCGCGGAGCACGCGCTCATTCCCCGCGACAATCGCCGCCCCGCCATCTGCCGCTGCCAGATTTGCCACAAAGACAAAATAAGGTGCCGGCTGCCCGGCTGCATCGCGCAGGGCGAAAAATTTCTGGTTGATTTTCATGGACAGCTCCCGGACCTCGGGGGGTAGGTCCATGAATTGGGCGTCGATCTGGCCGATCAACGTGACGGGCCATTCGACCAGACCTGCCACTTCCGCGACGAGCCCGGCATCCTGCACGATGTGCAGCCCGCGCTCTGCCAATAGTGTCGCGCTATCCTGCTCGAACTTGGCAATCCGTTCGACCGAGTCCGCGATCACGTAATGCGCGCGAAGCTTCTCCAGCCAATCCGCCACACTGGTCACGGTGAAGGGCGCCGGCGCATGAACCCGGTGCCCCTCGGTCACGTCGCCGGCCGTGACGGGGCCGAGCGTGATGGGAATGACCTCGCCGTCCAGCAGGCAGACCATGCGGCGCAGCGGGCGGACCCAGGTGAATTCACCGCCCTGGCCCCAACGCATGGATTTTGGCCAGGAAAATTTCGCCAAAGCGGCGCCCAGCGCACGGGCGATCAGCTCGCCGGCTGCAACTGGCGGCTCGGCGCGGCGCAGCCAGAAATAGCCGCCTTCGGCCACCAGCTCTTCGCGTTTGGCCTGATATTTACCCAAAAACCCGGCCAAGGCGGCTTCCGGCGCGGAGTCACGCGGGCCGCGGGCTTCCACCGTACCGCCGGGCTTCGCCGCCGAGATTTCCGCCGCCAGCGCAATACGCCGCGGGCCGTAAAACAGCCGGACCGATTGCGGGTTCAGCTCCGCCAGCACGGCACCGGTCATGCGCCGCAGTTCTTCGGCGGCATCGCGCTGCATGCGCGCCGGGATTTCCTCGGAGAATAATTCCAGAAAGAATTCAGGCATTGTTCTCGCCCGTCAGCCAGATTTCGGCACATGCTTTGGCGAGGTTGCGCACCCGCCCGATATAGGCCGCCCGCTCGGCAACGGAGATCACGCCACGCGCATCCAGCAGGTTGAACAAATGGCTGGCCTTGATGCATTGGTCATAGGCCGGCTGGGCGACCCGGGCCGCCACCAGCCGCCCGCATTCGGCCTCGGCATCCTGGAAATGCCGGACCAGGATTTCTGTGTCCGCCAGCTCGAAATTGAATTTGGAATAATCCCGCTCGGCACGACGGAAAATATCGCCATAGGTCACGCCCTGCCCATTGAAATCCAGGTCGTAGACATTTTCCACGCCCTGCACATACATGGCCAACCGCTCCAGCCCGTAGGTAAGCTCCGCCGAGGGTGAAACGCAGGGAATGCCGCCGACCTGCTGGAAATAGGTGAACTGCGTCACCTCCATGCCGTCGCACCATACCTCCCAGCCCAGCCCCCAGGCGCCCAAAGTCGGACTCTCCCAATCATCCTCCACGAAGCGAATGTCGTGCAGCTTTCGGTCGATGCCGATGGCATCGTAGCTCTGCAGCAGCAATTCCTGGATGTTCGCGGGGCTCGGCTTCAGCAATGCCTGATACTGATAGTAATGCTGCAGCCGGTTCGGGTTCTCGCCATAACGCCCATCAGAGGGGCGGCGGCTCGGCTGCACATAGGCTGCCTTCCAGGGTTTTGGCCCCAGGGCCCTGAGCGTGGTGGCGGGATGGAACGTCCCTGCCCCCATCTCCACATCGTATGGCTGCAGGATCACGCAGCCTTGGCGGGCCCAAAAATCATGCAGGGTCAGGATAATGTCCTGAAAACTCTTTGGCCGTGGGCTGGTAGGGACTGTCATGAACCGTGTATAAGAGGGGTTAAGCGTAATGCGCCGCAGCAATACGGCCCCGGGCGGCGGCACGCAACCACGGCAACCTCAATCACCGGACATGCCCCTATGACCAACACCAGATGACCAAAACCAAAGGGTTTACGATGGAGGACTGGATGGGCCTCTGGATCGTGGCCATGATCGGCGGCGGGATGTTCGTGTTTCGCCAGCTCGCCATTGTGCCGCGCGCCACGGTCGGGCTTTGCGCGGCCGCCAATGCGCCGGCCATCTGTGCGCCGCGCGCCGCTGTGCTCTGGCTGCAATACGAGCAATTATTCGGCTGGGCGGCATTGGCGCTCGGGCTGGCGGCGTTTTTTTCCGGACGGCGGATGCTGGCCGCGCTGGGAATCGGCGTCGGGATTGCGGCGGTGGTGAATTACAACGCCACGACGGGGATTATCGGCGCCGCTTTGGGGCTGATCGCGTGGATCAGCGTCGTGACGGGGCGGTATCAGGCGCAGGTTTAGCCGCGTCCGCATTGTTGCGGGTGCGCGAGTGCTTGCGGGGCATAAAGCAAGATGGATTGCTTCTCCCGCTGCGCGGGCTCGAAATAACGGGGGTGGGACGGATAGGCCGATTAAAGCCCGAGTTTGCCCATTGCCAGGAATTTCTCGCGCCGCTTGGCCTTCAGCGATTCCGGGGTAAGCCCCTGTAGCGGCCCAAGTGCGTGGGCAATGGCGTCGCCCAGCGTCGCCAGCGCCTGCTCGGGTTCGCGATGCGCGCCGCCCATTGGCTCGGGGACGATCTCATCGATCAGCCCTAATTTCTTCAAATCCTGCGCGGTGATCCGCATTGCCTCGGCCGCCACGGGGGCCTGGGCGGCGTCGCGCCAGAGAATCGAGGCGCAGCCTTCGGGCGAAATCACCGAATAGATCGCATGTTCGAACATCAGCACCGCATTGCCTGCCGCCAGCGCAATCGCGCCGCCGGAGCCGCCCTCGCCGATGATCGTCGCGACCAGCGGCACGGGAACGGAAAGACAAGCCTCGATGCCCCGGGCGATGGCCTCCGCCTGGCCGCGCGCTTCGGCATCAATGCCGGGATAGGCGCCCTTTGTGTCCACAAACGTGAGAATCGGCAGGTTGAACCGCCCGGCCAGTTCCATCAGGCGCCGGGCCTTGCGATAGCCCTCCGGCCGCGCGCTGCCGAAATTATGCTTGATGCGGGTCTCAGTATCCGTGCCCTGCTCGGTGCCGATGACCATCACCGCCTGGTCCCTGAAGCGCCCCATGCCGCCGATAATCGCCGCATCATCCGCAAAGGCGCGGTCCCCCGCCAGAGGCGTGAAATCGGTGATCAAAGCCGCGATGACCGCGGCCGCCTTGGGCCGCTCCACATGGCGGGCGACCAGGGTTTTCTGCCAGGGGGTGAGCTTGGCATAGAGGGTTTTGAGCTGGCTATCCGCCTTGGCCGAGAGACGCGCGACCTCGTCGGCGATGTTGATCTCGCCAGGTGAAGTCATGCGCCGCAATTCCTCGATCTTGCTCTCGAGTTCGGCCACGGGTTTTTCAAAGTCCAGGAATTGACGCATGGGACCCGGCGTTTAGCACATATCGCCTGCGAGGGAAGCGGGGGTGGCCTCAGGTTCCGTTCTTGTCCCAGGGCGCGTTTCCGAGATTGACCTGCTTGGGCGTGGTGTTGGCCGAGCCCATGGCACCCACGCCCGCGCCGATTCCAGCCCCCACCACCACGCCGATCGGACCGCCGACGATGCCGATGACCGCACCCGTCGCGGCCCCGCCCGCCGTGCCGCCCGAAAGCCGGCCCGTGCCGCTGCCGCAGCCGCTCAGCAACACAGCCAACCCCAGAAATAAAACTTTGACGCGCATTTCACCCTCCGCGAGAGCCACCCTTGTTCCAGAGCAGCCCCGCGCCGGGCAAGGTTTAATCGTGCCTGCACCGAAAGAAACTTCGCCCGTCCCCAACCATTCGTTGCAAAGCCCATCTGAAATTTTACCGGGATTTAATTTCATGCCCAGCACAGCGGACTAAAAAACAACGGTTGCTGTTGGCGAAACAGAAATCCCCCTCTAAGTGTTGCTGTAACAGAACGGAGGCATCAATGTCGGACTTGCTGCAATCGAAACTGCATATCGCCAAACCCGGCTGGCTCGACGATTTCAAGGCCTTCCTTTTGCGCGGCAATGTCGTGGACCTTGCCGTCGGCGTTGTCATCGGCGCGGCGTTTACCGGAATCGTCGGCAGCCTGGTCAAAGACATTATTACCCCGTTGATCGGCCTTATTACTGGCGGAGTGGACTTCTCCAACCATTTCATCACGCTCAAAGGCCCCGTCGAAGCGACCCTGGCCGATGCGCAGAAAGCCGGCGCGGTCACGATCAATTATGGCGTGTTTCTCAACGCCGTTATCAACTTCCTGATCGTCGCGACCGCCATTTTCTTCGTCGTCCGCCTGATCCAGAAACTCCACAAAGCCCCGCCACCCGTGGATCCGGGCCCAACACCAACCGAATCCCTCCTCACCGAGATCCGCGATCTGCTCAAGACCAAGTAATCGGGGGGACTGAGAAAGCAAGTCCAGGGGCTCTGCCCCTGGACCCCGCCAAAGGCTGGCCCTTAGCAGGGGTCCAGGGGGCAGCGCCCTCTGGCCTTATTTGCTTGTCTCTCGGTTACGTGAGTTGGAATGCGGCAAGGGACCGGGCGGTGATGGTATAGGGGTGGGCGACTTCGAACATTGGGGTTTCGGTGGTTTCGGGGATGTTCGTGTCGATCAGCAGGGTCCAGCCTTTGCATCCGATGCAGTCAGGGAGTATGAATTTTACGACGTCGTGATGAGCGTTGAGAATGATGAGGACGGTGGTGTCCGAGCCGCGTTGTTTGATGCCGGTGGCCTGGGCGCGGCCGTCGATCAGCATGCCGAAGCAGCGCATGTTTTCATCCGCCCATTCGGCATCGGCCATGGGCGCGCCGTTGGCGTTAATCCAGGTGACGTCACGGAAGTCCAGTTCTTCATCGAGCGCGCCGGTGAGGAAGCGGTTGCGGCGCAGGATGGGAAAGTCGCGCCGGAGTTTTGTTAGTTTTTGGACGAAGCGGATGAGGGACTGGCCTTTCTCGTCGATGTTCCAGTTGACCCAGCTGATTTCGTCATCCTGGCAATAGGCGTTGTTGTTGCCGTTCTGGGTGCGGGCGAATTCGTCGCCGGCGAGGAGCATGGGCGTGCCTTGGGAGAGCAGGAGGGTTGCCAGCATGTTGCGCATCTGGCGGGCGCGCAGCTCGTTGATTTCAGGGTCGTCGGTCGGGCCTTCCACGCCGCAATTCCAGGAGCGGTTATCGGAACTTCCGTCGCGATTGCCTTCGTTATTCGCCTCGTTGTGTTTTTCGTTATAGCTCGCCCAGTCATTCAGCGTGAAACCGTCATGCGCGGTGATGAAGTTCACGCAGGCCCAGGGGCGGCGGCCCTGATGATTGAAGAGATCGGCGGAGGCGGAAAGCCGGGACGCAATGGGTGCGGCGCTGGCATCGCCTTTCCAGAATTCCCTTACCGTGTCGCGATATTTGTCGTTCCACTCGGCCCAGCCGGGGGGAAAACCGCCGACCTGATAGCCGCCTGGTCCGCAATCCCAAGGTTCGGCGATGAGTTTTACCGTGCCCAGCACCGGATCCTGGCTGCAGGCTTTCAAAAATCCGCTTTGATTGTCGAAGCCGTTGGGCTCGCGTGCGAGGATAGTTCCGAGGTCGAATCGGAAGCCGTCGACATGTGTTTCGCTGACCCAGTATCGCAAACTATCCGTGACCATTTGAATCACGCGCGGATGGCTGAGATTGACCGTGTTTCCGGTACCGGTATCGTTGATATAGTAGCGTTTCTCGTCCGGCATGAGACGATAATAGGAGGCGTTATCGATGCCTTTGAACGAGAGCGTGGCGCCGAGTTCGTTGCCTTCGGCGGTGTGGTTATAGACAACATCGAGAATCACTTCGAGCCCGGCATCGTGGAAGCGCGCGACCATTTCCTTGAACTCACGCAGCGTGTTGGCGCGATCCGAGGCATAGCGCGGGTCCGGCGCGAAGAAGCCGATGGTGTTGTAGCCCCAGTAATTGGTGAGTTTGTTCTCCAGCAGATGCGAATCGTTGATGAAGCTGTGGATCGGCAGCAACTCAACGGAGGTGACGCCGAGGTCCTTGATATGCCGGATCACTTCGGTCTGCCCCAGCCCTGCATAGGTGCCGCGCAGCGATTCCGGGACCGCCGGATGGAGCTTGGTGAAGCCTTTCACATGCGTTTCGTAGAACACTGTGCGGTCCCAGGGTACCGGGTGGCGATTGGGCTCGCCATGCCAGTCGAAATCCGGGTCTACGATCACGGATTTCGGCATGAATTTCGCGCTGTCGCGTTCGTCATAGGAGAGATCGGCATCCGGCGCGCCGATCGTATAGCCATAGCAGGCGGCATCCCAGGTCAGCTCGCCGATATGTCCACGGGCGTAAGGGTCGAGCAGGAGTTTGTTCGGGTTGAAGCGATGGCCCTCCAACGGTGCGTAGGGGCCGTGGACGCGATATCCGTAGGGCTGGCCTGGGCCGATTCCTTCAATCCAGCCATGAAAGACCTGATCGGTATATTCAGGCAACTCGATACGGTCGGTCTCGGTTTTACCCTGCGCGTCGAACAGGCAAACCTCAACCTTCGTTGCATGGGCGGAGAAGAGTGAGAAGTTCACGCCTTGCCCGTCCCATGTCGCACCCCTTGGATATGGGAGCCCCTCACGGACTCGCCTCGTTATAATTGCGGTCACCGATGCTCCAGAAGATGGAAGGAATGTGAAGCTTGATGTAAGGTTCAACGCGGCCCGAACAAGTTGAAACCGCATGACTCTATGTTAAAGAACCGCCATTTTAGAGGGCGGTTCGTTTGAAGATTGCCGCAATTCTCCGCGCCCAACGTGAAAGCCCAAAACATGCCCCCTGCCCCGATCAGCGATATCGTCAGCTATCACGCGCATATTTATTTCAGGGATACCGCGGAGCGGGAGGCGGCGGAGGTGTTGCGCGGGCAGATCGGCGAGCGGTTTTCCGTGCAGCTTGGCCGCTGGCATGACCGGCAGATCGGCCCGCATGATCGCCCAATGTATCAGGTTGCCTTCGGGACGGAGGTTTTCGCGCAATTCGTGCCTTGGCTGATGTTGAACCGGGCGGGGCTCACCATTCTGGTTCACCCCAACACGAATAACCCGCGGCGGGACCATCTGGTTCATGCACTCTGGCTGGGGGAGATGCTGCCGATTGTGCGGCCGGAACAGCTGCCGGATCTGTCCAACGCCGCCAAAGAAGAACAGGTTGTGCCGAACACGTCCCCCACACTCCCCGCGTGAAGGCGCGATACGGTTTGGCAAGTTCGGAATAAAAGGCGTTTTATCAGTAAGTTAGGGATAAACGGGCGGACTTCTTACCTTCGCCGCGACTCCGATCGTCCCGTTTTTATTTAGATATTCTTAATTTTAACACGCTTAAGGAGAGTGTTAAACAAAATTATTGACGAATACCTCTTATGGTTGTATGTTTGCCTCAATGTTATGGAGGCTATGATGAAAATCTTATCTTTTGAGACGATTTTAAATAAAAAGGATCTCCTTACTCCATTTCTTCGCTCCCGGCTGGCCATCGTCGACGAGACGAATGACGCTGAGGAGGCGCTCGATCTGGTGAAATTTTATGATTACGACGTCATCCTGCTGCGGCTTTCGGAGGAGCGGATGGGCGATCTTGATATCGTCCGCAAGCTGCGCCTTGCCCGCGTACGCGCGCCCATCGTCGCAGTCTCCCGCACCATGAATGAGGCAGCTCGGCTGCGCGTGCTGCAAGCCGGCGCGGATGATCTGATCGTGGATGCGCTCTCGCATGAGGAAGTCTTCATGAAGGTGCAGAACCTCATCCGTCGCAGCCGGGGTTTTCAGGAGAATGCGCTGCGCATCGGCTCGGTCGAGATCAACATGAACGCCAAGAAAATCTACGCGAAGGGCAAGCCGGTCACGCTGACCAAGAAAGAGTATCAGATCGCCGAAATCCTCGCGTTGCGCAAAGGCGTGGTGTTGAGCAAGGAAGCCATTCTGGACCATCTTTATGGCGGGCTGGATGAGCCGAATCCCAAGATCATCGACGTTTTCATCTGCAAAATCCGCAAGAAGCTTCAGGCCATCGGCGTGGATGATTTCATCGAGACCAATTGGGGCCGGGGCTATATGGTGATCGACCACCGGCAGGATGCTCCAGCAGAGACCAACCTACGTACGCTCTCCAACATGGCGGACGCCCAATCCCGCGCTATTGCCTGAGATACCTTCCTGAAACGCGTTGTTTAGGGCCGGGACGAACCTTAATGATGAGGGTCCGCGCGTTTACGCATATCTAAACGCCAGAGCTATGCGCAAATAGCATAACACTGCGAAACCATTCTGCACTACACCCCATTTCCGCTGAGCCTGGGAAGGCAAAGCAAGATGCATCGCACGTGCCGCGAACCCAGCATTTGGGTACAGCAACGACGAGACGCATCCTGGTAGGTCGAGAGTCGGTCATTTGGCCGGGATCAATTGGGAGACGCCTATGTTTGCTGACGGGACGTTATCGATGCGAAGTCCGCGCATCAAAAACTGACCACGCCGCGCCGTCTTTGGCGCGTGACGTATTTTGCTGTGTTTTTGACATATTCGGCGCGCAACTATTCGCCGGGATTTGCGAGGATAGAATCACATGAGCCTGATCCAGAACCGCGCGGCGGTAAGCCCGCTGCATCGCCATCTCTCGCTCCGCCAGGATGCGGTGAGCCATCTTCCATCCGTCGCGGCGACGGTGAAAAGCCTGACGCCGGAAGAGCCGCTGCATTGCATTCGTCCGGCGGTCATCGCGGAGTCTTCTCGCGCCTTCGTGCAAGCCTTTAATGGCGACGTGCTCTATGCCGTGAAATGCAACCCGGAACCGGCCGTACTGCGCGCGGTATGGGAAGGCGGTGTGCGGCATTTCGACTGCGCGTCCATCTCCGAAGTGACGTTGGTCCGCCGCCTCTTTCCCGGCGCGGAAATTCATTTCATGCATCCGGTGAAATCCCGCGCTGCCATTCGCGAAGCCTGGGTAAATGCCGGCGTGCGCGATTTCGTCCTGGATTCCCCTGCTGAACTCGCCAAAATCCTCGACGTCATCGGCACGCGCGACGCCGCGGCGCTGAACGCGCTGCCGGGCCTGTTCATCCGCATCGCGCTGCCGAAATCGCGCGCCGCGATCGATCTTTCCTCCAAATTCGGCGCGGATTTCGACACCGCCGTGGCGCTGCTGCGCGCTGCGCGGCCGATAGCGGGGCGGCTTGGCGTGGCATTCCATGTCGGTTCGCAGTGCATGGATCCGCTGGCCTGGCGCGATGCGATGGCGCTGGCCGGGCTTGTCATCCAGCATGCCGGCGTGCGGGTGGATGTTATCGATGTCGGCGGCGGGTTCCCGGTTGCCTATCCTGAAATCGACCCGCCGCCGCTCGGCGCGTTCATGGCCGAGATCGATGCGGCGTTCGACGCGTTGAACCTGCCCGGCGTGAAGCTCTGGGCGGAGCCCGGCCGCGCGCTGGTGGCCGGTGGCGGCTCCGTGGTCGTGCAAGTGCAACTGCGCAAGGGCAACATGCTCTATATCAATGACGGCGTGTACGGCGCGCTGGCCGATGCGGGCGCGCTGAAATTCCGCTTCCCCACGCGGCTTATCCCCGCCACAACCTCGCACGGGGCGCCCGTGGCGCCGTTCGGTTTCTTTGGGCCGAGCTGCGATTCCGCCGATGTGATGGAAGGCCCTTTCCTGCTGCCAGATGACGTGACCGAGGGCGACTGGATCGAGATCGGCCAGCTCGGCGCATATGGCGCCTGCCTGCGCACGGCGTTTAACGGTTTCGACCGGGCGGCACTGGTGGAGGTCTCCGACCGTGCGATGCTGGAGACGGCCGGATATGAAACTGCGGAGGCCGCACCCGGCTTCTCGCAAGCCGCCTGAGACCGACACCTCTTTGGGGGCTGGCGCAACTCGGCTAAATGTCTGAGCGCACCAGCCACCTTCGGAGGATGAATATGCTGTTGATCACACGGGAAATTCCCGAGGCCGTCGCCATGCGGGCGGCGCGCGAGCATCCGCAGATCCGCCAGCTGGGCATTACAGGGTTATTCGATCCTGCTTTGGTCCTTGCAAACGTCGCCGGCGTGGCCGCCATTCTTTGCACGCCGGCGGACCGGTTCGACGCGGCGTTGATCGGCGCCCTCTCCGCCAGCGTGAAGGTGATTGCGACCTATAGCGTCGGGCTGGAGCATATCGACCAGCAGGCGGCCGCGGCGCGCGGGATTGTCATCTGCAATACGCCGGATGTGCTCTCAACGGCCACGGCGGAGTTGGCGCTTACCCTCATGCTCATGGCCGCGCGCCGGGCTGGCGAGGGTGAACGTCTGCTGCGCGCGGGGCGATGGGCGGGGCTTTCGCCCACCTTCCATCTCGGCCATGGCGTGGCGGGCAAGGTGCTCGGCATTTTCGGCATGGGACGGATTGGGCGCGAACTGGCCGCCATGGCGCGCGGGCTGAATATGGAAATTCATTATCGCAATCGCAGCCGCCTGGCCCCGGCGCTGGAGGGCGGCGCGATGTATTACGATGATGACCGAGAATTTTTGGGCGCAATCGATTTTCTCTCGATCAATGCGCCGGGCGGCGATGCAACCCGGCATTGGCTGAATGCCGAGCGTATCGCGCAGATGAAGCAAGGCGCGATTGTGGTGAATACCGGGCGCGGCAGCACGGTCGATGATGCGGCGCTGATCGCAGCACTCCGGAGCGGGCATCTGGCCGCAGCAGGGCTAGATGTTTTCAACAACGAGCCGCATTTGCACCCGGATTATCTGACGCTGGAAAACGCCGTACTGCTCCCGCATATCGGCAGCGCCACGGTCGAGACCCGCGCCGCCATGGGGTTTTTGGCGCTGGATGGTATTGCGCGGGCGCTTTGGGGGTAAATAGGCGTAAAGCTGGCTAGAGCCGGATGACATTAAATCGAATCGCTTTGCGATCCGATTTAATGTCTGAATCCGCCTCTAGAGTCTCTTTCTGATGATCTGAATCGTTTTGGGATTCCGGCGCGACTGAAAATCTGATTCAAGCTTATTGCTGGATTGGGGGTC
>Ga0116226_10001814_pt1 | contig 18513 bp, 17 predicted proteins | sample S1TSphfallax_FD_89692 | JGI IMG/M metagenome (GOLD analysis project Ga0116226, IMG submission 89692) | Host-associated microbial communities from peat moss isolated from Minnesota, USA - S1T2_Fa - Sphagnum fallax MG | ecosystem: Host-associated > Plants > Peat moss > Unclassified | place: USA... | reverse complement strand
TGCAGTCCCAGCGCATCACGCAGCTTGCTATCTTCGATCATGCGCTGCATCGCCTGAGTCAAACCATCGACGTCGCTGGGATCGACCTGTAGCCCGGTATCGCCCACCACCTCGGGAATCGACGACACATTCGAGACGATGGGCGGCACCCCGCACGCCATGGCTTCCAGCGGAGGCAAGCCAAACCCCTCGTACACGGAAGGGTAAATCAAGCTCAAGCTACCGGCAACCAAGGCTGGCAAATCCTGTTGCGGCACGTAACCCAAGACGCGTATCTGCCCTGCCGCCACGCCTTGTTGCATTTGATCGAACAAGGCCGAGGTATGCCAGCCGCTCATGCCCGCAATCACCAGCGGCACACGCGCTCGTATCGTCGCAGGCAAACGCGCATAGGCTTGCAGGGTCAGCGTCAGATTTTTACGCGGCTCGATGGTGCCGACCGCCAACAGATAGTTCTGGAACTGCAATTGGTGCCGGTTCAGCACTGCTGCGCACTGTTCGGGCGTATGCGGCACGAATTGACCATCGACGCCCAGCAGTACAGGCTGAATTCGCTTGGGATCGAGTCCGAATACATCGACCAGCTCTTGCTTCACAAAAGCCGAGTCGGTAATCACTACCGACGCACGGCGCAGCCCTGGCTCGAAATACCGCTCCATGGCCCGCACGCGATCCTTGGGATGCACGCCGGGATAGCGTATCCACGACAGATCATGCACCGTGATCACACTGGGACCGGGGAATGGAAAGGCGAGGAAGTTGGGCTCGTGATACACATCGAAGTCACGCGCGTGCGTGCGCGAGGCAAAGCGCCGATATTGCAGGGCGCGCGCCACGCTATAGGTTTTTGGCACGACGTAGCGGATGATCTTCTTCCATCCCGCTATACCTCGTATCGGCTGCGTGCGGATGCCGGCGTCCCAGTGCGTGGCGTAGAAAAACTCCGATTCCAGCTGCGGCTCGTTCAACAAACCCTGCGCGAGGTGATAGGCGTATTGACCGATGCCGGTCAAAGGCGAGAGCAAGGCCGTGGCATTGAACGCAACCCGCATCATTGCGCCTCGGTCTCGGGCATTTCTGCCCGCGCGGCCTCATACATCCAGCGCAAGGTTTCGTCTATCGCGGGATGATGCAGCGGGCCTACGCAGGCTTCAAGACGCGCCGGACTGCCGCAGAGGCGATGAATTTCCGTCGATCGCAGCAAAGCGGGATTGATCTTGATTTCGGGCCGGTACCCGGAGATCTCAGCCAGGATGTCGATCACCTTTTGCAAGGCGATCGGCCGGTTGGAGCAGATGTTATAAACCTCGCCGGCTTCCCCATATTGCAATAGCCTGAGGTAGGCCTCGCACACGGTGCGCACGTCGTTGTACTCGCGCAGCACATGGATATTGCCCAACTTCAGTTGCGCATCGCGGCGCGCGAAGTGCATCACGATCTTGGGGATCACAAAGCGCTCGTCATGCCATACGCCGGTATAGTTGAACGGCCGGGCAATCACGATGGGCAAACGCTCACGATACGGCGCGGTCATGTGCTCCATCGCCAGCTTGCTCATCGCATAGTGATTGACGGGCGCCGGCACCACGGTTTCGTCGATCGGCAACACAGGGGAATTACCGTACACATACGCGCTGCTGGCCAACACGATTTTCTGTGGTGCGTGCGGCTGCAGACTCAGGGCCTCGAGCAGATTCAAGGTGCCGAACAGATTCACGCCATACAGGGCGTTTGGATCGGGATGCGTGACCGTGCTGATCGCGGCCAGATGCACGACCCATTCGGGCGCGTAGGCACTGACTTCGGCCAAGACCGCGTCTTTGTCGGTCAGGTCGGCTTCCAGGCCATGCCACTCGTGACCGGCGGCTTGTACTGCCAATGCAAGATGACGCCCGGTGAACCCGCTCGTCCCAGTCAACAATACGCGCATTTAAAAGGACACTCCGCTTGCGTTTCGCGCTAAATCGGCCTCGACCATCATGCGGCACAGCGCTTCCAGCCGAGTTTCAGGCTCCCATCCTAGCTTATCGCGAGCTCGGCTCGGGTCGCCTATCAGCAGATCCACTTCAGTGGGACGATAAAACTTGGGGTTCACGGCCAGCAGGGTTTTACCGGTGGCCATATCGACCGCACGCTCGGTAACGCCCTGACCGATGAACTCCAGCGTGTATCCGGCCGCGCTAAATGCCATGCGCGCGAAGTCGCGCACGGTTTCGCAGCGATGGGTCGCAAGCACGAAGGTGTCGGGCTCATCGGCCTGTAGCATACGCCACATGCCGTCCACATATTCTTTCGCGTAGCCCCAGTCGCGCTTGGCGTCGAGATTGCCCAGTTCCAGGCAGTCGAGTTTGCCGAGGCGGATCTTGGCGGCCGAGTCGGTAATCTTGCGCGTCACGAATTCACGGCCGCGCAAGGGCGATTCGTGGTTGAACAGAATCCCGCTGGAAGCAAAAATATCGTACGACTCGCGATAGTTGACCGTGGTCCAGTGTGCAAATAATTTCGCGCAGCCATAAGGGCTGCGTGGATAAAACGGGGTGGACTCGGTTTGCGGAATGGCTTGGACTTTGCCGAACATCTCCGAGGTCGAGGCTTGGTAAAAGCGGATTTTTGGATTGACGATACGGATGGCTTCGAGCAGATTCAGTGCGCCCACCCCGGTGATTTCAGCAGTGGCAATCGGCTGCTCGAACGACACGCCAACAAAACTTTGCGCGGCCAGGTTATAGACCTCATGCACATCGAACTGTTGCAGCAGGCGCAAAGCGATAGACAGATCCGTCAGGTCGAATTCGCACAGATGCAGATTGGGATGGTTTTCTATCCCCAGTTCGGCAATACGCCAAAAGTTGACCAGGCTGGAACGCCGGTATGCCCCGTATACGGTATAGCCTTTTTCGAGCAGCAACTGGGCAAGATAGGCGCCATCCTGGCCCGTAATCCCTGTGACTAACGCTCGCTTACCCTTGGTTTCCACTGCCGCTGCCATATTCGTCATTCCATGTTGCAAGATACATTTCGCTGCGGGACCGAGTGCAGACTCAGCCCCGCCCGAGACTCAGATTTTGGGATACTCAGATGCCCAATCGGCCCTTAAGCGCGGCCATAGGTGTCATCGAAGCGGACGATATCGTCCTCGCCCAGATACTCGCCACTTTGCACTTCGATCACGACCAGATTGACGAGGCCCGGATTTTCCAAACGGTGGCGATTGCCGGCAGGGATGTAGGTGGACTCATTAGCGTTCAGCCAGGCTTGCTGATCACCGTTGGTCACCTTGCCGACGCCGCTCACAACCACCCAGTGCTCGCTGCGATGGTGATGCATCTGCAGCGACAGCTTCGCCCCCGGATGCACCTCGATACGCTTGATTTTGAAGCGCGGGCCTTCGCCCAGCGTGGTGTAGGTTCCCCAGGGACGATGCACGGTCCGATGCAGCTTGTGGGTTTCATGCCCGTTGAGCTTGAGCTCGGCATACAGATGCTTGACCTCCTGGGCGGAGTCTTTATCGGCGATCAAGAGGGCATCGGGGGTATCGATCACAATCAGGTCGCGCACGCCGACCGCGCCGATCAGCCTGCCCGCGCCGCGTATGTAGCAATCGTCGACATTGCGCAACAAGGCTTCGCCATCGACGCGATTACCGCGCGCGTCGGGCTCGGCCAGCTCACCCAGCGCGCTCCAGGAACCGACGTCGCTCCACCCTATGCTACACGGCACCACCGCGGCTTCGCTCGTCTTCTCGAGCACCGCATAGTCGATCGAGTCTTCCGGCACACGCGCGAAATCGGCTGACGTCAGCTGGATTTGGGAGCCCCCTTCTGCGTGGAGGCGCCGCGCACGGGCCATGGTGGACTGCGTCGCGGCAAGAATGTCCGGGCAATGCGTGTTCATCTCGCGCAGCATGGCACCGGCGGCAAAGCAGAAGATGCCGGAATTCCACAGAAAGCGCCCTGAGTCGACATAAGCCTGGGCGCGCTCCCGGTCGGGCTTCTCGACAAAGCGCCGCACCTGGTTGCCTTCGGCTTCGATATAGCCGTACCCGGTTTCCGGCCGGGTCGGGGTGACGCCGAAAGCCACCAACTTGCCTTGTTGAGCGAGTTTGATCGCGTGCTGGACCGCACGCACAAAACCGCCCTCTTCGGCGATCAGGTGATCCGCCGGCAGCACCACCAAAATGGCATCGTCGCCGTAGGCCTCGGCTACCTGTATTGCCGCACAGGCCACCGCTGCCGCTGTATTGCGGCCAAAGGGCTCAAGAATAAAAGGGGTGGCAATGTCAGCACGGCCCAGCTCACGATATTCGTCTTCGGTCTGAAACACGAGCTCGCGGTTCGTGACTGTCAGAATCTCGGCAATACCGGGCAGGGATGCAGCTCTGAGGAAAGCCTTTTGCAACAGACTCTGCCCATCGGCCAGGCGGATGAATGGCTTAGGGTGCAGCTCCCGCGATACCGGCCAAAGCCGGGATCCTGCACCGCCGCACAATATAGTTGCTATCAGCTTCATATCTCAATTTTTCGACGCCACCGCACACGCTATGGGAAGACGGCGCATTCAAAGTTAGATCGACTGCGCAATCTGGCCAAAGCCGATATCTACCGCGAGATAAGGTCCATAGCGCCAATTGGGGTGTATCGGTCGATACACTCGAAATCAGGCATCACACGCTGCGATTGAGCGCATGCGCTGGCCCACGCTTCGAAGGGTCTGTGAATGACGTGTCTCCTGCTTTTTCTTACCGCGTCTTTAGCGGTCCTATCTGCGACGGCTGGTAATTCGCCAGCAGTAGCGTGGGGTGCGTGCAATCCAGCCTCCTGAAATTCGCACAAACCCTTACAATAGTGACCAGGACGCGCACCGCGGCATGTTGTCGTCAAGATGCCGCGGTGCGGACGGTGGCGTTCTCTCTTGTGGAGCTGCTCCGCCCAATCGTAGTCATGTCGAATTCTCACATAGGGCTAGCGGGAAGTCTGCCCTCAGCGCCTACTTTAGATGGCAGATTCCAATTTGATGGCACCAGCCGATTCCCCCCCTCCCGCCGTTCCTTATGCCATCGGCGATCTGCAAGGCTGTCAAACCGCGTTTACCCGCTTGTTGGACCTGATACCGCCTGCCGCACCGCTCTGGCTGGTGGGCGATCTGATCAACCGGGGCCCGGACTCCCTGGCCACCCTGCGCCAACTGGCAGGCTTGGGCTCACGTGTCAGCACCGTGCTGGGTAACCATGATCTGCACTTTCTGTCGGTGGTGGCAGGCGTGCGCACGCCCAAGGCAGGGGATACCCTGAACCCCTTATTGAGCGCGCCGGATCGAGATGAACTGGTGGAGTGGCTCAGACAGCGGCCGCTGGCCCATGCTGCCGGGTCTTTCCTGATGGTGCATGCCGGCGTTCTGCCGCAATGGGACGCCACCGCCACGCTGGAATTGGCGGACGATATTGCGCGCCAGCTCAGGGGTCCGAAGTGGAAAACCTTCCTGGCAGAGATGTTCGCCGCCCGCCCCGGGCCGTGGTCGCCCGACCTGAAAGGGATAGAGCGGCGCCGGGTGGTGTTGAGCGCGCTGACGCGCATTCGTTTCTGCAACGCTGCCGGCGCCATGGATTTCAAATTCAATGGCGGCCTGACTGAACTGCCGCCCGGTTATCTGCCCTGGTTCGATCAGCCGGCACGGCGCACGGCCGACGTCACCGTCGTGTTCGGGCATTGGGCCGCCGCCGGCCTGATCCTGCGCGACAACCTATGCGGGCTGGATACCGGCTGCGTGTGGGGCAATCGCCTGACCGCGCTGCCGCTGGCAGCCGTCCCGGCGCAGCGGATTCCGGTTCAGGTCGAGTGCCCGAAGACAGCGCTGCTGGAAGTCCCGGTCAACGGGCCTAAATCCGTCAAACAGCCGAGCGCCTGACGACGCCGGCCCCACGCACACGCACACGCACACGCACCGCGTTACCCGCCAGCCGAGGCGTTGTCGCCCGGCGTGTCGTCCACACCGTCTCTCGCCACGCCCTGTGTCCCTGCTCGGCGCGGTGAGGCGATGGTCAGGGTGCGGCCACTTTGCAGATAGGTCAAGGCATCGCCTACCACCTGCTGCGCGGCTTCCGCCAGCGAACGGCGGTCGCTGCCGGACAAGGGCTGCCCCACATACAAGTGCGCCTTCAGCGGGGCGGCATCCAGCATCGCATTGAGCGCTTCCAGCAAGGTGGTGTCGCCGGCATAGGCCGGCGCGGTCGACTGCTTGCCGTGACGGTCTTCATACATCAGACAGATGGGCTGCACCGGCGCATTGGCCAGCACCGGCGCCTGGAACATATTGGCGTGAAACGGCAAGATGTGATGACCTTCGGTGGTGGTGCCTTCGGGGAACACGGCGATCAGCCCGCCGGACTGCAGAATATCGGCCAGCTGGTGCATGATTTTTTTGGCGTCGCTGCGTTTTTCGCGCTGGATAAACACCGTGCCTATGGTCCTGGCCAGCCGCCCTATGACAGGCCATTTGGCGATTTCGGCCTTGGACACAAAGGGCGTCGGCCGCCAGGCGTCGATCACATAAATGTCGATCCACGATACATGGTTGCCCACCACCATCGCGCCGCCGGACAGGGTTTCGCCGTGCTGGTGCACGACCAGCTCGATGCCGCACAAGGCCAGCATGCGTCGCGACCAGTCTCGGATCATCTGTTGCTGGCGCTCGATCGAGACGCGGGGATAGACGGTGACCGCGAGCAGCATGCCGCGTGCGATATGGAGGATCAAACGGGTTTTGCGTAAAGGATGCTTCATCGCTCGTCGAGTCCAGCCTGTCGTATCAGCTATTCAGTTCGGTTGCGTGCCATCATGCGCGGCAGCGCGGTGTGCATAGCACCGACCACGCTAGAAACAAGGATGCCACAGCTCAGCGGGAATCGCTCGCGCTATAGCAGCGGCGTGGCGATGGGCGTCGCTTCCATGCGACGTCTGGTGTGCGCTATGACTCGCGCACGAACACCGGCACCCCGCCCACGACGGTCACGCGAACCTGTCCCGGTAGTTCGTAACCCATAAACGGCGTATTGCGGCCGGCGCTGCACAGGGCCTCCGGTGTCACGCTCCAGTAGGCTTGGGGGTCGAACAGGCACAGATCGGCCGGCGCGCCGATTTCGATACGGCTGCCCACGGCGTGACTGGCGTGCGTGACCGGCAAGCCCAGTTGCGCCGCCGGGCCCGCGCTGACGCGTTCCAGTGCGCGCGCCAACGGCACGCGTGCCGCTTGGGCCCATTGCAAGGTCAGGGACAGCAACAATTCCAGACCGCTCGCGCCAGACGCCGCTTCGCCGAAGGGCCGGCGCTTGCGCTCGGGATCGAGCACACGATGTCCGGAGCAGATTGCATCGATGGTGCCATCCGCCAGACCGGCCTGGATCGCATCGCGGTCACGGTCACCGCGCAAGGGCGGCATCAGTTTGTAATCGCTATCGAAAAAGCCGATGTCGGCATCGATCAGATGGACGTGATGCATGGTCACATCGCAGCTGACGGGCAAGCCCTCGCGCTTGGCGGCACGCATCAGCGCCACGCCCTGAGCGCTGGACAGGTGCTGGATATGCACGCGCACACCGATCTCGCGCACCAGCGTCAGGATAGTTTGCAAGGCGATGATCTCGGCCGCCGCTGGCATGCCGGGCAGGCCCAAACGCGAGGCGACCGCGCCACTGGCCGCCACCGCGCCACGCGCCAGATGCGGATCCTGCGCCCGCAACCAAACCGGAAAACCCAGGCTCGCCTCGTAGCTCAGCGCATTCCACAAGACCTGGGTATCGGCCAGGGCCACCTCGGCTTGCGAGTAGGCAATACAGCCGGCCGCGCTTAAGCGCGCCAGCTCCGCCAGGGCACTCCCTTGCAGCCCTTGCGTCAGCGCACCCAGGGGAAAGAGTCGCACCGCGCTATGGCGCGCGGCACGCTGGCTTAGCATCTCGACGGCATCGACCGTATCAAGCACCGGGTCGAGATCGGGCGGGCACACCACGGCGGTCACGCCACCGGCCAGCGCCGCCTGCAGTTCGCACGCCAACGCGGCCTCGCCGGTCGGCACGCGCGCGCACAGATCGATCAAACCCGGTGCCACCACCAGGCCCGAGGCATCGATAGTGCGCTCGGCTTGAAAGCAGTCCGGTGCCGCGCCGATTGCGACGATGCGGCCATCGGCCGCGTACAGGTCGGCGCGCACAGTGCCGTCGGCTGCGATGCTGCCCGGGGCCGAGTTTGTGTGTGAGCCCGGCTGGGTCGCCTGCGCGGGCAGCACCAGCCGGCCGCCTTGAATATGTAGCTTCATGCGCTTACCGTCGTTCCGGGTTGATCTTGCGTATTCATGGCGCTCCGATTCAGATTCGATTCAGACTCGATTCAGCGCAGCACGCCCGCCACCATGCCCAACACGGCCATGCGCACCGCAACCCCGAAGGTGACCTGATGCAGGATGACCGACTGCGGTCCGTCCGCCACTTCCGAGGCAATCTCGACCCCACGATTGATCGGTCCCGGATGCATCACGATGGCGTCGGGTGCCGCCACCGCCAGCCGCTCAGGCGTCAGGCCGTAACGTGCAAAGTACTCGCGCGACGATGGCAGCAAGGTGCCGTTCATTCTTTCGTTCTGCAGCCGCAGCATGATGATGACGTCGGCCCCCCGCAGTCCCTCATCGATTGCGTGGCACACGCGCACGCCCATCTGCTCGATGCCATCCGGCAGCAGCGTGCGTGGCCCGACCACACGAATTTCGGGGGCCCCCAGTGTGGTCAGGGCATGGATATCCGAGCGCGCCACCCGCGAATGCAACACATCACCCACAATCGCCACGGTCAAACCACGAAATCCGCCCTTGTAGTGGCGGATGGTGGCCATGTCGAGCAAACCCTGGGTCGGGTGCGCATGACGGCCATCGCCCGCATTGACCACATGCAGATGCGGCGCACAGTGTTGGGCGATCAGATGCGCCGCGCCGCTTTGCGCATGGCGCACCACAAAGATGTCGGCATGCATGGCCGACAGATTACGGATGGTGTCGAGCAGAGATTCGCCCTTGCTGGTCGACGAGGCCTGGATGTCCAGATTGGTCACCCCGGCACCCAGGCGCCGCGCGGCCAGCTCGAAGGTGGTACGGGTCCGGGTGGAGTTCTCGAAAAACAGATTGAACACCGACTTGCCTTGCAGCAACGGCGCGATCGGCGCATAGGCGCTCGATTGCTCCGGGCCTTGCGATGCTTCACCTGAACGCGCTTCACCTGAACGCGCTTCACCCAAAGGCAACTGCACCGCAAACTGCGTGGCGATCTCGATGATGCGCTCGATCAGCACACGCGGCAGGCCTTCTATGGTCAGCAGATGCTTCAGTTCACCCGCGCGCGTCAGTTGCGGATTGGCCCGGATAAAACCGGGCGCGATGCGATTCATGGGTTGCCGCTCCGTTGCTGCCGTCCGCTACGCGCCTTGGGCAGGCTGAAATTCGTCGAAATACTGTTGCAGAATAATGCGCGCGGCTTCGGCGTCGAGACCGCGCCAATTCGGATCGTCGGCAAACTCGGCCGCGGCGACCGTCGAATAGCGCTCGTCGACCCACACCACGGGCAGACCGAAGCGGCCATTCAATTGATTGCCGAAGCGCTTGGCGAGCTGGGTCATGGCGTGCGGCGCGCCGTCCGGATGCACCGGCAGCCCTACCACCAGCCGCTGCGGGCGCCATTCGGCAAGCACCTCGGCCACGCTTTGAAAGCGGTATTCGCGATTGCGGTTCTCGATGATTTTTAGCGCGCGGGCCTGTCTGAGCAGCATATTGCCGACCGCGACACCGATGCGTTTTTCGCCGTAATCGAAGGCCAACAGGGTTTCTTCGGCACTCATGCGCGCTCCCCTCGGGGCGCGCGTGCGCGGCGCAACTTACGCATGCCCGGCTTCGCCGGACAGCATCGCCATCGAAATGCCGAGCAGCGACAAGGCCGCTTCGAAACGTTTTTCGGCCGGGGTGTCGAACAGGACGGCGGGCGCCGCCTCGACCGTCAACCAGCCGTTGCGCGAGATTTCGTCTTCGAGCTGACCGGCGCCCCACCCGGCATGGCCCAGCGTCAGCAGGAAGCGGCTCGGGCCTTCGCCATGCGCGACCGCCTCCAGCACATCCTTGGAGGTGGTCATTTCGAGCCCGCCCGGGATCGAGATGGATGACGTATAGTGTTGTTGGGTCGGATCATGCAGCACGAAGCCGCGCTCGGTTTGCACCGGGCCGCCGAAATACACCGGCAGATGCTGCAGGGGTTCGATCTCCAGACTCAAATCGATGCGATCGAACAGCGACTTCAAGTCGATATCGGTCGGACGATTGATCACCAGGCCCAAGGCGCCACGTTCGTTGTGCTCGCACATATAGACCACCGTTCCTGCAAAGGTCGGATCCGCCATACCTGGCATCGCGATCAGGAACTGGTTGGTAAGGTTGATGCGCTGCGCGGAGCGCTCGGTACTCTTGGACATAAATCTTATCTTAGCAAAGACCAGCCATCGCTATGGCCGAATTCGAATCTGGACTCTTGTGGTTCCGGCGCGACCTGCGCACGGTCGACCAAACAGCACTTTATCACGCGCTGACACGTTGCCGGCGCGTCTACTGCGTGTTCGTGTTTGAGCGCGCCATTCTGGCGCCGCTACCCGCTCACGACCGTCGCCTCGCCTTTATTCATGCCAGCCTGCAGGAACTCGACGCCGACCTGCGCGCGGCCGGCGGCGCCCTGCTGGCGCGCCACGGCGACGCCATCACCGAGATTCCGGCACTGGCCCAGGCGCTGGGCGTGCAAGCCGTGTTCGCCAACCATGATTATGAACCTTTCGCGCTGCAACGCGATGCGGAAGTGGCGCGACGTCTCGACGCCCAGGGCATGGCGTTGCTGACCGACAAGGATCAGGTCATTTTCGAGAAAAGCGAGCTGCTGACCGGGGCCGGACGCCCCTATACAGTGTTCACCCCGTATAAACGCGCCTGGCTTGCGGCACTGACACCCGCTCATCTGGCGCACCGGCCATCCGAAGCGCATTTGCGCGCGCTGGCGCAGCCGCCAGCCGCGCTCGATCGCGGCCTGCCGGCGCTGGCCGAACTCGGCTTCGGCGCGGCCGAGGCCCCGCCGGTACCGGCCGGCGCCAGTGGGGCACAGCGTTTATTCGATGACTTCAAACCGCGTCTGAGCGGCTATGCCAATACGCGCGATTTTCCGGCGCTGAAGGGTCCCAGCTATTTGTCCACGCATTTGCGCCACGGCACCATCTCGATCCGGGCACTGGCCCGAGTGGCTTTCGACGCGCAGCGTCGGGGCGACCGCGGTGCCGAGATCTGGCTGTCCGAATTGGTGTGGCGCGATTTCTATTTCTCGGTGCTGCATCATCACCCCTATATCGGCCAGCCGGACGCGCACGCGGCACTCAAGCCCGAATACGACCGTATCGAATGGGAACAAGGCTCAGCCGCCGACGCGCACTTTGCAGCCTGGTGTCAGGGGCAGACCGGTTACCCGCTGGTGGACGCCGCGATGCGGCAACTGAACAGCAGCGGCTATATGCACAATCGCCTGCGCATGGTGACCGCCAGCTTTCTGATCAAGGATCTGGGGATAGACTGGCGCCGCGGCGAAGCGTATTTCGCCGCGCAATTGAACGACTTCGATCTGGCCGCCAACAATGGCGGCTGGCAGTGGGCGGCATCCAGCGGGTGCGATGCGCAGCCGTATTTCCGGATTTTCAATCCGATCACGCAGTCGGAGAAATTCGACCCGGACGGCAAGTTTATCCGCCGCTACGTGCCCGAGCTGGCCGCCCTGCCGGCGCGAGCCTTGCATGCACCGTGGCTGGCCAAACCGGAGGTGCTGCGCGACGCTCAATTGTCGTTGGGCATCGACTACCCCATGCCCATCATCGACCACGCCAGCGCCCGTGCGCGCACGCTGGCGCGCTATGCGGTGGTCAAGAGCAAGCATGTCGGCGCGCCTGACGGGGTGGAAGTGGATGCGGAAGCGGATGTATGAGCTGATGCATCCGCCGAGACACCCGCCGACACGCCAGCCCACACCTCAGTCCACACCCAGACCGGCGACGCGAACCGGGCCACACCATGCCGCCCCGCACAGCCGTGCTTAATGCCAGGCCGGCAGTACCCCCGAGGCGCGGCGGTCCGATTCGATCAGGGTGATCAAGTCGGCCAGGGCTGCCGCTGGGTCGGCCGGGGCGATCCCGGCAGCCACCTGATGCAGCATGCGCCGCAAGGCCTCGGCGCCGTTTTCCAGCGTACGCGAATTGGTCGCCACGGCGGTGGCCGAGCCGGCCGCCGCGTGCGCCACGCGCCGCCAGGCCAGGCCCAGCGCATCGGCCAGCGTGGCCACCCCACCCAAGCCCACCGCACTGGCGGCGGCACCCAGCCGATAGGCCGCGTCGCCTGCTTGCAAAGCGGCGCTGGCGTCGGGTTTGCCGGGGCGCGGGTTGGCGGCTGCGTAGATGGTCAGTGCGGATATCGCCGCATCCGCCGTCTGCAGAAAATCTTCATAGACCAGCACATGCACGCGCAGGGCACCGATGCCGCGCAGCGATTGGCGCGAAGGCGCGACACCCGGGGCCTCGGGCGGCAACGCGGTAAGCCCGAGCGGAGGCTCAAGCGCTTGCAGGCGCGCTGTGGCGTCGGCATCCCATAGGGAGCGCACCGCGCTTTCGGGTCCGCTGAACCAGTTGATCGACAAACCGTAATCGCGCAGTAATTCGATGGCATCGGCGTCGCCAGCGGCCGCGCCGTGCAATGCAAAGCCGCGCCATAGCAAGGCTACCGCCATACGCGCAATGGCAGCCGGGGCTACCTTGGCGCCGCGTGTTTGCTCGGCCAGCAGCATATTGAAACGCGCATACAGGCGCTTGGCTTCGGCATCGCGGGCGCGACCGACGGTGCGCAGGCCTTTCAGCACGCCGCCGGCCAGACGCCAGGCATCATAGGGATCGGGGCCGGTGAGCGCGGAGAAACAATCGGCGAACAGATCCAGCGCGGCTTCGGCTTGCGCGTTATCGCTGGCGCGCAACAGCCCGAGCAAGGCTTGCTCGTAGCGGGCGCGCCAGTGGGCCAGTTCGTTTTCGTCGAAGGCGGGATCGAGCAACGCCGGCGGCACGGGCCGGCCGGCCAGCGCGAGTTCATCCAGGCTGATGGCGGCCGCGGCCCGCACCGGATCGTCGGCCAGCATCGCGCGCAGTGCCTGGTAGTGAGAGAACAGCGTATAGCCGCAGGTCACTTCCCACAGATTGTGGCGCGAGATGGCCGCGCGGAAATCGCGCAGCGCGATCCCGAACAAGGCACGGTTTTCGCCGCTGGCGGTGGCCTGGGGCAAGGCAAAGATCAGTGCCTCGGCAAAGCGCAGCGCACTGGCCCAGCCTGCCGCACGTAACGCATTGGCCGCGAGAATAAGCGGCGCCGCGGCATCGGTGCCGGATTCGAACGCCTCAAGCGCGCTTTTGAGGGCGCGTTCCGCACTGGGTACACTGCCGCCGCGCGGATTGGGCACGATGTCCCAGTAAGGCGAGGCGGTCGCTTGAGCTTCCAACGCGGCTGACCGAGCCGCAGACTGCGATTGATCCATGCATACTCCGTGTCAGGCCTGGCGCGTGAGTCGCGATCGTGGTGGATTAGCGGATCAGATGACCACCATCTCGAAGTCTTCCTTGCGCGCACCGCATTCCGGACAGGTCCAGTTGATGGGCACGTCTTCCCAACGCGTGCCCGCGGGAATCCCTTCTTCGGGCACGCCGGCCTCTTCGTTGTAAATCCAGCCACAAATCAGGCACATCCAGCTTTTATATTCCATGCTCTCGGTCGCTTATATCAGTCACTTGGTACATTGCGTTGAATTGACGATTCGGGCAAACCATCCGTTACAATGCAAAACCGAGATGGTACCGTGTTGCCGCGCCGCTGGAAAGCACGCCCAATCGGCTTAGCCGTGTTCAAACTCATTGATTCGATTAAAAAACTTAATGCCCAGCAACACCCATCCGGACACGCCACCCATCGTACTGTGTTTCGGCCTGGCCGACCCGACCGGCGCTTCCGGCCTGCAGGCCGATCTGCTGACCCTGGCCAGCATGGGCTGCCATGGCGTGACGGTGCTCACTGGCTATACCGTCAGCGATTCAGCCGGCGTCGATGAAGTCATCGGTATCGATGCCGATACAGTCGCCACCCAAGCGCGCAAGCTACTCGAAGACATGCCGGTCGCGGCGTTCAAGATTGGGGCGACAACACGCGCCGATATCGTCTCGGCCATCGCCGAGGTGGTCGCCGATTACGACGACGTGCCGCTGATCCTCGCGCCCGACTTTACCCTCGACGATGAACACGTGCTGGCCGCCGACGAACTACGCGAGGCCATCGCCGAATTGCTGGCGCCGCAGACCACCGTGCTGGTGGCCGACCGCGGCGACCTGCTGCAACTGGCACAGCCCGACAGCGACGCCGACGCGCCGACGCTGACCCACGCCCTGAACGAAATCCTGGAACGCGGCTGCGAATACATCCTGGCCAGCGAAACCGGCACCCTGCGCACCACCTGCACCCTGTACGGGGAAGAAGGTCAGGTCCGGCAGGATCAGTGGGAACGCAGCCCGCACCGTATCCTGGGCCTGAACGACACGCTGGCCTCGGCCATCGCCGCCTTGCTCGCCAACGGGCTGGAGCCGCCCGAAGCCATCCGCGAAGCGCAGGAATACCTGCATCAGGCAAGCCGCTCGGCGTTTCGCCCGGGTATGGGCGCTTATTTGCCGGACCGCTTTTTCTGGGCTAAAACCGACGATAAAGAGACCCCTGAAGAGGGCGATGCCTGAACAGCCCAGCGCCTAAGCAATATCAACACAGCCCGATCTCAGGTTCAGGCTGCGACAGCCCCTCCACTACCGGCCCCTAGACTCGATGCACCAGCTCATGCTGGGGGCTTACCTCTCCTGCATCGTTTTCTGTTCAAAGAAGCTTGCCGCCACATAACGAAGCAAGTTTGTGGATGTTGACGCTCTGTCGTACAGCAAGCCGACATCTTGCTTCTCCATAATGAAGCAAACATCAATTAATTGCTTCATTATGAGGAAGCAATTAATTGATGTTTGCTAGCCTATAGGCTATCATTTTTTATTATTTGATACCCTATGGGCCAGCAAAATGGACTCCAGACTGAAGCAGCTTCGGCTTGAGCAGGTTCAGGCATCGACTGCGGCATACTCGGATTTGACCCACCGCCGGCCCCCGCCGCGCGGATGGTTGAAGGCTATCCGAGAGTCGTTAGGCATTACCGAGCGACAGCAAGCCGAGCGCTTAGGCATTACCGGTTCGACCCTGCACAAATCGGAATTGGCGGAAGCTGAGGAGCGCATCACGCTGGGACAATTGCGCAAGTTGGCCGACGGGCTGGACTGTGAGCTGGTCTATGCTCTGGTGCCCAGAAAGCCACTGACGCAGGTGATCGAAGAGCGAGCACGCGCAATCGCTCTGCGGGAAGTGAGTGGCGTTGCGCACACCATGAGTCTGGAAGACCAACGCCCAGCACACGACCGACTTCGCAAACAGGTTGAGCAGAGAACGGCTGAACTCCTTCGGGGCCGCTGGTCCGACCTATGGCGATAGATTTATCCGAGCAGGATGGCCAGACACCGCTTGACCCCGACGAGCTTGCAGGGTTGATGCCGACGCACCTGACCACCCAGGGCGACCTGAATGACTGGGAACAGGAAAACATTCTGCAAGCCGTGCGTTGGGCGCGCCGTCAACGCAAGGTCGATGTCCTCGGCGAGGCCTTCTGTCGCAACCTTCATAAGAAAATGTTTGACCAGACGTGGGCGTGGGCAGGTACGTTCCGCAGGTCCGACAAGAATATCGGATGTGACTGGACTCAGATCAGCGTCAAGCTGAGCAACCTCTTCGCTAACACACGCTGGTGGGTCGATAACGGCACATTCCCGCTCGATGAAATTGCCGCGCGTTTTCACCGCGAGCTAGTGTGAATTCATCCTTTTCCAAACGGCAATGGCCGACACGCACGAATGATGGCTGATGCACTCTTGCGCAGCATGGGACAGGAGCCATTTGCGTGGGGCGGTGGCGGGACACTGGTTCATGCGGATCGTGCCCGCGCCAACTATTTAACCGCCTTACGCGCGGCGGATATAGGTGACTACAGTTTGCTCCTGGCCTTTGTGCGAAGTACGGCTTAACCATCGCACGACAGACGTAAAAAAACCGCGGCCAAAGCCGCGGTTCTTTGTTGGCCGGCGCCTTGCGACGCCGGCCTGGCACTGCATGAATTCGAGTCTGAACCCGAATTACATGTCCATGCCCATGCCACCCATACCACCCATGCCGCCCATGCCGCCGCCCGGCATTGCCGGTTCTTCCTTGGCGACTTCCGACACAGCGCAGTCGGTCGTCAGCAGCAGACCTGCCACCGAAGCGGCGTTTTGCAGTGCCGTGCGGGTCACCTTGGTCGGATCCACCACACCGGCTTCCACCAGGTCGACGTACTCGCCGGTTGCAGCGTTGTAGCCGTAGTTACCTGCACCCGCTGCGACAGCAGCCACCACCACGCTGGCTTCTTCGCCACCGTTGGTGACGATCTGACGCAGCGGCTCTTCCATCGCGCGCAGCACGATCTTGATACCCGCGTCTTGATCGGCGTTCAGGCCCTTCAAACCAGCGATTGCAGCGCGAGCACGGATCAGTGCCACACCGCCGCCGGGGACGATGCCTTCTTCAACGGCAGCGCGGGTAGCGTGCAGTGCGTCTTCGACGCGTGCCTTCTTTTCCTTCATTTCGACTTCGGTCGCAGCACCGACCTTGATCACGGCCACACCGCCGGCCAGCTTGGCCACGCGTTCTTGCAGCTTTTCGCGATCGTAGTCCGAGGTGGCTTCTTCGATCTGGGCACGGATTTGCTTCACGCGTGCTTCGATGTTCTTCGCGTCGCCAGCACCGTCGATCACCGTGGTGTTTTCCTTACCCACTTCGATACGCTTGGCTTGACCCAGGTCCGCCAGGCTAGCCTTTTCCAGCGTCAGGCCGGTTTCTTCGGCGATGACTTGGCCGCCCGTCAGGATGGCGATGTCTTCCAGCATGGCCTTACGACGATCGCCGAAGCCCGGAGCCTTGACGGCCGTGGTCTTCAGGATGCCGCGGATGTTGTTCACCACCAGCGTTGCCAGGGCTTCGCCTTCGACGTCTTCAGCGATGATCAGCAGCGGACGGCCAGCCTTGGCGACTTGTTCCAGGATCGGCAGCAGATCGCGAATGTTCGAGATCTTCTTGTCGTGCAGCAGCACGAACGGGTTTTCCAGGATCGCGACTTGCTTTTCCGGGGTGTTGATGAAGTACGGCGACAGGTAGCCGCGGTCGAATTGCATCCCTTCGACCACTTCCAGCTCGTCTTCCAGCGACTTGCCGTCTTCCACCGTGATCACGCCTTCCTTGCCCACCTTGGCCATCGCTTCAGCGATACGATCGCCGATCGACGAATCGCTGTTGGCCGAGATCGAGCCGACTTGAGCGATTTCCTTGTTGGTGGTGCAGGGCTTGCTGATCTTGCGCAGTTCTTCGATCGCGGCCGTCACAGCCTTGTCGATACCGCGCTTCAGGTCCATCGGGTTCATGCCCGAAGCGACCGACTTCATGCCTTCACGGACGATCGATTGCGCCAGCACGGTAGCCGTGGTGGTGCCGTCGCCAGCGTTGTCGCTGGTGCGCGAGGCCACTTCCTTGACCATTTGCGCGCCCATGTTCTGGAGCTTGTCCTTCAGCTCGATTTCCTTCGCGACCGACACACCGTCCTTGGTCACGGTCGGGCCGCCGAAGCTGCGCTCGAGCACCACGTTACGGCCCTTCGGACCCAGCGTGACTTTCACTGCGTTGGCGAGAATGTTCACGCCTTCGACCATCTTGGCACGGGCGGTATCGCCGAATACGACGTCTTTAGCTGCCATCTTTACAACTCCTTGAATGCGTTTTTCACTGAAGCCAGGCCGATCGAGCGGCCCCGACCTGCTTGATTACTTTTGCACCACGGCCATGATGTCTTCTTCGCGCATCACCAGCACTTCGCTGCCGTCGATCTTGACGGTCTGGCCAGCATACTTGCCGAACAGGACGCGATCGCCGACCTTGACGTCGAGCGCGATCTGCTTGCCGCTGTCATCACGCTTGCCCGGGCCGATGGCCAGCACTTCACCTTGGTCCGGCTTTTCTGCCGCAGCTTCGGGGATCACGATGCCCGAGGCAGTCTTGGTTTCTTGATCCAGGCGTTTGACGATCACACGGTCGTGCAAAGGACGAAGGTTCATACATACTCCTCACAGATTTCAGAGAACACGAGCGAACCGGCGGCGACGTGACGACTTAAGCGGTCGCACCGGCATAGATATTCCGTTTTCGGGATTGTTAGCACTCTCCGCCAACGAGTGCTAAGTATATGGGTGAGACGTGACAAATTCAAGGCGGGGG
>Ga0116226_10001813_pt1 | contig 18517 bp, 18 predicted proteins | sample S1TSphfallax_FD_89692 | JGI IMG/M metagenome (GOLD analysis project Ga0116226, IMG submission 89692) | Host-associated microbial communities from peat moss isolated from Minnesota, USA - S1T2_Fa - Sphagnum fallax MG | ecosystem: Host-associated > Plants > Peat moss > Unclassified | place: USA... | reverse complement strand
TCCTCTTTCCCTCCCCTTGATGGGGAGGGTGGCGCGCCAGCGACGGGTGGGGTGGTGCCGTAGCCGCCGCTCGCGCAGATCAAGTCCCGCACCTCAACCCTCGCGGCAACATTCCCCCACCCGGCGCTCCGCGCCACCCTCCCCACAAGGGGGAGGGAGAGCGATTGCTGGATTGCCCGCCGATTCCGATAGTGGACGAGATATGTACACTCCCTAGCGCGCAGCAGGGGAGGAATTTCATCCCATCAAAACCGATAGCGGATCCCGCCATAGGCAGCGATTGGCGAGGCCGGGCTTTGGAAGCGGTTATCGATGCCGGGACCGTTGGTGACGCCATCGGCCGGAATACCGGGCGCGCCGACGCCGGTTGGGTCGCCTAGAACGCCGAATGAGGAATATTGCGCGTTGAACGCATTATCCAGCGTGGCAAACAGCTCGATCCGGTCGGTGAGTTCGTAGCTTGAATGCAGATTAACCACGACATAGCCATCAAGCGGGCGGAGCTGGTTGGATTCATCGCCCCGATAATATTGCGCGCCGACATAGGTCAGGCTGCCACCAACCAGCCAGCCATCGAGGATGCGGTAATCGGCACCGGCCTTGAGCCGATGCTGCGGGATGCCCGGCAGATGATCGCCCGGCTTCACAAAAATATTGCCGCTGGCATTCTGATAGGGGTTGGACGGTGAGTTCAGCGTCAGGGAAGACTCAAACGTGGCATCGACATAGCTGTAATTGAGGTAGGACGACCAGGCTGAGTCGCGATATTTGAGACCAAGTTCGGCGCCCTGCCGGCGCGTGCCGCCGATATTCTGGAAATAGCCGGCGCTGAGCGATGTCGCGATCCCATAAATATCGTCGGTGAGATCGGTGCGGAACAGGCTGGCATTCCAGGTAATCCGGGCGTTGTCGCCCAGCCAGTCGGGTGCGAGCGTCCCGCGAAAGCCGGTTTCATAGGTGGCTGAGACGACCTGCTTCAGGGTGGGTGGGTCGCTCGCCAGAGATGATGGCAGCAGGCAGGGTTTCAGCGGATTCGAGCATTCGATCTCGCTTGCCGTGGGCGCGCGGCTGCCCTCGGAATAGCCGGCATAGAAGGTGAGGTTCGGCGTAATCTTGTCGGTAAAGCCCAGCGCCGGATTGAACCGGGAATAGCGGCTCTGCCCGTTGAGCGCCGAGCCCAGCTGGTCGGCAAGATCAATCAGCGCGACGTTATATCGCCCACTTGCCGTGATCGAGAGGTCGGGCGTGAGATCCAGCGTGTCGGTGATGAAGAGACCGTAATAGCTGTTGGTCGCCTGAAGACCGACCGGCGTCGCAGTGAACTGATTACCCTCCGGCGTATCGACATAAAGCCCGCCATAGAGCACCCGCAACTGGCTGTTGATCGTGCCGATTTCCGCGCTCGACTGAAAATCCGTATCGGCGCTGTCTACCGTCGCACCGACCGATAGCTGATTGGGATGCGACAAAACCGATTGCGTCGAATTCGCCTGTAAGGATCCACCCAAGCCGACCGAGCGGATCGATTCGAAATCATTCTCGCCGATCGGGATGCGGCCCCCATCCGAAATATCCGGCAACAGCTTCCCGGCAGAATTGGTCAGCGGCGTGACCCCGTCGCCCTGACACAGATAGCCGGCATAGCGGGCATCGGTGCAGCTCGTGTAATCGGTGGTATTGCCGTTTACCACAGTCTGGCGAAATTCGCGGTAGTAGAATTCGCTGTCGATCGACAGGGAATCGGTCGGCCGCACGGTACCGGAGAGCGTCACGAATTCGAGCTGATTGAAATTGCTCTGCGGCGTTGTGAAATCGAGCGCGCGATTGACCGCCAATTCCTGAACCGGTGTCGAGGACTGCCCGAACAGCCGGTTATTCGCGCCGGTGAAGCTGAGATCCAGCGTCACCAGATCCGTGTGTGCGCTGAGGTCGCTATAAAACTGCCGCAGCGAGTCGGGCGAGAATTCGCGCCACCCGTCCGAGTCCAGCACGCGGCCGGCGACATAGGCGCCCCACGGCCCGGAATTCACACCATACTCGATGGATGCCTGACGCTGACCGAACGACCCGCCGGACAGCTCGATCTCGCCCCCCGGCGCGGTGAAACCATTCTTCATGCTGACGATCACCGCCCCGCCCAGCGCGTTCAGCCCATAGACCGGATTGGAACTCACCACGGCAAGCCGGTCGACCGCGATATCGGGAAACAGATCCCAATTGACCGCATCGCCGAACGCTTCGTTGATCCGCACGCCATTCTGATAGACCGCGAGTCCCTGCGGTGTCCCGACCACCGGCGACGCCTCGAAGCCGCGATAGAGAATGTCCGGCTGGTACGGGTCGTCGAGATTATCGTTGATGCTGACGCTGCCCAGTTCATCCTTGAGCGCGGTCAGCACACTGGGCGAGCCTTCGCGCGATATGTCGGTCGAAGAGAGCGTTTGGGTATTGCCTGGGATCTTGTCGATATCGATACCGGTGCCCGGCAGCGGGCTGGTGCCGATCACCGTGACTTCGGGCAGTGGCGTTGTATCGTTCGTCGGTACGGCCGCCTCGGCCCAAGCCACCCCCGGTGCCAGAAGGATTAAACTCGTCACCCGAACCGCTCGTAACCGCATAGATCCGCCCCTGTTCTTGATTAGCGCGGATTAACGCTGAGAACGGCGTCGATGCCAACGGGATAAACTTCCCGATTTTTGGGACGATCCTTCCCGACCTTTGATCACGGCCCGTAGCAGCGTGTGCGGCGGCGCCGTTTGATGGCATTATCTCCAAAAATAGCCGAGTGGAGGAAATATGCGGTCCGTCAAATATGCCTGGTTGCTGGTGCTGATTCCGGTCTGCGGCAGCGTTGCGTTGGGTGCTACGGCAAAGCTCCGTTTTTGGAATTTGACCGCGACCACGATCACCGAACTCTTTCTGGCACCCGCCGGCACCGATCATTACGGCCCCAATCAATGTCTTAATGACCCGGACAAAGCGGTTGATGCCGACGAACGGCTGACGCTGACTGGCGTCGAGCCCGGTCAGTACGATGTCAAACTGACGGACAAGAACAAGCGGCACTGCGTGCTGCACAATATCGAGCTCAAGCCAGATGGACCCTATTCCTTTGCAATTGGCGAGGATGATCTGAAAGCCTGCACGAAATGATCGCAAGCATCGGCCGATTTCTATGACGCTGCGGCTTCGGCTGATCATTCTGATTGCGGCGATGTTGAGCTGCAGCCTTGCCGCGGGCGGGGTGCTGGCCTGGCATCATGCCGTCCGGTCCGTGCGCACCGAGATGGCTGCAGCGCTGGGTGTCGGGCGGCAGACCGTGCAGACCATGCTCGGCCTGTCCGGCGCGGTCCCGGATCATCCGGTCGAGCTGGTCAGGGCGTTCGATGGTGATCGGCATGTGCGGGCGCTTTTGGTGGCGCCGGACGGGACGATGATCGCTGAATCGCGATTTCCGCTGGGTAAACATCCACCACCGCCCTGGTTTATCAAGCGCTTTACCGGCACCGGCGGCACTGTGCGGGTCGTCCTGCCGGGCGGCGATACAGTGTTGATCGAGACGGATGCCCATAACGAAGTCGGCGAGGTGTGGACCAGCTTTCGCGATGCGCTGGTCATTCTGACGTTGTTCTGTGCGCTGACCACCGGATTCATCTATTGGGGGGCAGGCTGGAGCTTGCGCCCGCTGCTTCGACTGGCCGACGGGCTGGGCGCGATCGGGCGGGGCGATTATGCGATGCGGCTGCTTCCCGCCGGCCCGCCCGAATTGGCCGGCCTTACGCGCGATTTCAATCGTATGGCGGGATTGCTGGCCGAGCTGCGGCAGCGCAATGATCGCCTGACGCAACAGCTTTCGACACTTCAGGAAGAAGAGCGCGCCGATTTGGCACGGGATCTCCATGACGATGTCGGACCGTTCCTGTTCGCCGCAACCGTGGATGCGGCGATGATTGCCCGTCAAATTCACCCGACGACACCGGCGATCGGGCAGCGCATCAGCGCCATCCAGGAATCGATCGGTCATGCACAGGCCCGGATCCGCGATATCTTGCGGCGCTTGCGCCCATCGGCCTTATCCGATGTCGGACTGACCCAGGCGACGCAGAATCTGGTCCAATTCTGGCAGCATCGTCACCCGGACATCGCGATCACATTGGAGATTGACGTCCCCGAACGCGGCATCGGGACGGAGCTCGACGCGGCCGCCTATCGCATCATTCAGGAAAGCATTCACAACGCCATCCGCCATGCCGATCCAAGCCGGATCGATATCGTCGTTACGATCGATGAAACAGTCCTCCGCATCGCCGTCCGGGATGATGGCGATGGCTTCGACATGACGCGGCCGGACGGGTATGGCCTGGTCAGTATGCAGGAGCGCGTTGCGGCACTGGGCGGCGTGTTTTCGATCGCCGCGTCCGATGGCTCCACGGGCACCTTATTGGCCGCCGAATTGCCTTTGACGATGGAATCGGCCTTCTCATGAAGTTCCTGATCGTCGATGATCACGCCATTGTGCGGTCCGGCCTGACCCGGCTGCTGACAGCGTTGGGCGATGTCGAGATTACAGAAACCGGCAATGGCCGCGACGCGCTCGATCTCTTTCGGTCGATGCGGCCGGATCTCGTGCTGCTCGACATTAATCTGCCCGGCCTGGGCGGTCTGGAATTGCTGCGCCGCTTCCGGCTCGACGACCCGGCCGCGTGCGTGCTGATGTTCAGCATGCATGACGAGGCGATTTACGCCCGCCGCGCGCTCCAGGCCGGCGCACGCGGTTACGCCACTAAGAATATCGATCCAGACGCGCTTCTGACGGCGATCACCCGGATTCTGAACGGTGGCCGGTACATCGAGCCGACGATTGCCGAGGATCTTGCCTTGCGCAGTCTTGGGGATACGCAATCAAACGATCAGCTGACGGCCCGGGACCTGGAGATTTTGCGACTGCTGGCGGAGGGGAGCAGCCTATCCGAAATCGCCGACCGATTGGCGCTCAGCTATAAAACCGTCGCCAATAATTGCAGTCAGATCAAAGCCAAACTCGGCGTCGTTCGCACCGCCGACTTGATCAGACTATCGATCGAAATGGGGAGTTCGTGAAAGCAACATCGCCGCGGCAAGCCGTCGCTCCGCGCCACCCTCCCCACAAGGGGGAGGGAGACACGACAGTGTCGGGACCTACTTCAGCGTCTCGAGATAGGCGATCACATTATCCCGATCGGTCTGGTCCTTGAGCCCGACGAACAGCATCTTGGTGCCCGGAACAAAAGCCTTCGGATTGGTGATCCAGGTATTCAACGTCTCCGGATCCCAGGTCTTGTCGGCAGCCTTCATCGCGTCGGAATAGTTGAAGTCCGCAATGCTCGCCGAATGGCGCCCTACGACGCCCCAAAGGCTCGGGCCGACCTTGTTAACGCCCTGCTCCGGCGAATGACAGATCGCACATTTCTTGAAAACGACCTTACCCGCCTCGGCATCGCCAGCCGCGAGGGCGTGATTGGCCAGCACAACCATGCTAAGGCCAGCGAGCAGCCTGTAAATAACGCGCATTCTACCTGTCTCCTTGGGTTTATAAAGGCTTCATTCAACTATAGTCCGCGGCGTCGCCACGGCCAGGGGTAACCCGGCTGCAGCCCAGCCTTCCGTACCATCGGGATACCAAAGCGCATCGGTATAACCATAAACGGCCGCGCGCTTGGTCGCATTCCAACTCATCCAGCATTGCGCAAGGCAGTAAAACACAACAGCCTTGCTCTTGTCCTCTTTTGTAGCAATGCTCAGGTTTCGTTGAAACCATCGGTCGAGCTGTTCGCTTATGGCACCCCGGCCGACATCGGGTAACCAGATACTCCCCGGAATATCGCGACGCGGTTCCGGCATCCAAGGCGCACCAGGCAGCATTCCATCCGGCCGACGCGGCGCCGGCAACACGTCGATCAACACCGCCCCATCCTTATCCAGCAGCGCTTTCAATGCGGCAGTGTGGATAACGTGGCCACCTTTGACGGTATCCGGCACGGGCGCCTTATAATTATCGAGGCGATACCCATCCGGCTCCGGGACCCCGGCCTTAGCCGCGCCACCGATCACCACAATCAGGAGCAGAGCCAGCGCCAACCGGATCATTGACCAGCAGCCGCACTTCCGATGGGATGGTTTTGCTCGTCGAGCAGCGGGATGTTGTAATCAGCCAAAATCTTGTCGATATCCGCTTTTCGATGGGCGATCGCCTTATCGATGGCGCGCCGCCATTCCGCGTCATTCTGACGGACGCCCATGGCAATGTGAAAATCGAGCCGTCCTTCGTCACCTTTGATAAACACGGCCTTCAAGGGCAGATCATCGTGCTTGATGTAATAACCGGCAAACGGCGCCCAAAGCAGGCCAGCATCGATCTTGTGATCGACGATGTCCTGCAACATCTCGCGCGCGGGTGATTCCTGCCGTGTATCGACCATCAAGGAATAAGTCTTCACGTTATCCATGAGGTCAGCCTTGACCATCAGGTCGGCCGGAGGCGTCGATGCGACAACACCGATCTTCTTCCCTGCCAGTATCTTGCCGTCGATCGTGTCGGTGTCGATGCCCGAATCCTTGCGGGTCACGATCATATATCCGGTATGGTAATACGGATTGGTCGTGTCCATCGAGGTATCGCCCGACGCCGTGCCCATCACGAGATCGCACTGGTTCGACCGGAGCGTCTTGCGGACAAAGCCGTTACCAACCTGCGGATACCATATATAGGTGACCGGAATATGCAATTCCTGGCCGATGAGATCGGCAATCTTGTTCTCGAACCCCTCACGCTGCTGGTTTGAAAACGGAAGATTATGCGGCTCGCCGCACACCCGCAGCAGATCATGGGACACGAGATCGGGAGTCTGGGCAGAGGCCGCAGACATCCCCAGCAACAGGCAGCCATAGGTTCCTATGGCTGCGGACCGCAATCTAGCTATCATCGCCGATCCGCGTCGGGCGACCGCGATCAAGCACGCCGTCGGAACGGGCCTTCAGATAGCTGTAAATATCGTCGAGATAGGTGACCACGTCCTCGTTGGTGCCAAAGGACGGCATGACATTGTCATTGCTGGTCGTGACATTCTTGCGGCCGTTGATGACCGTCTCTTCGAATGTCTCTTTGCTGAGATGTTTCAGCGAGTCCGTCAGGTTCGGCGCATAGGAGCTGCCGGCGCCGTCAGGACCATGGCACCGCATACAGGCATCGCCATACCGGCGATATCCATTATATGTGCCCTTATCGACTTTCCCATTTTGAATCGTATAGGGCTTTGCATCGTCAGCCAAGCTTTCGTGACTAGCCAACATAAGCAGTAGTGCAAGTGCGACAATCGACAGGCAAATCCTCATACCCTACTCCCTAACACCAGCCAACGTGCGCGGCTGTACCACGCTAGATTCTAGTTCGAGCTTAATAAAAAGAAAGCCGCTCCGACTGATATTTATCAGCCGGAGCGGTTGGTTATTGAGCGACGTCTACTATGGCAGAGCAAACACCGTCAAAACACCGCCTAGCTGGGTGTAATTCGACAATGCCTTATAGGCTCCGACCGCACCCAGACCATCCGTACCCTTTTCAAGGCCCGCCGCCATGCCGATACCGGCCCAGCCGCCCACGCCCGACAGGACAGCGATATATTGCTTGCCCTTATGTTCGTAGGTGGTGACGTTGCCGATGATGCCGGACGGGGTCTTGAACCGGTACAATTCCTTACCGGTCTTGACGTCGACAGCCTTCAGGTAGCCTTCGAGCGTGCCGTAGAAGGCAACACCGCCGGCCGTGGTCAGTGCGCCTGACCATACCGAGAACGCTTCCTTATCCGACCAGACGACCTTGCCGGCGCTCGCGTCCCAGGCAATGAAATTGCCGAGGTTGCTTTCGCCTTCCGGCGGGAACATCGACAGGGTGGCGCCAACATAGGGCTGACCCGCGGTGTAGGAGACCTTGAACGGCTCGTAATCCATGCAGACATGGTTGGTCGGCACGTAGAAGAGCTTAGTGTCCGGGTCATACGACGACGGCTGTTCGTCCTTCGAGCCCAACGCCGCCGGGCAGATGCCCTTGGTGTTGTGGTCTTCGCCGCCCTTGTCGGTGCTGTACTTGGCAACGACTTCCGGCCGGCCCGTGGTCATATCGACATGGGTCGCCCAGTTGACGGCCGGATCGTACTTTTCAGCGACCAGCAGGGCGCCGTTGGTCCGATCGAGCGTGTAGCCGAAACCGTTACGATCGAAGTGAACGAGCGCCTTGGTCGGCTTGCCCTTCACGTCGATATCGGCCAGCACCATTTCGTTGATGCCGTCATAATCCCACTCGTCATGCGGGGTCATCTGGAAGACCACTTCGCCATACCCGTTTCCGGGCTACGCGCGAAAATGGTCATCGACCACTTGTTGTCGCCCGGACGCTGCGTCGGGTTCCAGGTGCTGGGGTTGCCCGAGCCGTAATAGATCAGGTCAAGTGACGGATCATAGGAGATCCAGCCCCAGGTGCCGCCACCGCCGGTCTTCCACTGATCGCCCTTCCAGGTAGAGATCGAGGAATCCTTGCCGACCGGCTTACCGAGCACGGTGGTCTTCGCCGGATCGAGCAGCACCTGATCATCGGTACCGACCGAGTAGGCCTTCCATGACAGCGAGCCGTCTTTCAGGTTGTAGGCGGTCAGGCGGCCTTGGATACCGAATTCGCCGCCGCTGATGCCGACCAGGACCTTGTCCTTGACGACGAGCGGAGCCGACGTGCCGGTCTCACCCTTGTTCGGATCGCCATCCTTGACCGACCAGATCACCTTGCCGGACTTGGCGTCGAGTGCCACCAGCGTTGCATCGGCCTGATGCAGGATGATCTTGCCATCGCCATAGGCAACACCGCGATTGACGGTATCGCAGCACATCACGGGGATGACGTTCGGATCCTGCTTCGGCTCATACTTCCAGAGGATCTTGCCCTCATTGTTGAGATCGAGCGCATAGACGATGTTCGGGAACGGCGTATGAACGAACATGACGTCGCCGATGATCAGCGGGCCGCCCTCATGACCGCGCAGCACGCCGGTCGAGAACGTCCATGACGGCCGAAGATTGCTGACATTGGCCGTCGTAATTTCTTTCAACGGGCTGTAGCGATGGTTGGCGTAGTCGCCAGCCGGCATGACCCACTGATTGGGATCCTTGGAGAGCTTCTCCAGCTCTTCATTCGCCAGCGCCGGCCCTGCCAGACATAGGGCAGAGCATGTCGCCAACGCGATTTGTCGCAAATTCATAGTTACCTCCCAGCTCAATCGACGTTCGAAGTTTCGATTTCTTAATTTTGGCCGCTTAACGCCTGAGTCAATGCCGGCGGTCGCGCTACGCCGTCACGATCATGCGGTGGAACAGTTTGGTCAATGCTACCGTGAGGGCAGTTGCGTGCGACCTTAGGGCAAGGGCGCGCGACAAAATCCACCAGACGGAAGGTTCCCCGATATTTGTGGATAAAAACCTCCTTTAGATTCCGTGGCTTAGCTCTATTGCACCGCAATATTGCGGAGCATTGCGACAAAATCCCGGCACAACGACATGGCGCATCATGACACCCTGGAAGCGATGCTCCTTCATCGTAAATCACGGATATATCTTGCTTAGGTCGGCTCGGATTTCGGCTTATCCGCCTCACAGCGCCAACGGGAAAATTGATATTGCGGATGCTCCTTCACATATTCCAGTGCGACCTGCTGCGCGGTCATCAAACAGGCCGCCGGCGTCAGCTCATCTTCGAAGCGCGGACGCTCCTCGATGCACTTGGCAGGATCGGAGATCAGGCAATATACCAGTACCATTTCGATCATTGGATGCTCCCGCTTTAAGGAAAGACTTGCACTCCGGAAACTTCTATAAGTCCCCCTGTCACAAAAAAGCCGCCCCGCTCAATGGCGGTAATTCGAGGAAACCAGATGCGCCTACGAATCCTGTTGCCGGCCTTGCTGCTGAATGTGCCCCTGGCGACCCAGCTTGCGCTGGCCGATAGCCCTGCCCCGGCCGATACACAGCCGACAAGTGTCGCTGAAACCGTGCTCTTCGAAACGCCTCATCTCAAGACGATTGATCACCCGGAAACGCTAAACTACCGTTTCGAAAGAATTGGTCCGTCGCCGTTCGTCGACAAGGTTGCCGTCCGAATCGCGGAGATCCACCCGGACGGGACGAAATTCGTGACGTTCAATTTCCTGACCGGTGCCAATCACAAATTCTATCCGGGCGTCGATAATTTCTCCGGCAACCCTTTGCTGATGGTGTTTCTGCAGCACGATGTGGAGAACATGCGCGACGAGATCGGCGTTGCGGCGACGTTTTTCCGGAACCGGATCCGTGAGGCGTTCACTAAAGAGGCCGTCGTATCGGATACGACCTATTCCTATAACGGCAAGTCGGTCCCGGCCAAGCTGATCACGCTCAAGCCTTTCATCCATCTCGACCGGTTCGAGAAGCTTCCTGAGGTGCAGCAGAAGGAATATCGCTTCGTGGTATCCGATGCGGTCCCGGGTGGAATCGCCGAGGTCACGGCGGCGATGCAGGCGAATAAGGCCAACGACGATCCGGGACTCACGGAAAAACTCAGCTTCGTTGGAGAATCGCAATGATCAGAATCCTCGGCGGAGCGGGACTCGTCGCCGTGACGGCTTTGCTGTCTGTTTCAGCCTCGGCGCAAACCACGCATCATCCGAAATATGATTATCCCACGTCGGTCCGGGCGGATTATGTGATCGGCTGCCTAGCCTCCAACGGCTTCAAGCGCGAGCTGCTGGATAAATGCGCCTGTGGCATCGATACGATCGCCGATCTCATGCCCTATGATGATTACGAGAAGGCGTCGACGATCATGTCGATGCAGGCTGGCGGTGGCTTGGGGCCGCGCGGCGGGCTCTTCACCGACACGCCGATCGCGAAGAAAGAAACCGAGATGCTGCGGCATGCCGAGGCCGAGGTGAATTTACGCTGCACCTGAGCGAGGTTGATCGGCTCCGCAAAAGTCTTTTCTCGGCTGCGCGGAGCCGGTACATCAGAGACTACTCGGGACGATGAAAGTACGGCAGCGTGACAGAGCAAGCGATCGAGGTTCGAATCGCCCAACGGGTGACCGAGGCGGATGGCATCATTTCCCTGGAACTGGTCGCGCTTGACGGTACCCAACTGCCGCCATTTGAGGCGGGCTCTCACCTCGATCTTCACGTCGCACCGGGCCTGGTCCGGCAATATTCCCTATCGAACGATCCGAGCGAGACCCACCGCTACCGACTCGGTATTCTGCTCGAAGCGGTGTCGCGTGGCGGTTCGGCAGGCATCCATCAAAATTTCGTGAGCGGCCAGACAATCCGCATCGGCACGCCGCGCAACCATTTCCCGTTGGTCGAGACCGCTCGCCATAGCGTGTTGATCGGCGGCGGGATCGGGATTACTCCGCTGATCGCGATGGCCTATCGGCTGGAACGGCTCGGCGCATCGTTCGAGCTGCATTACTGCGTGCGGAATCGCGCCCGCGCGGCCTTCCTTTCCGAACTCTCTGAGCCGCACTTTGCCGGCAAAGTGTCGCTGCATGTCGATGACGAGGCGCCGGACCAGCGACTGAACCCGGATCTGATCCTGACCGACCCTGCTGCGGACAAGCATCTCTATGTCTGTGGGCCGGATGGTCTCATGTCATTCGTCACCGATGCGGCGACGCAACGCGGCTGGCAGAGCGAGCAAATTCACCTTGAACGGTTTTCCGCAACGATCGAGGTCGGCGGCGACGGTTTTGTCGTGACCACCGCTCGCAGTGGCAAGCGATTCGTGATTCCTGCCGACAAGACGATCGCCGAAATCCTGATGGAAGGCGGCATCGATGTCCCGCTCTCGTGCGAGCAAGGCGTCTGCGGTACCTGCATTACCACCGTGCTGAGCGGTATCCCAGACCACCGCGACCTCTACCTCACCGACCAGGAACGCGCGGCCAACAACCAGATGACGATCTGCTGCTCGCGCGCCAAAACCACCGAGTTGGTGCTGGATATTTGACGGGAGCCGCTATTTGGCAGCGTCAATCGTCGAGTAGTGAATCTCGACGATCTTCCACGCGCCATCGCGATTGAACCAGACATCGGTCTCGTTGAAATTTTCGTCTTCGGGCTTCTTTCCGGGATTGAGCGTCGTGACCGACGCTTGGTAGGAGGCGACGGCGGCATCCCCGCTGGGGCTGACCTGGATCTTCATATCGCGCGTCGTAAAATGCTCGATCTTGCCGCCATCCTTCACAAACTGCGTCCAGCTCTTGACGTAGTCGGGGAGATTAGTCGGGCCTTCCGGGTAAAGTGCCCGGAGATCTGGCGCATAATAGGCAAAATAATGCGGCAGATCATTCTCCGCGTAGGCCTTGTTCACCGCATCTTCGAGGGCAATGATCTGCTGCTCGACTCCGGCGGCCCGTGCGGCCGGGGCGACAGACAGCAAAACGGCGAGCGAGGCGCCGACAAAGATCCGACTCATGACAATTCCTCGGTGATATGGGGTGCGGCGTTGGTGGGCCTGATGGAATCGGGCCTGCGTTCTGGAGGTACCCCATAACGCGACCGGCAGCCAAAGAAAATCACCCCCAACATCCAAATGAGGGATCCTCGGCATCGTCGCCAACGATCAAGCTTATTTAACTGCCAACTCTTCAGCTATAAGCGGCCAATCGAGAGACATCACAGGCGACCAGCTAATCAATTGCTTCTAAGTTCCATGGACCGGTAAATGCCAAAACAAAGGCACCCAGCAGAACCAGTTTATCGAGGCTCTTCCAAGCACAAGAACCGCCCCGCGAACGAGCAGAAGGGGACTTTGTGTCCTGAATGGACGCACAGGACGCCCACTACCGGATTCGCTACCGATGTTCTTGCGCATGACTGGTCGCGGACCCAGGCGGGGGAGCTATTCGGCGCCGCGCGCATTGATGATGCGACCGGTCATCGATACGCCACTGCGCAGGGTATCGCCTTCGAGGCGAAACCGACCGCCGATGGAACTTGGCATGGCTACCCAATTCCTTGGGAAAGTGTACCGGCCACCATCAAGAACGAATGGCTCGCCAGCGGAGCCGTGACTCGGCGTCAGACGAAGGATTTCCTCCGATTCGAGAAGGGTGATATCCATTGGGCCATGAAGACGGATACAAGATGACCGCGTTCACATTTTTCGGTGACCCCGCGCGGTTCGAAATCGCCGTGCGTTGGATCAAGGATCACGAGCCCCGCGATAAACGGCCCCTGCGTGGCGGTTGGTCCATGGGCGAGATGCGTCTAACGGTGGGCAACCATATTCTTACCCGTCACCAAAGCAGCGCCGAAACACGCGATACCGTGACATGGTACTTGTTTCCCGTGTTCGAATGGCTCGCGGAGAATTGGGTTTCGCTCTTTCATGAACAGCGATTCGCATGGCGCGAAAACAGCGCTGCGCCCGCGGCCACGGCGACGTTCCTGGCGCTGCGACGATGGATTGATGCCGAAGATAGCGCCGGGCAGGCTGCCTATGCCGAAGTCCAGGCTTGGTGGTCGCGCCACGCCTTGCGCGCGGCGGACGCCAGTGCGCTCTATCCCGATCTGGCGTTTCGCCGACTCGGCGATGATGTCGAAGTTTCATGGACTGCGCGTCAGCCGACCCATGCGCCGGACGGTTTTCGCTTCGCCCTCACGCCAGGTGCCGCGACCATCGCCATCTCCGACGTAGCAGGTCCGATCTGGGAGGCGCTTGCCTGGGCGGCGAGCACGCCGAGGGATCTCGACGCTGACGATCGCAAATCGGTCGCCCACCTGAAGCGGACGATTACAGAACTGGCGAGCCTATCGACGGCAGATTTGGAAAAGGGATACCTGCCGACAAAGCTTTTTCAAAAAATTGAGACAGCGCGAGAGGGACTTGATGTTCCGGATACCAGCATCCGAGTCCCCTCAGTGCCGGCCATCGCGCAGTTGGATGACGCCGTTTTCATGTTCGGTGGCGTCAGTCCAGACATTGGCGTAGCGGATACACGGGAGTTGATGGGGCTTCTCGCGTCGAAAGCCGGGGGCAACGAAGCCGGAGACTTGGCAGCGCTCGTGGATTCGAGCATCGGCGCACCGCTGTCGGCGCCGTTCGAGGAGGGCTATGATCTCGCCGAGCAATTGCTCGAAGAGTTGGAATTGCCGGGTAACGACTCCGCCGTTGACATACATAGCCTTCTGTCGCGTCTGGGCGTGGCAATCATTGAAAAGCGTCTTCGAACCAGCACGATCCGCGGCGTCGCTGTCGCGGGCGTGGGATACTCCCCCGCCATCCTGGTCAACGAGGCGAGCCAGTATAATGCGACAGAGGCCGGGCAGCGCTTCACCCTCGCCCACGAGCTGTTCCACATCCTCTATGATCGGGCTCAGGCTAGGCGAATCACCCATACCAGCGGCCCCTGGGCACCTCCGGGTATCGAGAAGCGCGCCAATGCATTCGCCGCGATGCTGCTGATGCCGCGCGATCTGGTACGGCGTTCGCTGCCGCTCGACGATCTCAATCGCAAGACTCTCTTTGAGGCCGCTGACTCGATGAGGGTCGGTGCATCCGCGCTTGTCGAGCATCTCTACAACACGAGCGTGATCGACGAATTCAAGCGGGACGAGTTGAGATCGCTGTTAGCACCGATAGCGTAAACGAAACTGTTCAAAACATCCTCCCCCGCTGCGCGGGTGAGGATCTTGCCCCATCACGGCGATCCAGACGATCAACGCATTGATCGACGCCGAAAATGTTACACAAGCCATTGATATTATTGTGATAATTTGGCGTTGGTGAGCCCGATGGGATTCGAACCCATGACCCTTTGATTAAAAGTCAAATGCTCTACCGGCTGAGCTACGGGCTCCCAGCAACGTCCAGGAGGGCCGTGATATAGACATGGCGACCGGTCTGGGTCAACCGACCCGCCGTCAATCCGCGGATGTGCTGGAAGCAGTGCCCAGCTGCTTGAAACGCTGCTTGAGCTGCGCCACCACGCGCGGCGACACGAAATGGCCGATATCGCCGCCCAACCGGCCGATTTCCTTGACGAATCGGGATGAGATGAACTGCACCCCCTCAGACGCCATCAGAAACACCGTCTCGATTTCGGCATTAAGGCGGGCATTCATGCCAGCCATCTGGAACTCATATTCAAAATCCGACACGGCGCGCAGCCCGCGGATGATGACGCCAGCCCGTTCCGCCGCCGCGAAATTCATCAGCAGATTGTCGAAACTCTTGACCTCGATCCGGGCGGCCAGAGTCGGGTCGGCCTCGGCCTTGATCTCCTGCTCGATCATGCGGACCCGCTCGTCGGTCTTGAAGAGTGGGCCCTTGCCGTCATTGCGCGCGACCGCGATCACCAGCCGATCGACCAGACGCACCGCCCGGAGAATAACGTCCAGATGGCCGTTGGTGATCGGGTCGAACGTCCCCGGATAGATGCCGATGCGCGGCTGGCTCATCGTTCGGCCTCCGAAATCTTTTTTTTCCCTCTCTGCCCGGTTGGGGCGGAGCGGGTCGGGGTGAGGTGGGGTCGCCGTGCGAGAAGTCGTCGCCGGTTTCCACTCGGCACTGCCCCCTCCCCCTAACCCTCTCCGCCCTGAAGGGCAGAGAGGGAATATTCCTTGCGAACCGCTCTAATGCACGGTTCCACCCGGCGGCGGGCCATCCGTCTCCGGCGCAGGATCATCCGGCAAATCGCCCTCGCCTTCGGCGGCGTCATCGCCCTCTGCGGTATCGCGGAGTGACGCAACCGACACGACCCGCTCGCCTTCAGACGTTCGGAACAGCACCACGCCCGCTGTGCCGCGTGCAGCGATGCGGATATCGTGGATCGGCATCCGGATCATCTGGCCCTGATCGCTGACCAGCACGATCTCGTCACTGTGCTGAATCGGGAAGACGGCGACGACCTCGTCATTGCGCTTGGAGAGATCCATATTGAGGATGCCCTGCCCGCCCCGGCCGGTGATGCGGAATCGGTAGGCCGAACTGCGCACGCCAAAGCCGCGCGCGGTGACCGAAAGCAGGAATTCTTCGACCGCCTCGAGTTCGGCATAGCGCGCCTCATCGATCTCGGTCGATTCGCCGGTGGCACCCTCTTCTTCCTCGCCGGAAGCGTCGATCTGGACCGGCACGTCATCGACCGTCTCCGCCTCGTCACCGGCGGCGCGGCGCCGCTTGGTTGAGAGGCTGAGATAGGAATCGCGATCCGCGATCGTCACCTCGACATGGCGCAGGATCGACATCGACATCACCGCATCGTCGCCCAGAAGGCGAATGCCGCGCACGCCGACCGAAGACCGGCCGCTGAACACGCGGACATCGGTGACCGGGAAGCGGATACAGCGACCGCCCTTGGTCGCGAGCAGCACATCATCCTGGTCGCTACAGGTCGCAACACCGATCAGGCTGTCATCCTCATCCTCGCCCTCGAACTTCATGGCGATCTTGCCGTTGGCCTTGACCTCGGCAAAATCGGCGAGCGAATTCCGCCGCACATTGCCCTTGGCGGTGCTGAACATCACGGTGAGTTCGCTCCACAGCGCCTCATCCTCGGGCAGCGGCATGATCGCCGAGATCCCCTCACCCGCTTCGATATTGGGCAGGAGATTGATGATCGCCTTGCCCCGCGATTGCGGCGAGCCCAGCGGCAGGCGCCAGACCTTGAGCTTATAAGCGCGGCCCGTGGTGGTGAAGAACAGCACCGGCGTATGGGTCGAGGCGACGAAGAGCTGACTCACCGCATCCTCATCGCGAATCGCCATGCCGGAGCGGCCGCGACCGCCACGCCGCTGCGCCCGATAGGCCGACAGCGGCACCCGCTTGATCGCGCCATTGACGCTCACGGTGACCACCATCTCTTCGCGCTGGATCAGCGCTTCGATATCGGTCTCGAACTCCAGATCTTCGATCTGGGTCCGGCGCGGCGTGCCGAATTGATCGCGGATCTGAATGAGTTCGGCGCGCATGATGTCGTATTTGCGGTGCTGCGAGCGCAGAATATCCAGGAGATCGAGGATCTCGCCGGCAATCTCGGTCAGTTCGGCCGCGATCTTTTCGCGCTCCAGCCCGGTCAGGCGTTGGAGCCGCAACTCCAGGATCGCCTTGGCCTGCGCTTCCGATAAATAATAGGTGCCGTCATCGAGCACCTTATAGCCAGGCTCGTCGATCAGATCGATCAGCGGCTTCACGTCAAGCGCCGGCCACGCCCGGCCGGTCAGGCCCTGCATCGCCTCCTTGGGATCGGCGGCGAAGCGGATCACCTTGATGATCTCGTCGATATTGGCGACCGCGACCGCGAGACCGGCCAACTCATGGGCGCGCGTCCGGGCCTTGCCCAGCTCGAACCCGGTGCGTCGTGTGATGACCTCTTCGCGGAACTCGACGAACAGGCGGATGATCTCCCGCAGATTCATGAGTTCCGGCTTGCCGCGATTGAGCGCCAGCGAATTGACGCCAAAACTCGTCTGGAGCGGCGTATGGCGGAACAGCTGGTTCAGCACCACGTCGGGCGCTGCATCGCGCTTGATCTCGATCACCACGCGGACGCCGTCGCGATCGGATTCGTCGCGCAGATCGGAAATCCCCTCGACCAGCTTTTCGCGCACGACATCGGCGATGCGTTCGACCAGCTTGGCCTTGTTCACCTGATACGGAATCTCGGTGATGACGATCGCTTCGCGGTCCTTGCGCACTTCCTCGATCGAATGGCGGCAGCGCATCATGATCGAGCCGCGCCCGGTCAGATAGGCCGACCGGATCCCGGCCCGCCCCATGATCAGGCCGCCGGTCGGGAAATCCGGCCCCGGCACATGCTCCATCAGCTCTTCCACGGTAATGCCGGGGTTATCGATCATGGCGAGGCAGCCATTGATCACTTCGACCAGATTATGCGGCGGAATATTGGTCGCCATACCGACCGCAATGCCGCCCGCACCATTGACCAGCAGATTGGGAAAGCGCGCCGGCAGCACGACCGGCTCGGTTTCGCGCTCATCATAGTTGGGCTGAAAATCGACCGTATTCTTGTCGATATCCTGCATCAAACTATCGGCGATCCGGGCGAGCCGCGATTCCGTGTACCGCATCGCCGCGGCATTATCGCCATCCATCGAGCCGAAATTGCCCTGACCCTGGATCAGCGGCAGCCGCATCGAGAAATCCTGGGCCATCCGGACCAGCGCGTCATAGATCGAGGCATCGCCATGCGGATGGTATTTACCCATCACCTCGCCGACGGCATTCGCGCATTTGCGAAAGCCGCGGTTCCAGGTATTGCCGGCGGCATTCATGCCGTAAAGGATCCGGCGATGGACCGGTTTCAGCCCGTCCCGCACATCGGGCAGCGCGCGGCTCACGATCACGCTCATGGCGTAATCGAGATAGGACCGCTTCATCTCGTCTTCGATGGTGACGGGAGTTATGTCAAACGGCGTGGGGATCGGCGGTTCAGTGGCCAAGATATCAG
>Ga0116226_10001812_pt1 | contig 18518 bp, 13 predicted proteins | sample S1TSphfallax_FD_89692 | JGI IMG/M metagenome (GOLD analysis project Ga0116226, IMG submission 89692) | Host-associated microbial communities from peat moss isolated from Minnesota, USA - S1T2_Fa - Sphagnum fallax MG | ecosystem: Host-associated > Plants > Peat moss > Unclassified | place: USA... | reverse complement strand
TGCGCTTCTTCCTGTCCGACCGCCGGCCGGTGGCCTGGAATCAGTGGCCGGAAATCGCGTGGCATGATCGGCACACGCCGGCTCACCTCGGCGATCTTCCGCATACCTGGATCGCGGCCGAGTACGTGCTCGCCGTGCGCGCCCTGTTCGCATACGAACGTGAAGCCGATCACTCATTGATCGTCGCGGCCGGTCTCGCGCAGGAATGGCTCGAAGGCGACGGCGTGCGGGTGAACGCAATGCCGACGCTGTACGGCAATCTGAGTTACTCGCTGCGCGAGTTGGATGCCACGACGCTGCGTTTCGAGTTGGCGGGCGGATTCCCCGGGAAAATACTGCTCAAGCCGCCGCTGCGCGCGCCGCTTCGCCGCGTCATCATCGACGGCGCTGCGTACACCGATTTCGACCCGGACTGCGTGACGTTGCCGCGGACTGCCGCAGAAGTGATCTGTATCACATAGGCCTTCAGCGCCCAGCCCCGGCTTGGGTGTTATCCTGCGGGCACAGTGACAGAACGCTCGACGACAGACATTCCCGGCACCGCGTCGGAGGGCGAATTTGCTCACCTGAGTCTGACTCGCCAGGTGGGACTGTTGGGGCGGACGATCCTGGGCTCCCCGGTCGGCAAGACGATCATCCTGCTGATACTCGGCCTCCTCGTGGTGGTGGGCGCGACGGCTTACGGCCAGATCCGGCTCAACACCTGGAACCGACCGTTCTACGACGCCCTCTCGCGCCGTGACTTGCGCGACTTCTTGTTCGAGTTGGGCGTGTTCTTCGTCATCGCCGCATGCTTGCTCACGCTCAACGTCATGCAGCGTTGGCTGGTCGAGACGCTGGAGATGAAGTCGCGCCAGGGTCTGGTCGTCGCCTTGTTGCAGGACTGGATGCTGCCGCGCCGCGCATTCTGGCTCTCCAATGCCGGGGCCATGGGCGTCAATCCGGATCAGCGCATCCATGAAGACGCGCGCAAACTGTGCGAGTTGTCGGCAGACCTTGCCGTGGGTCTGCTGCAGGCGTCCATCTTGTTCCTGACCTTCGCGGGCGTGCTGTGGGGATTGTCGAAGGGCTTCTCGTTCCACATCGGGGACCGCGATTACACGGTGCCGGGTTTCATGGTCTGGGCAGCCATGGCATACGCCAGCATCGGGTCATTGTTGAGCTATCTGGTCGGCAAGGGCTTGATCGGGCGCAACGCGCAGCGCTACGCGCGCGAGGCCGATTTGCGCTTCAGCCTGGTGCGGGTCAACGAGCATGTGGATGACATCTCCCTCGCCGCGGGCGAGGCGGACGAGAAACGCCGCATCGAAATGCATCTCGGCAATGTGCTGGCGGCGACGCGCCGCATCGTGCGCGGTCATGCCAATCTCACCTGGGTCACAGCCGGCTTCGGCTGGGTGACCATCGTCGCACCGATCCTGGTTGCCGCACCCTTGTACTTCAGCGGTAAGGTGACCTTTGGCGGCCTGATGATGGCGGCCGGCGCCTTCAGCCAGGCGCAGTCTTCGCTGCGCTGGTTCATCGACAACTTCAGCGCGATCGCGGATTGGCGCGCCACGTTGCTGCGGGTCGCCAATTTCCGCTATGCGCTGATGCGTGTGCACGAACCGGTGGGCTTCGAGAGCCGCATCAGCTACGCCGAGGGTAGCGCCGGCAGGATCGAGATCGACGACCTCGAAATCGTTTCTTCTGCCAACGCCGACAGGCTCAAGGAACGAAGCGTGGTGGTCAAATCGGGCGAGCGCGTGCTCATTTTGGGCGCGCCAGGAACCGGCAAGACTCAGCTGTTCCGCGCGCTGGCGGGACTGTGGCCCTGGGGCGTCGGGCGGATCGTGCGTCCCGCGGGCGAACAAATATTCTACCTGCCGCGCGGCACGCCCTACATGCCGCGCGGCACGTTGCGCGAGGTCCTCGCCTACCCGCTGAAGGCGGACAACTTCACAGACACGGCTTTCAAGCGTGCGCTGTATCGATTGGGCCTCGAGCGGCTCGCGCCGCTGCTCGACACCACGCAGCGCTGGGATCGCGAGTTGAGCCAGGACGAACAGCTTTGCCTCGCGGTCGCCAGAATTTTGCTGCAGGCGCCGCCCTGGGTGCTGGTGGACGGTTTATTCGGTGTGCTGGAGGACGATGTTCTCGATGTCCTCATCGATGTATTCAACAACGAATTGAAGGGCACCGCGATCATTCACATAGGCGGCCCCGCCCAGGCTCATCCGTTGTTCACACGGGTTTTGCATCTGATCAAAGCTGCGCCCACGCCCGTCGGCGCACGTCCGGACAAGGCGTCCGGAAGTCCGGCATGAAGGCATTCAGGCGTTGGATCGGGATATTGCTTGCCGCGGCGCTGGCCTCGACGGCCATGGCGTCGGATCTCGAATTTCGCGCCCCGAACGCACCCGGCGACGCCGCCGCGGCCGCGCTGCGCGATCTGGCGGGCCGGCTGGTGCCCGTGTACCAAGATCCCGACCCGGACCGCTACCTCGCCAATTTGTCGGCCCTGCAAATGGTGGCCGGCAACTTTCCGGCCGCGGATGAGTCGCGGCGAACGTTGCGCGAACGGCGCCGCAGACCGGGCATCAAGCCCGTCACGCGCGACGTCATCTTCGACATCTACGCGCATGCGCGCACTTTGGAGCTGCAGCAGCGGCTGACGTTTGCCGATGCTTTTGCGAGGTCGTACCGGGAGGTGGCGGACCGGATCGGCGACCGGGATGCCTACATCCTGAACGCGTGGTTGCGTACACCGCCGTCTTTCTACCAAGATGGCTTCCAGAGAGTCCTGGATCAGCAACGCGCGTCGGACAGCATCGGCGAACCGGCAGCGTTCGATCTGTTTTGGGCGTACCTTTACTACGACGCCTACCGCTCCTTCGGCCCGTTGGTGGATGCGCTCATCGCCGAGGACGACCGCCGACGCTACGAGGTGGATGACGGCATTCTGATCAAGACGCCGGACGGCGCCAGAATCGCCGCGTTGCTGGTACGTCCCCGTGGAGCCGCGAAGCCGCTGCCCGCGCTCTTGCAGTACACCATCTACGATTCCGACAACTATGCCAAGGAGTGCGCGGCACACGGCTATGTGGGCGTGGTGGCATACAGCCCGGGAGTCCACGGCACCCCGGGACCCGTGTTGCCCTATCAGCGCGACGGCGAATACGCGCGCCTGGTCATCAACTGGATTACCCAGCAGCCTTGGAGCGATGGCCGCGTCGGAATGTTCGGCGAGGGCTACAGTGGTTTTGCCGCATGGGCCGCGGCGAAGCACATGCCCGCCGGACTCAAAGCGCTCGCGACCTCCGCAGCCAGCGCACCGGGCGTCGATGTTCCAATGGCCGGAAACATTTTCCAAAACTCGGCCTACCGCTGGTCCTTGTACGTGACCGATAAGAAAAAGGCGGACGAGAAAGACTTCTACAACGATTCCTTGTGGCATGAGCTCAACGAGAAGTGGTACGCCGGCGGCGAGCGCTACCGCGATCTGGGCCGCATCCACGGCAAGCCCGACCCGATATTCATCCGCTGGCTCAATCACCCAAGCTACGATCGGTTTTGGCAGGAAATGATCCCGTTCCGCGAACAATTTGCCAGGATCAACATACCGGTGCTGACCATGACCGGCTATTACGCGGGCAGCCAACCGGGCGCGCTGTACTATTTCATGCAGCACCATCGATACAATCCGCACGCCGACGATACGCTGCTCATCGGTCCCTATGACGACGCCGTCATGCAACGCGGCCCGCTTGCCACGCTGCAGGCCTATGCGGTCGACGCCGCGGCGTTGATCGACGTGCGTGAACTCCGCTACCAGTGGTTCGATCACGTGTTCAACGGCGGCGCAATCCCGTCGCCGCTCGCGGGCACCGTCAACTATGAGGTCATGGGTACGAATGAGTGGCGTCACGCAGCCTCGATCGACGCCATGGCGAACGGGACGATACGTTTTTATCTGAACCCCGCGGCCTCCGGAGACGTGCACCATCTGAGCCAGCATAAAGTCGCGCATTCCGCGTACGTGCATCAGAGCGTGAGCCTGAAGAGCCGCAAGGACCCCACCTGGGTGCCGTCGCTCGACCTCATCAGCAAAAGTCTCGCACCGCACAATCATGTCGAGTATGAAAGTGATCCGCTGCCAAAGCGGATCGAACTGAACGGCCTGTTCTCGGCACGGCTGGACTTTGCCGTGAACAAAATGGACGTCGATCTGAACATCATTCTGTACGAGCACCAGGCCAATGGCGATTACGTCCGTCTGTTCAGTCCCACCGACGAAATTCGGGCGAGCTACGCGCGAGATCCCGTGCATCGACACCTGCTGAAGGCGGGCGAACGACAGGCCTTGACTGTGCACGGCGAGCGCATGACCGCCCGTCTGTTGCAGCCGGGAAGCCGCCTGGTCATGATACTCGGCATCAGCAAGCGCCCCGACCGCGAGATAAACTACGGCACGGGCAATGATGTCAGCGAAGAGTCCATTGCCGATGGCGCCTCTCCCATCAAGATTCGGTGGTTCAGCGATAGCTACATCGATGTGCCCGTACGCCGTTGAAGCAAAGCCGGCGCCGTGCGGTACACTTCCCCGCGGGATGAGCAATTTACGGAGCGCAAACCGTGACAACTCTCGATAAAGGGCTGATCGCGCTCGCCGACCACCTGCGGCACCGGCGGGACGCCATCTTGCTAGCCTGGCGTAATGCCATCAACAGGGATCCCACCCTGAAATCCAGCGACCCGCTACCCTATGTCGACTTGTACGATCACATCCCCGGACTGCTCTCGACTTTTGAGCGCCGCTTGCGCGATTCGCCCGCGGGGGAAACCGCGGCTCAAAGCGAACTGGGCCAGGCTCAGGCGGCGGCGCACGGCCTGCAACGGTGGCAACAAGGCTATGATTTAAGGGAAGTCACCCGTGAGCTGGGAAAGCTGAACGAAATCGTGGTGGCGGAGCTCGAGAGCTACCGGAGCGTCAACACCGAAGCCACCCGCGAAGCCAACCGTATCTGGGCGGCGCTGTGCAGCACCGGTATCGAGGAGAGCGTGGCGCAATTCTTTCACCTCCAGCAGCAGGAGGCGGCCGGCCAGTTGCAGGACCTGGAAACGGCGCTTCAGGACATTCAGCTTCTGGAAAAACAGCGGGCCGACCTGTGGCGCGAGGCGGCACATGACCTGCGCGGCAATCTCGGCGTGGTTGCCAATGCCACGGTGGGTTTGAGCCAGACAGGTCTGCGCGAACCGACGCGCGATACGTTCGTCAGAATTCTCATGCGCAACGTGACCTCGTTGCATCACCTGCTCAACGACGTCACCGAGCTGGCGCGACTGCAGGCCGGCACCGAACAGCGACGTGTCGATTTGGTCGATGTATCCGCCCTGCTGCAGCAATTGTGCGAAGGCATACGCTCCGTCGCGCAGGACCGGCGCCTGTTCCTGCGCTGCAGCGGCCCGGACGGCTTTGCGGTCGAGGGCGATGAGGTGAAGATCCGCCGTATCGCGCAAAATCTGATCCTGAACGCCGTGAAGTTCACGCGCCAGGGCGGCATCACCGTGACGTGGGGCGACAGTGAGGACAACGACCCGAAACGGTGGCGGCTGTGCATCACGGATACGGGTCCGGGCTTTCACAGCGGCTCCGACCAGCCGCTGACGCAGGCATTGGAAAAGGCGCAACACCGCGCGGATGAGGTCAGACACGTCGATACGCACACGCAGGAACAAGCGGACACTGCAAACGAAGCCGACGTTCCCGTTCAGCCTGGTCCTGCGGGTCCGGTCCGGGACGCGACCGGCGAGGGCTTGGGATTGTCCATCGTCAAGCGCTTGTGCGATCTATTGGACGCCACCATCGAAATGACGTCCGAGACCGGGGTCGGCACCAGCTTTCGGATCCTGCTGCCCCGGCACTACAGCGGGTAGCAGACCGCGCGGCCGCCACACCACGGTGGCGGCGAGCAGCACGCCGATGGCCACTATCCGCAGGGCTGCGGCGCGCGCCTGGCTTTCCGCCGGAAAAAATGCACCGGTGGCAAGGCCGGTCGCACTCCAGAGCGCCGACACCACGCCCGCTCCGAGCAGCGCGCCCCAATTGTTGCCCGATCCGCCGATGATCAGCATGGTCCAGATTTGAAATGTGAGCGCCGCCTCGAAATCATCCGGCGCGATGAAGCCGATGAGGTGGGCTTGCAGCGCCCCCGCCAGACCCATGATGGCACCGCCGACGGTAAAGGCTTGCAGCCGGTAACGCGTCGCGCTCTTGCCCAGCGCCTGCGCCGCTTCGGGTGCGTCTCGCAAGCCCCGCAGTACCCGCCCCCACGGGCTGCGGACGAGCTTCTGCAGCCCCAGAAATACGACGGCCACCAACGCGGCGGTCAGCGCCAGATTGGCCAGCGCGAACAGCGACGGCCGCGGCGCCAGGCTCTCGAACGGACGCGGGATGAAGCTGATGCCGAACGAGCCCCCCGTCAGATGTTGCGCATTGCGCAGGATCACCTCCACCACGACGGCCATGCCGAATGTCGTGATCGCCAGATAATCGGATTTCAGCCGCAGCGTGGCGGCACCGAGCGCGGCACTGGCGATGCCTGAGGCGGCGATTGCCGCCAACCATCCGCCCACCAGCGGCCACGAATAGCCGCCGAGACGCCCCTCGAGCGGCGCCGTCGTCAACAGCGCCGACGTGTAGGCGCCGATAGCCACGAAGCCGGCCACCCCGACATTGAACAGCCCCATCTGCCCCCACTGCACGTTCAGTCCCAGGCAGGCCATGGCGCCGATCAGCGCCATGGTGAGGAACGTACTCGCGTAAGCGATGACACCCAGGGCGTCCGGCATCAATGCGCTCGTCCAAAAAGACCCGAGGGACGCAACAGCAGCACGCCGATCACGACCAGGAAGGCGACCGCCGCGCGCCACTGCGCGCCGAGCAGTTGCACCGTGGCGGCTTCGGCGACGCCGACCAGCAGCCCACCGATCAGCGCCCCCGGGACGCTGCCGACACCCCCCAGCAGCGCCGCCGCAAACAGCGGCAGCAACAGCTCTGCGCCCATCGACGGACGGATCTGTACGACCAGCCCCAGCATCACGCCGGCAGCGCACGCCAGCGCCGCGCCGATGAACCAGGTCAGTCGGATCACCTGGCTCACGTCGATGCCCACCACGCGCGCGAGCGCAGGATTTTCGGACACCGCGCGCATCGAACGTCCGAGGCTGGTGCGCGTCAGCATGATTTGCAACGCGACGGCGAGCACCACGGCAACGGCGAGCAGCAGGATTTGATCCGGCGTCAAGCGCACGCCGCCTAAGAGCGGAATGGCAATCTGCAACTCGGTGGACAAGTAGGCCTGGCGCGCGGGAACGGCTGCTTCGATCAACGCCCTCAAGGCCATTGAGGCGCCGAAGCTCGCGATGACGGCGCTCACCGAGGCCGGCGCCCATGCGGCGGATGCCGTCGTGCCCGCGGTGCGCAGCGGACGGAACAAGACGGCATCGAGCGCGATGGCCAATAAGCCCGTCAGCAGCATCGCAACCAGGGCGGCGAAGATGACGTTCAAGCCCACGGACAGCGGATCGATGGCCTGCGCCGACCAGGGCAGCCACGCGCCTGCCGCTGCCGCCAACAGCCATGTCACATAGCAGCCCCAGGTGATGAATTCACCTTGCGCGAAATTGGCGAAGCGAAGAATCGAATAGGTCAACGTGATGCCGACGGCACCCAGCCCGATGGTCGCTCCGGCGATCATCCCGTCGGCCAGGAACTGCAGGCTCACGCCGGCACCCCCGGCGCCGCGGCGCGCACGCCCAAACCAAGAAACAGTGCACCCATTTCCGGGTCGGCGGCCAGATCGCCGCCTGATCCTTCGCGGCGGTTGCGGCCCTCGACCAGCACGTAGGCACGATCCGCGACCGAGAGCGCCGCGCGAACATTCTGCTCCACCAGAAGTATCCCGACACCCGTCTTTCGGATGCGCACCAGCGTCCGAAACAGTTCAGCGGTGGCTTTCGGCGAGAGGCCGGCCGAAGGTTCATCGAGGAGCAACAAGCCGGGCGAGATCACCAATGCACGTGCCACTGCCAGCATCTGGCGTTGGCCGCCCGACAGTCGGCCGGCTGCAAGACCGCGCTGTCGCGACAAGTCCGGAAACAACTCGTATGCCCTGGCGATGTGCGCGGCTCGCTCGGTGGCGGTGAGTATCTGCGCGGCGATTTTCAAATTGTCGGACACCGACAGGGTTGCAAATACATTCTCGGTTTGCGGCACGAAGGCCACGCCATTGCGCACCCGCAGATGCGCGGGTTGCGCGCTGATGTCGGTGCCGTCGTAGCGGATGCATCCGCTCGTGGCAGGCACCAATCCGGCGATCGCCTTGATCAGCGTGGACTTGCCGGCGCCGTTGGGTCCGAGCACGGCGACCAGTTCGCCGCGATTCACGTGCATCGTGACGCCCTTGACGATCGGCACGCCGCTGTCATAGCCCGCGACCAGGTCGTACACCGCCGCGAAAGGCGCGGCGTCATTCACGGCAACGTGCCTCCCAGGTAGACATCGACCACGCGGCCGTCGCGTGCGACCTCGGCCGGCTTTCCCTCGCAGAGCAGCATGCCTGCGCTCATGACGAACACGTGCCGGCACAGCCGGGCAATCAGATCCATGTTGTGTTCGACGATCAGGAAGGTCATTCCGCGTTGGTTGAGGGCCGCGATACGCTCCATGATGACATCGAGCAGTGCCGGATTGACGCCCGCCGCCGGTTCATCGAGCAGTATCAGGGCAGGTTCGGCCATCAGAACGCGCGCCAGCTCCAGCAGTTTGCGCTGGCCGCCGGAGAGGATCCCGGCCGGCTGATGCGCATGCTTCGCAAGCGTCACGAACTCGAGTATTTCCATGGCACGCGCCCGCGCGGCGGTCTCGAAACGGGCCACGCGCTTGGGCGTGAGCCAGTTCGCCAGGATGCCCTCGCCGGGATGCCGCTGACATCCCAGCATGGCGTTCTCGAGCACCGACAGGCTCGCGAAGGGACGCGGAATCTGAAACGTGCGGCCCACGCCCATCCGCAAGCGCGCGTGGGCTGCGCGCTTCTCGATCGCGTTGCCGCGTATGAATACCTGTCCGGAAGTGGGCCGCCGTGCACCGGCCAAGACGTCGAAAAACGTACTCTTGCCCGCACCATTCGGGCCGATGAGTCCGCTCAAATCGCCTGCGGCGAGCGACAAGGAAACCGAGTCGAGAACCTTCACGCCTCCGAAACGCATCGACACCGCGGCCGTCCTTAGCATCGAATCGTCATTTCGCTCGAGGTTATCGTCCACCGGGCCGTATTATAGGGCAGGTATGAACCGACGCATCCATACTCTCCCGCTGACGGCTTGGATCCTTGCCGCTGCCATCCCGGCAATGACGCCGGGCCAGGCAGCGCGCGCCGCGGACTGCGTAATCACCCTCGGGGTCGTCATGGAGTTGACCGGCACCGCCGGAGAATATGGTCAGGCCGCGGCCAAGTCCGTGGAAATGGCATTCCGTGACCTCAATGATGCGGGCGGCGCACGGGGCTGTCGTCTGGTGCCCGATATCAAGGATTCCCAGGGACAGGCGACGGTGGCGATCGATGCAGCCAACCAACTGGTGCAACTGAAGAAGGTGCCGGTGATCATCGGCAGCATCGCCTCCTCGACCACGATTCCGATTCTGACCTCGGTCGCGGGCCCCGCGAAAGTACTGCAGATATCCCCGGCGGCCTCGTCCCCCAAGCTCACCTTGCTGGCGCGCGACGGCAAGGCAAACGGCATGTTTTTCCGCACCGTCACATCGGATGCATTGCAAGGCAGCGTGGCGGCGAAGTTCGCCATCGACCGCGGCATGCGCCGCCTGGCAGTCATTTACGTGAACAATGACTTCGGCGTGGGTTTGTACAGCGAGTTCGCCCGTGCCTTCAAAGCGCTGGGCGGGGTGGTCACGACCGGCACCGCCTACGAGGAGCGCCAATCCAGCTACGCCGCCGAGATCACCTCGACGCTGGCATCTCCGACCGAGGGCCTCTATTTGATATCGACACCGGTGGAGGGCGCCGCCATCGCGCGTGCCTGGATCTCTCAGGGAGGGCCGCGGCGCTTTCTGTTGAACGACGGCCTGAACAGCACGGCTTTCATCACCGCCGTCGGTGCAAAATATTTGAACGACGCGTATGGCACCTCCTCCGGCACCACCGCATCGCCGTCGACGCGCTATTTCGCCGAACAGTATCAGGCCTACGCGCACATCGATCCGAGCAGTCCCGCCGCCGACCGGGCGTACGACGCCGGCGCCATCATCGGCCTGGCGCTGGCCGCCGCGGACAGCATGCAATCCAATGCCATCCGCGCCGCGATATTCAAGGTCACGGACCCGAAGGGAACTGCAATCCACGCGGGCAGCCAGGAATTCTCCCGCGCGCTGGGACTGCTGCGCGAGGGCAAGCCCATACGCTACGAAGGCGTGATCGGACCCGTGGTCTTTGACGCCTTTGGCGACATATCGGGACCCTTCCGCTTGTGGAAACTCGAGGCCGGCACCGTCACCACGGTGGGCGAAATGAGCAGCGAGGATGTCAGCTCGCTCAAGACCAGGATCGGCGGCTGATGCGACCGGACCGCTATCGCCTGGCGCCGGATCTCGAGATCAGCAGAATCGTCACCGGATTGTGGCAGGTGGCGGACATGGAGCGCGGCGGCAAGCTGCTCGATCCGCAGCTCGCCTCGACGGCCATGCTCGAGTATGCCCGGGCCGGCTTCGACAGCTTCGACATGGCGGATCACTACGGCAGTGCGGAACTGATCAGCGGGCGCTTCCTGGCACGCGTTCGTGCGGGCGAGCCCGTGGGCGCTGCCGAGCCGCGGCTGTTCACGAAATGGTGTCCGCAGCCAGGACCCATGAAGCGCGAAATCGTCCGTGCCGGCGTCGAGAAAAGCCGCGCGCGGCTCGGGGTTGACGCCATCGACCTGCTGCAATTCCATTGGTGGAGCTTCGAGCATCCGAGCTATGTGGACGCTTTGCAGGAACTGGCGCAATTGCAGCGCGACGGCATCATTCGTCACATCGGACTCACCAATTTCGACACCGCGCATCTGCGCATGCTCGCGCAGCACGGCATCCCCATCGCGACCAATCAGGTCTGTTTCTCGCTGCTGGACCGGCGCGCGGCGGCGCAGATGAGCGCCTTCTGTGCGGAGAGCGGTATCCGCCTGCTGGCGTACGGCACGCTCGCCGGCGGCCTGATCTCGGAGCGCTGGCTCGGCCGCCCGGAACCCGGTGCCGGCGACATCGACGACTGGAGCAAGATGAAGTACAAGCGCTTCATCGACGCCATCGGCGGTTGGACCGTTCTGCAGGCGATACTTCGAGCCCTCGACCACGTGGCGCGGCGGCATCGGGTGTCCATTCCCAATGTTGCGACCCGCTGGGTGCTCGAGCATGCGGCGGTCGCCGCGGTGATCGTCGGCGCCCGATTGGGGGAAAGCGAGCATCGCGCCGACAATCTTGCGCTCTTCTCGTTTGCGCTGGACGAGACCGATCGTGCCGCGATCGATGCAGCGTTGTCCGGCGCCGTCATGCTCGAGGGCGATTGCGGGGATGAGTATCGCAAGCCGCCGTTTCTGACCGCGTCCGGCGACTTGAGTCATCACCTCGCGTCACTGCCGCACGCATTCACCGCGACACCGGTTGCGGGCCGGCCAAACCGTCTGCAGGTGTCGACGGGCAGCGTGTGGGAGCGCGAGTGCGGCTACAGCCGTGCCGTTCGCATCGAGAATCGCGTTCTCGTCAGCGGCACCACCGCCACCAACGGTGCGGGCGAGGTGGTCTGCCCGGGCGACGCGGCCGGTCAGACCGTGTTCATTTTGGACAAGATTGCGGCCAGTCTTGCGGCGGTCGGCGCGTCTCTCCAGGATGTGGTGCGGACGCGGATTTATCTGCAGGACGCCGACCAATGGCAGGCGGTGTCGCATGTCCACGCGCGCTACTTTGGGGATGTGCGGCCGGCGAACACGCTGGTCGAGGTGTCACGTTTGATCGGTGACTACGCGGTCGAGATCGAGGCCGAGGCCGTCATCGAGCCGGGTGCTTGAGATACGCGGCGCGCGCTCACGGTGGCGCCGCGGCGCCGAGAAAGCGATCGAAATACTCGACGAGCTTGTGATAGGCAAAGCGGGTTTGTGCCAGCCCTTGCGTGTCCCAGCCGTGGGGTGAGCCCGGCAACACCACGAGATCGACGTCGTTGCCCTGCAGAATGAGCCTCTGCGTCAAGGTGATCGAATCTTTGAACAGCACCGTGTCGTCCCGCATGCCGTGAATGATCATCAGATGGTCTTGCAGGCCGCCGGACTGAAGGTACGCGGATGACGCGGCATACTGCAGCGGATGATCCTGCGGCGCCATCATCGTGCGCATCTCGCCGGTCTCGGCATGAAACAGGCTGGTCGCGGGAGCGCCGGCGACGCCGGCCCGGTACACGCCCGGCTTCTTGAACAGCGACATGGTGGTGAGCAGACCGCCGTAGCTCGAGCCCCAAATGCCGACGCGATGCGCGTCGACGAAGCCCTGACCCACGAGATATCGCACGCCGCTGTAAAGATCTTCGACGTCGACGCCGCCGTAGTCTTCGCGAATCCGCTGGCGGAACAGCTTGCCGTGTCCGGAGCTGCCGCTGATGTCCACGTTCATGATCACGTACCCCTGCTGGGCCAGGTATTGATCGAGCCCCCAGGTGGGATGAAAGATCCGGCCGCCCCACCGGTTGTGAACCGTGTTGCTGTAGACCGAGCCCAATATCGCGGGATACTGCCGGGTGGGCTGAAAGTCGGGCGGCAGCGTGAGCCGGGCGTGCAACATCGTGCCGTCGTTCACATTGGGAAATTGTACGTACTGCGGCTTCACCCACCGATAATGGGAAAATTCCGGCAAGGGTGAATGTGTGACCTGCCGGCTGGGCGAGCCGGCACGCCTCGCATCGGCCAGATATAAATCCGGCGGCGTCTCGTCGCTCGAATAGAGATCCGCGATCCAGCGCCCATCGGGCGACACGTAAGGCTCGTGATTGCCCGCCGCCTCGCTCAGGCGTTGAGGCGCGCCACCCGCCAACGGCACACGAAACGTGTGGCGCTCCTCGGGTTTGCCGGGATTCGCGACGAAGAACAGCGCCCGCGCAGGCGCGCAGACGGACGCGGCAAACACCGCCCAATCGCCGGAGGTCACACGCGTCGGTGCGCCACCGGCCACCCGTTGGTAATACAGGTGATAATCATTGTCGCGGTCGGACGTGAAATAAACGCCCTTGCCGTCCGGCCCCCATCCGGCCCACCACTCCGCGGTGACATTGAGCGGATCGGTTTCGCGCAGCAACAGCTTCGACTCCGCCGTCACGGGGTCGATGAGCACCAAGCGCCGCTCCTTGATGTACAGGTCGCTGGTATCGACCAGCAATGCAGCATCGTCGGGCGACCATGCGACTGAAAATATTTGGTCGAGCGGGCTGCCGGGGAGCGAAGCCCATTGCACCGCACCGCCACTCACACTCACGAATCCGATGCGCCTCGACTCGGAGGGCTCGCCGGGAAACGCGCGCTTCACGGACACCACCCGGGTTTCGTCAGCCAGATAGTCGGGAATCATTCTCTCCCGCACATTCTTGAGATCGGTCTCGATGAAAGCGAGCCGCTTGCCGTCGCTCGACCAATACAGGGCCTCTGCACCCGCCTCGTTGTTGGGCGGCGCATAAAGTCTTCTGACGCTGGGCTTGTCGGCGGCAAGGTCCATCACCCACAGCTCGCCGCCGCGCAGGTAGGCAAGCCGGGCGCCGTGCGGCGCGGCCACCGCTGCAGATTGCACGTCGGCGCCGTCGATCAATTGCTGCGGAGAATGTCCCGGAACCACGCGGTAGAGAGACCCGTGAAAATTGAAAACCAGCGTCTTGCCGTCCGCGAGCCACAGCACGGCAGACACCCCGTGGTCCTTCTCGGCGGCTTCGATCGCCGTCAACTGCGCCACATCCTTGCCCGGATGCTCAGCAATGGCCGCCTGCGGCATGCGCGTGATGCGCACGGGTACGCCCGATGCTACATCCGTCATCCAGACGTCTTGGAAATTGGTCCCCGCATCGTTCCACAGAAACGCCACATGCCGGCTGTCCGGCGACCACACCGGACTCAGCGGCGCTGAACCGATGACCCAAGGGAGGCTGTAGAGCCTGTCGATGGAAAGCTTCTTGAAGGCCGTTGGTGCGGGACTCATGGCCACGCTGAACGCGCCGGTGCCGAGCAACATGAGCACGCAGGCAGCGCGGCGGAATGAAATGCATGTCATCGCTGCGGCCCAACGTAATAGTGTACTTCGCGGGTGAACCTGGCCGATCCGTCCGGCCCGGGGTGATATCCCTGCAGCACCTCCGGCGCGCTGCCATCGACGATCCACCGGTCCAGTGCGCCCACATAATCGAACGCCGATACACCATCGCCGCCGCCGCAGTGATTCATTCCCGGAACCACAAACAGACGGAAGAAATCTCGCGTGTCATCCGGCCCCCCCATCACCCGCTGCGTGGTCTCGTAGTAGTCGATGTTCTCCCGCACGCCGCCCATGGCGTCGTTCCAGCCAATATACTCGATCAACTTGCCACCGTTTGCCTTGAACTGCCTCAGGTCCGGGTTGACGGCGGAGAACAGGCTGTCCATCAAGCCCATGCGCCGGGCATAGTCGCCCAGCCTGGCGGGATCCGGCCTCCAACCCGGACCCGGAGCGGGATCGAACGCGAGATAGCGGAACACGTCCTCTGGATACGTACTGACGCCCCAGCCCTCCCAGGTGAGCTCCGAGCCCGGCATCGCGCTCGACGGCGCGATCTGGCTGCCATCCGCGCGGCGCGGTCCTTCGTAGATCTGACGTGCGATGTCGACCTGATGCGCCGTGAGACAATCGTCAGCGGCATTGCCCTTGCACAGCACGCGATTGAAATCGACCCTGCATTGGCGCGGGTCTTCGAGGATGCCGTCTTGCGCGCCGCACTGCTGCAGCACCGCCTGATGCAGCACGCCCGCCGCGAGGTGATCGAAGCCGCTGCGGGTGCGATCCTGCATCAATTGCACGAAGGCGAAATAGCGTACAAACAAACTGCTGTACGCGAGCGAAGGGGCTCCCGCGATGATGCCGTCGTAATCCCACGGATAGCGTTGCGCCATCATCAGCGCCTCCCGCCCGCCGTTCGAACAACTATGATAGTAGACGCGCGCGGGACGGCGGCCGTAGAACGCGCGCAGCACTTCCTTGCCGATCAAGCCCGCGACATGAGCGCCGCGAAAACCGTAGTCGATTTCCGCCGCGAGATTGTGCCACCCCCATTTCGTGCCGCCCTCATGGTGGCCGCTGTCGTGACCGACAAAAGCATAGCGTTGCGGCAGCAGCGGCCGGCTGTTCAGGCCGCTCTTCTCGTAATCGGCGGCGGAGGTTATGGCCCCGGCCTGACCGCCGGTGCCCACCACCAGCATCTTGCCGTTCCAGCCGGCGAGGGGAAACTCAACCTTGAAACGAACATCCGGACGGACCACGCCTTCGACGACGCAGGTATCCGGTGCCTGGCCCGATCCCCTCACCGGCTTGGCCGAGGTGATGGACGCGGGCGCATCCTCGGTGCGGGAAAAATCGGCGGCATGCAATCTCATGCAGCGCACGCCTGCTTCGCCGAACGCCGCGCTGTCGGCATGAACCCCTTGATCCTCCCCGATGACCGCCGTCAGCAGCACGAGCACGGCTCCGACCACTTCGATTGCCTTCATGGTCTCCCGCCCATCAACCCGCTTCTCCTCAGCCGGCCAGATTCTCGTGATGCGCGGCGGTGCCGTGCTTCCAATAAGCGGCCGCGCGAACACGCTGCTGGTCGATTGCCAATTCCTCGATCAATAGCCGCCGCATCGATCGTATCGCGTTCGACTCGCCTGCAGCCCACGCAAACCCCTCGCCGTCCGGCAATCGTAAATTCCGCACGGTGCTTGACCATTCGGACGCAGTTGTCCAGTGCACGGAAAGCCCGGCCCGGGTGTCGAAGGCGCGCCGGTCGGCAGCGTCATTCAATTGAATCACCGCGATTACCGTACTCGATGCGGGCAATTCTTCCAAGCGCCGCGCAATCGCCGGCAGCGCCGAGTCGTCGCCGATCAGCAGGTGCCAGTCGAAATCCGGCGCAATGACGAAGGAACCCTTCGGGCCGCCCACGCCGACCCGCGCTCCGGCCACCACGGATTCCCCCCATGCCGCCGCCGGTCCTGCGCCATGCAAGGCGATTTCGACATGCAGTTCCCCGGCTTCGGCGTCGTACCTGCGCGGGGTGTAATCGCGCATGATCGGCCGCGCATCGCCCGCCCATTCGGGACCGGCGGCACCCATCGCCGGCAGCACAACGTCCGTGTGGCCGGCGGCCGGCAACATCAGCTTGACGTGATCGTCGAACGATGCGCTCACGAACCCGCGCAGGTCCGGCCCGCCGAGCACCACGTCGACGAAATGCGGGCTGAGCCGTTCGGTGCGCAACACCTCCAGAAGACGCATCTTCAACGGATGCCGGACGCGCTGCACGGAGCGCGGTGCGGCCGGCGTGAGTGCGGCCGGCGTGAGTGCGGCCGGCGTAGGCGCGGCATGGTCGGCATCGATTTGCGTCTGGTTCATGGTGTTGCTTCGCTTGAGTTGATATTATCAACAAAATAACTGCTGGAGTTGATAATGTCAACTAAAAGGCCGGCGCCGGGGAATGGCGCCACCGCGGACGGGATTTTCGACGAGATCCACGAGGTCATGTTCCTGTTTCGCGCCAAGCTGATCGAGGCGGGCAAGGCCGACGGACATGGGGTGGGAGGCATGGAATTGCGGGTGCTGCGTTTTTTCGAGCATCGCCCCGGCGCCACCCAGGCTGAATTGGGCCAGCACAGCGGGCGCGACAAGGGCCAGATCGCGCGTCTCGTCAGGCTGTTGATGGAGCGCGGCTTGTTGCAGCGGGAAGTCGCGGGCAAGCGCAACAGCGGTCTCAAGCTGACCGAGCAAGGCCGGCTGTTGCAGCGTCGGATGCATCGCCATCGCGCCACCCTGGCCGACAAATACGCCGCTGCCCTGGGCGCGGCGGAGCGATCGCAGTTGATCGCTTTGCTGCAAAGGGTGAAGGCGGCGCTGGGCAGCGTACAATCACCAGATCCACCTTGAGCCGACGGGGGCTGAGAATCATGCTGCACGATTCGGTGATTCCTCCGGTTTTGCCCGCACCGGTGCCGAGGCGCGGTCCGCTGCCGTTCTTCGAATTTTTTCGCGTTGCGCGCGACAACATGATCGCCACCTATCCCGCAGAGGCTTACGAGTCGGAGATCCTCGACCGGAAGATCTTCGGCAAGCATCGATTACTCGTCAGCCAGCCGGCCGCCATCAAGCATGTGCTGCTCGACAACGCCGCCAACTATCAAAAGACGGAGATCGTCCGCCGGCTGCTCGAGCCCGGTCTTGGCAGAGGACTGCTGACTTCGGAAGGGGAGACCTGGCGACGCCACCGGCGCACCATGGCGCCGTCCTTCGATCATCGCAGCATCGCGGCGTACACCCCGATCATGAGCGCTGCCACCGGCGAGTTGCTGGCGGATTGGAGCAGACTGGCGCCGGGTGTGCCGCTCGATATATCGACCGAGATGATGAGGCTGGCGCTCCACATCATCTCCCGCACCATGTTCTCGGCCGATTCCGAAACCATGTGCGCCATCATGGAGCGTGGGGCCGAGCACTATCAGACGCAAATGCGGCCGAACATCATGGATTTTCTGGGATTGCCGGCGTGGCTCGCCGCGTTACCGCGAAAGCAGGTCGTCGATCGCACCCTCGGCGAGTTCGACGCGGAAATAGACCGTCTGATCCGGTTGCGTGAGCACCCATCCGGCGGCGGCCGCACCGATCTGCTGGCGCGGCTGATCGCAGCGCGCGACGCCGAGACCGGCAGCGGGATGACGCCGCAGGACGTGCGTGACCATGTGATCACGATCTTCATGGCGGGACATGAGACGACCGCCATGACCATGACCTGGATTTGGTATCTCCTGTCGCAGCACCCGCGCGAGGAGGCGGCATTGCATGCCGAGCTTGCGGCCGAGCTCGGCGGGCGCGTGCCGACCGAAGACGATGTCGGCAAACTCGTCTACACCCGGATGGTGATCGAAGAATCGATGCGGTTGTATCCGCCGGCGCACACCATTTCGCGCGCAGCGCTCGCTGACGACACCGTGGCGGGGCAATTCGTGCCGAAGGGCTCGACGGTGCTGATTTCACCGTGGGTGCTGCACCGTCACCGTCTACTGTGGAAGCATCCTGAAGCTTTCATCCCAGAGCGCTTCTCCCCCGAGCAATCCGCCGCACGGCCGCGGTTCTCGTACCTGCCCTTCGGCGGCGGGCGCCGCATCTGCATCGGCGCCGCTTTTGCCATGACGGAAGCAACCGTGCTGCTGGCCACCATTGCGCAGCGCTATCGACTGCG
>Ga0116226_10001811_pt1 | contig 18518 bp, 15 predicted proteins | sample S1TSphfallax_FD_89692 | JGI IMG/M metagenome (GOLD analysis project Ga0116226, IMG submission 89692) | Host-associated microbial communities from peat moss isolated from Minnesota, USA - S1T2_Fa - Sphagnum fallax MG | ecosystem: Host-associated > Plants > Peat moss > Unclassified | place: USA... | reverse complement strand
TGCGGTGAATCTTACTGCTGGTGTTTCGGGTACAACGGTTGCAGGATTGGGGAATACCGTGAATGCAGCTAGTGGCGATAGTTTCACCATTACCAATACTACGGACGACGCTATCAACGCAACGTGGGATGCGGTGAATCTTACTGCTGGTGTTTCAGGTACGACGGTAGCGGGGTTGGGGAATACCGTGAATGCAGCTAGTGGCGATAGTTTCACCATTGCCAATACGACAGATGATGCCGTCAATGCCACATGGGATGCAGTGAATCTCACTGCTGGTGTTTCGGGTACAACGGTTGCAGGATTGGGGAATACCGTGAATGCAGCTAGTGGGGATAATTTCACCGTTGCAAATACTACCGATGATGTGGTGAATGCGACATGGGATGCGGTTAATCTCGCTTCGGGTGTTTCGGGTACGACGGTTGCGGGATTAGGCAATACCGTAAATGCAGCAGCAGGCGATAGTTTCACCATTGCCAATACTACGGATGATGCCGTCAATGCAACGTGGGATGCAGTGAATCTTACTGCTGGTGTTTCGGGTACTACGGTGGCGGGATTGGGGAATACGGTTAATGCAGCAGCGGGTGATAGTTTCACCATTGCCAATACTACGGATGATGCCGTCAATGCCACATGGGATGCAGTGAATCTTACTGCTGGTGTTTCGGGTACTACGGTGGCGGGATTGGGGAATACCGTGAATGCAGCAGCAGGCGATAGTTTCACCATTGCCAATACTACGGATGATGCCGTCAATGCAACGTGGGATGCGGTGAATCTTGCTGCTGGTGTTTCAGGTACGACGGTGGCGGGGCTTGGAAATACGGTTAATGCAGCCAGTGGTGACAGTTTTGGTATCGCCAATACTACGGATGATGTGATTAATGCAACAGGTGATACAGCATATATCGCTGCAAACACCAGCGGTATCACCTTCGCTGGTTCCAATAATACGATAGGTATCAGTGCCAATGATAAAATCACCTTTGGTGCAGGCGATAGTAAAGACACGGTGACGGGGGGAACTTCAGGGGATGTGATTACCGTAGCAGCGGGTACGAGCGAGACTATCTATGGTAACGGAATTACGGTGGATGCGGGGGCGAATGATCAAATCACCCTGATTGGCAGTAATAACAGTGTTTCGGGTGGAACAGGTGATACGTTTGATGTATCAGGGGAATATGATCCGATAAATGCAACGAATAGCAGTGCATCCTATTTTGGAGACCATACAGGGGATGCTCTGACGGGAAGCGGAGATACTCCGATTTATATCGCCAGCAATACTCCCATTCCTAGCGATCCTCCCCAACCTGATCCTACTCCTGACCCTACCGACCCTCCTGTCCCTAGCGATCCTCCCCCTGTTGATACGGGAGATAACGGAGAGTTTGGATTTGCCGGTTCTAAAACGCTTGTCTCCAATTCTATTGCAAATAATAACAATCCCATCGCACAATATGATAATGCAAATGGCAATAAAGCAGGGGCTTTGGCAGCCGAAAATGCCTTAACCTCATTACAGGCTATTGTCGCTTCCAATGCCCAGCTTCCCATCTTTGAAGGAGCGAAGCAGGAAAGTTCCACGGTGACGTGGAGCCTTGCCAGTCTGGCTTCCAGCCTGCCATTTTCCAGCGTGATAGGTTCTGCTTTCAAGAGTATTATTCAGGGGGCATTTAACGCCTGGGCTGCGGTGACGGGTATCACTTTCCAGCAGGTTGCGGACTCTTCACAGTCTGATATCAGGTTAGGCTTTTCGGATTTGAATACGGCTAATACCGGTGTGGCGGGTTATACGAGTTATACTGCCAATGGCGGGCAGATTGAGCCTGATACGCTGATTCAGCTTGAAGATCCCAATGAGACGGCGTTGACGGCAGGGGCGAACGGACTCACCTATGCGGGTACGGATGCCACGCTGGCTCAGGATGCGTTGCATGAGATTGGACATGCCCTCGGGTTTGCGGACAATGCCAACCCCAACTCTATTATGTCATATGATTTGACGGCGAACAATCAGGGTCTGAACTTTCCGGATCTGCTCGCTGCCCAAACCGTCTATGGTTATTACAATAGAAACACTCCTGCACTTTCCGCCGAGACGCTTGCGATTGATGCACATATCGCATGGATGGTTCAGGAAATGGCTTTATATGCACCCGCCACCTCATCAGCAAGCACCAATATTAACTTTGATCCCATCCCACAGAATCATATTGCGGGAATTCTGGCGGGGTCTCACTGAAAAAACTTGCTAAAGCAATGAAAATCTGGCTAATAGGCAACTATTCTTTATAACTGGTTAGAGTGGCTTACGCATGACGAAGATTCTGATACTTGGGGCTAACGGTTTCATTGGAACCAACCTGATAACGTATTTGCTGAAACATAAACCCGATTATCGCATTACTGCACTTGATATTGCCAGTGATAAACTGGGTGATCTGGTTCATCATGAAAATATTGATTTTTTACAAGCGGATATGCGTACCAGTCGCGAGTGGATTGAGCAGCAGGTGGCAAAATGTGATGTGGTGTTGCCACTGGTTGCGATTGCTACGCCTACCACCTATGTTAAGGATCCCATCGCCGTATTTGAACTGGATTTTGAAGCGAATCTTGCGGTGGTGCGGGATTGTGTCAACTATAAAAAACGCCTGATTTTTCCTTCCACTTCAGAAGTCTATGGCATGAGTGATGATCTGCCTTATGATGAGGAACATAGCCGTCTGGTTACGGGGCCTATCCATAAACAACGCTGGATTTATTCCTGTAGCAAACAGATGATGGACAGGGTGATTCATGCTTACGGGTTGCGGGGTGATTTACGCTTTACGCTTATCCGCCCTTTTAACTGGATGGGACCGCATCTGGATAATGTCTGGAGTAATGAGGGGAAAAACAGCCGCGTAGTATCCCAGTTTTTAAGTGATATTGTGCATAACCGTAATATTAGCATTGTCGGATCAGGCGAGCAGAAACGCTGCTTCCTCTATATTGATGATGCCATAGAAGCATTAGTAAAAATCATTGAAAATCAGGATAATAAAGCCGATAGCCAGATTTTCAACATTGGTAGCCCTGAAAATGAAGCCTCCATCATGGAACTGGCAGAAAAAATGCTGGCTTTCGTGAAGACCTATGCTGGCTATGAACACTGCACTACCCAAATTGTAAAAACCACTGCTGATGAATATTATGGCAAGGGGTATCAGGATGTGGAACGCCGTGTGCCAAGCATCCAGAAAATAACGCAGATGCTAGGCTGGAAACCCACCACGAATTTTGATGATTCATTGAAAAAAACGGTGGAATATTATTTGAGTGTAAAGCCTTGAAAAAAAGTTTTTGGAGAAAATGCAAATAGTTTTCAAATGACTTCATATTTTACTGGTTTTTTTACAAAAATAGCTTAAAAGGACTGCATTAAAGAGTTATGCGGGCGTGGCGAAATTGGCAGACGCACCAGATTTAGGTTCTGGCATGGCAACATGTGTGGGTTCAAGTCCCTCCGCCCGCACCATAACGGCAGAATAAAAAACTGCTTTTCTTTTTGATAAAATACCCTAGACTATTTGAGATTAAATACAAATGCGGGCGTGGCGAAATTGGCAGACGCACCAGATTTAGGTTCTGGCATGGTAACATGTGTGGGTTCAAGTCCCTCCGCCCGCACCATTATGACTGGCACGGTCTTATGCGTCATTTCACCAAGGCAATAGAACATTTCTCTTTGCAGATTACTCCTGCCTGTTTTACGCTATTGCTTTTTTTTATTTCCCTTGCACTCTCTCATATTACGGGATTTTCTGCTCTTGTTCCCGATTTAACCACGATCAGTATTTATGGTTCAGTGATTTTTTTTCCTCAGGCTCTTTCCTATCCTTTTTTATTTTTACTGGGTATTGCAGATGATAGTGTGAGGGCAATGCCTTTAGGCATACATTCATTAAGTTATATGATTCTGAAATATATCCTGTTACGCAATCACCGCTTTTTTCAGGATGCCGCTTTCAGCTTTATCTGGATTATCTTTATCCTGCTATTTGTCTGTATGTCTTTAACCACCAGCCTGATCATGAATCTTTATTATTTTCATCTGGTAATACCTGCGATTGCTTTTTTGCCATTGCTCAGTACGGCTTTTGCCTATCCTATTGTGCATTATCTTCTGGCAAGTATTTATACCTTAAAAAGGTAATAAAATCAGGATGCCTGCCAATATCACATATTCAGTAATCCAGCGTATTTTTTGACGGAGTAACAGAGCAGTAACAAGCGTGATAAGGCACATAATAGCCAATTTGGGAATGGTGAGCCATATACCCGCAAGTGTCAGAAGTTTAAGATAACCTGGAAACGCTGCTGCATCCCGTTTCATTTCTTTTCCTGATAATTTCCATGCAATAACGCCTGCGATAATTCCGAAATAGGCACTTCCCGCAAAATCAAACAGGGTTTTATCCACAAGGGTGCGATACAGCATCCCCAATACCAGGGCAGCTACCCACGTTTTATCGGAAAAGAAATTATCAATATACCGCATCATGCCAAGCATGATAATGGCGGTTCCACCGAGTGAAACCAGAATAAATGGCTCGCTAAATCCACATTTGAGATAACAGAGAATGAATAGCAGCCCTGTGAGTGCTTCCGTGACGGTATAGGCTGCGGGAACGCCCGCCCCGCAATAGCGACATTTGCCACGCGTAGAAAGCCAGGATAATACAGGAAAAAGATCTTTAGGGTTAAGCGGGGTATTGCAATCACCACAATAGGGATCCCTTGCAAAGAGTGCTTCATTAAGTGGCAGGCGGTAAATGGGGTTGGTTGCAAAATTTCCCATTACCAAGCCCAAAAACCCTGAAAAAATAATTCCCTGTAAGAGATCAAATATAGCCATGCCAGATTCCTTTTTAGCCGTTAATTTTCTTCCCGCCCGGCAGGATTGATAAGCCTGTCCACAAAACGCCCCTGAAACAGGTTAATTCCCATTGCCTGCCCATAACGTACAGCCTGTGCATTATCACAACGTGTTAAAATAACACGATTTTTGCCAAAGCTGGTAATCGCACGCATGACATGCTGATGTTCTCCTGCATTTACGTCTTCTTCTATATCGGAATTCCATTGAAATTTGGCAAAATCAAATCCCAGCCTTTCACGATCTATCTGCACTATGCTTAAATTGGTTACGCCATCAATGCACAATTTATACCCCAGATTTTCAAGTATATTCCTTGCTGCCAAAAAGGCCCGCATATCAGTAAATACATCGCCAATCTGGAGTTCAATCACCATAGTATGTTTTACCATGTTTTTGATAATAGTGTCAAATTCGGTGAATTTTTTGGAGAGGATCGTCGCAATATTAAAATTGAGACTGACAGGTGCATCCAGGTAACGTAGAGGATTTTGCAGCATGAGTTCCATTACCCTATCGTCTAAAATATGCGTAAGATAGGCAAAAAGGCTCTGATTGCTTAATAAATCAATCTTGGTATGCAGCATTTGCCGCAAATGGGGAATACGGATATAATATTCATCAAATATTTTGCGGGCATGAAGGTTGCCATCCAGTACACATACACTCTGGCGACGCAGGATACGGCTTAAGTCTGCCTTGTTCAGATCCTGTTCAATATGAGCCAGTTTCAAAGGCGTGAACAGGTTGCTTTCTTTATCTGCCTTAAGAGAGGCTCCCGCAGGTTTTCGGTAAAGCGATATTTCTCCTTCCGCACGCGTGCTTTGCGTCAATTTGGTTTTACAGATTTGGAAAAACTCTGCATATTCCCTGCCAATATCAAATATACGACAAAAAAGGCTATTTTCTTCTCCGTTGGCATCGTAGGCGAGTGGGTCATCCATGAACAGGTAACGTAGTTGAAAAATGGCTTTATCCATTTTCGCCTTGCTTACGTTGCGACACAGGACAATAATAGCGTGATCAAAACAGACAAATACCCCACCTTCATAATCCACAAGCAAGTCACTAAGCAGATTTACGGCAATCTGTAGCTGATAGTCACTCTGGTAATGCTCCAACAGATTATTGAAGGGAAAATGTACTGCCCGCCAGCTAATCGTTTCTGATGCAACGCTGGAAGCAAGTTCCACCAGTTTGACTTCTGATTCTTTTAATAAAACAATCATAAATAGCAATAAACCTCTTTTAGAACCTGCCAGCGAATCTTTTTTAACGCCTATTTTTGACAATTTTGCCTGCAAAACAAGGTATGATTCTTGAAATAGTACCACTATCCTCTCGAATCACACCTTGTTTTTCGCACAAAATTCTCTAAAAATCCATCGTTAAAAAAGATTCGCTGGCAGGTTCTAAGGAAATCGCCAGGCTGAGACAGATGCGAGGCAAAACCGCACACAGAAGCGGAAGTAGTACTTTAGTACATGAGCATTCGAGTACGGTTTTAACGAAGCAGGTGTCCAGCATGACGATTTCCTATAGAGGTTTTAATGGTTATTACGTTCCTGCATCATATTGCTGGATGTTTTGGTATTGACATATTGCTCCAGTGAACGTGTATCAAATTCAATCTCGGGATTATCCAGGCTACCTGCCACATTCACCGTGATATTGGTATCTTTATTATCCAGCGTATTCAGAGTAAATACGGCACTGCTTTTGATAATCGCTTTGGAAATATCTATACCTCCTGAAATACTGCCTTCGGATTGCGGACTATATATTTTGGTATTGGACGTTTCAATTATCCCTTTGGAAACACTGAAATTACCGTCCAGTTTCTGAAATATGGTATTGCCACTGTGGAATGCACGTTTTACGACATTGAGAATATCAGCGACCGTACGCACATAACTAACAGCCCTCACAACTCCCGCCAGATTAAAGTGTTTGATTTCAATATCACGACCGCTTGCCCCCAAAGACCCCTCCAGATTGGAAAGCCAGGAAGCAACATTAATACCGTTGGAAGCAACACTTACCCCAACATTAAACGTACCTGAAAATACATCCAGCATGGGGAAAAAGGGAGCCATTAATTCGGGTTTAATTCCCAATATATTTCCCTGTAGCGTAATACCGGGTATAGTTCCCCCGCTAATGGTTGCATTTCCTACCATGCTGGCTCCCAAAGAAACGCCCTGGAATTTGGCAAGTTTTAACTTTCTATTTTCGAGACTCCCTAAAAGTTCAATATCGGAAATTTCGATTTCATCCTGGATGAATCTTCCTATTTTGAATGAAAAATTGCCATTGACAATATCAAACCAAGAAAAGTCGAACGCATTAGTCAACCATTTCCCCTTTTCCTTTGCTGTATCACTATAATCATTGCCATTTATCTTATCAATAATAAAGCTCATATTGGTGACGGGTACTTCTCCTGAAACATCAATATCCATTTTTCCTTTAAAGTGTGAATGTTTATATTCTGCATCTATGTTATTCACCTGGACTTTGTTTGCACTTGCCACCGCATTAAAGGTCGTCTGATCATATGTGACATTTCCCAACAGATAATTTTCCAGTGAAGCATTGATTTTAAAATCATATCCCAGATTTTTTAACCACATAGAAACAGTACCTGAATTGGTAGTGAGCTTGTCATTGTCAAAAAACGCTTTCCGCCAATTATCCAATCCCCATTGTTTGATAATCGCATCCAGATTAAGAGACTGGATATTGAGTCCCGCTTCCACGCTCATGCGTGAACCCAAATGGGCAATCATTTCTCCCTCAATACCCATTTTTTCAATCCGTGCCACCAGTTCAGACAGACGGATTTCTCTGGGAGAGGAAACCATATTGGTTTTAAGATGAAACCGCTTGAAGTCGCTTACAGGTAAAGAAAACTGCGTGGATTTAAAGAGGGAAAGAAGTTCAGCAAAGCTGTTACCCTGTATATCAATCTGTCCCTCAAGTGCGTAACCTGAAAGGGTATCACGTCCAATTCCTGAAAAAGACAGGCTGGATTCGCCTGGCAGTTTGGCAAGCAACTGCGGAATCACCATTTCATTACCTGCCATATCAATCGAAAAACGGGTATTATGGATATGTTTCTGGTTGTAGACACTATCTGCAATCGTCACATTGGAAGAGAGTTCAAGCGTATTTTTTTCTATGAGTGAAGTATATTTTTTTGCACTATCATTGGTATTGCGAGTGTTGGTAGCACTGGCAATAAAGGACATGATAGTATTATTTCCAATAACATTTTCCAGATTCAGACTATCAATAGCAGCATTCATTTCTATTTTATTGGGTAATATCCATGCGGCTACTGCCTTGCCAGTGATGGTTTCTCCTTTTAAAGTAATTTCAGGAAAATGCACGGAATTTACATCGTTCATTTCTATCTTTGTGCTTAAGGAAACAGGCAGTTTTGTACTGGTTGCTACCGTAGTATCTTTTGCTGTTTCGCTTAAGAGGTCTATCCAGCCAGCAATATCTTCGCTTTCTACTTTTAAGTCTCCATTAAATTGTGGAGCATGATTATAGGTAAAATTCCCTTTGTAATTTACACTGTCTTTACCCTTTTCTAGGGTAATATCCAGTAATGTTTTATCAGGTGTAAATAATTTAATCACATCTCCTGTGATATGGGTAGTAAGAGCAAGCGGAGTATTGCGATAGTTGAAATGAATAATTGCGTTGGTTTTATAATCACTTCCTGAAAAATCACCTGCCAAGTTTATATCGCTTAACGTAATATCTTTTGCCGTAGCAGGATTATAGTAATTTATTTTTGCATCCTGAATCTTGAAGTTGAAAGACTCATTGGTAGCCCTGGACGCTATATCTACTTTGGAATTTTGCCATTTTTTGGCAGCAGCCTGCACGTTCAGTTCACCCGAATCCATTACTTCCAGATTAAGGCTTACCCCATTAACGCTAATGGCTTTAATATGGGGTTTGCCACCAAATATGGAACCCAAGCTTAAGGTAATATCTGCATTTTCTACTGTAGCTAAAAAAGAGGTGCGGGAAGAATTGATGTTTTCTACATACATTTTACGAAGCAGTATATGAGGGGCAGGGGACATGCTCACCGCAATATCATCCTGAATTTCCAGCTTCATACCCGTTAACGTGCCAAAAGATTCGACAATTTCGCCTTGCAGCCTGGTTTTGCTTATCACCAACGGGAAAATAAGGAACCATGCCAGTGCAAGCATCACCAGTGTTACGGCAGCAGGTATAATTGTATCTGTTTTCTTCATTTTCTTTCAATAGTTAAGCGATTATTTGACAGCGGTCTATTCTTTGCGTTCTCTTTCGAGAGCCAGTTCTTCTTCCTCTTGTATGTCTCCAATAATATTATTCCCTGCCGTATCCAACTCTTCTATGAGTGCTTCTTCATCAGCATCATCTTCATTGGTATGGGTTTCCTCAATATCATCAATTTCAGCGATTTCCTGTAAATTGTCAATATCATCTCCTTCATCCAGCTCCATGAGATTATCTGCGAGTTCGTCCTCATCGCTATCTATTTGTCTTGCACCATTTTTGCGTTGAGACAGGGAGACAGACTGTACGTCATTTTCTTCCGTTTCATTGGCACTTTTTCTGCTATGCCTGCGTTTGACCTTAACAGAGGCGGGATCAAAACTGTACGCACATTTTGGACAGATGGCTGGTAATTTATTCAGATCGTAAAAGGGGTTGTTGCAGGAAGGGCAGTTTCGTTTAGTTCCCCAAGATGCTTTGCTCACAGATGAATTCCTTCTGGTTTTGGTTTATAAAATGATAGTACATAAAAGATTTATGCCTGATAAGCCAGTCATTTTTCTTAAATCTGGCACTTTAGTAATGTAACAGATAAATGTTAATTTTTTATATCAGGTGAAATAGCATTTTTTATTTGACAATGATTCTTAATTGCAATAAAAAGTCATGCAAAGCAATCACATTAAAATGAATAGGAGATTTATGTCCATCACAAAGAAAGTGCTATCGTTAACGGCAGCCAGTATGGTTTTTGCAACTGTTGCCAGGGCGGAAGATTATGTGATTACCCTTAAAGGGCAGGAGTTTTCACCTGCCAACCTTACGATTCCGGCAGATAAAAAAGTCAAAATTACCGTTAAAAATACTAACCCTACTGCGGCTGAATTTGAAAGCCATGAGTTAAGTCGGGAAAAAGTGGTGGGAGCCAATAGTGAAATTTCCGTATTTGTAGGTCCTGTCAAAGCAGGAACTTACGGTTATTTTGATGATTTCCAGCGTGATGTTGCCAAAGGCACGATTACCGCACAATAAATTTTATCCTGAACGGCTCACATCATGCTGGCAACGCTTATTATTGTATTTCGCGAGCTGATTGAAGCGGGGCTGGTGGTTGGTATTGTGCTGGCTGCTACCCGTGGAGTGGCAGGGCGTTCCCTCTGGGTAGGCTATGGAGTGGCAGCGGGCTTGCTCGGAGCCTGCATGGTCGCTTTGTTTGCCAAAGGCATTAATGCCGCAATGGCAGGATTCGGACAGGAATTTTTCAATGCGGGTGTGCTGCTGCTGGCAGTTCTCATGCTTACCTGGCATAATGTCTGGATGGCAAAGCATGGACGTGAAATGGCAAGGGAGATGAAGTCGGTAGGAGAAGCCGTTTCCTCTGGCAGCCGTTCTTTGCTTGCACTTGCTATTGTGGTGGGGATTGCCCTGCTGCGGGAGGGTTCTGAAATCGTGCTTTTCCTTTACGGCATAGCCGTTTCAGGTAATGAAACGCTTGCTAATATGGTGATTGGGGCAGCCATAGGTGTAGTGCTGGGTGTCGGTTGCACTGCATTAACCTATTTCGGGCTGCTGCGTATTCCAAATCGTTATCTGTTTTTAGTCACAGGCTGGATGATTGCTCTGCTTTCTGCCGGTATGGCAGCACAGGCGGTTGCGTTTCTGGAGCAGGCACAGGTGGTTAATAGGTTGGGAGAAACAGCCTGGCATAGTGGCTGGCTGGTTTCACAGGATAGTATTACCGGTAAAACCCTGCATACTTTGGTTGGCTATAATGAAAGCCCTACGATTATGCAGGTTTTCACCTATCTTTTTACGCTACTTGGAACTTTTGCCCTGATGAAATGGGTGGGTGGTACGCCAGCTAAAAAAATGGTGCTGGTTCGTACCTAATCCACCTGCTTTTTCTATTCTTTTTTCGTCACGGAACGTACCACATATTTGGGACGCTGGCGGACTTCAAGGTAGATTCTGCCGACATATTCTCCAATAATGCCCAGTCCCGTAATGGTCACGCCTACCAGCAGGAACAGGATGCCAAACAGCGTGAAAACGCCATCGGATTCTGGTCCCAGGAAAATACGACGTAATGCGAGTATCACTACCAGCAAGCCACTGAAGGCGGAGAGTCCAATACCGAAAATGGTAAAGAGCTGGAGGGGAACGAGTGAAAATCCTGTTACCAGATCGAAATTATAGCGAATCAGCTTATAGAGATTATAGTTGGAAACGCCACCGTGACGTTCTTCGTGAGCGACTTCCACTTCTGCGGGATTGCCAGCAAAATATTGAGCGAGTGCAGTAATAAAAGGCGTACTTTCCTTGCTATTTACAATCAGGTCAATAATTTCACGGCGGTAAGCCCGCAACATGCAGCCCTGATCACGCATTTCGATTTTGGTGATTTTATGGCGTACGATGTTGGAAATTTTGGAAATGGTTTTGCGATAGGTGGAATCCAGACGATTGCCGCGATAGCCTCCCACTACGTCATGTCCTGCATCAATGAGGGCAAGCAATTTGGGGATTTCTTCAGGGGGATTTTGCAAATCTGCATCCAGGGTGACGACTACCTCGCCTTTGGATAATTCAAATCCTACCATGATAGCGGGATGCTGCCCGTAATTTCGGGCAAACTGTATCACTTTTACTACATCAGGACGGGCTTCATAATGACGTTGCAAAATCGCCTGTGAATCATCACGGCTGCCGTCATTGGTGAGGATAATTTCATACTCCTTACCGATGTTATCCAGCACGGGAAGAATACGGGCAAACAGCGTATCCAGATTGGCGGATTCATTATAGACAGGAATAACAACAGAAAGATACATGGAAATAACCTTTTTAAGAGAGGACGTTAATAATGCTGTTCGTGATGCGTTCAAATTCGGCGTTAGTTAAATTGGGGAAAAGCGGCAGGCTGCAAATCTGTGAACCCACTTTTTCAGCGTTTGGGAAATCACCCTGTTTATAGCCGAACGTTTCACGGTAAAAAGTAAAGAGATGGGCGGCGACATAGTGCATCCCGATTCCGATATTTTCCTGCTTCATCTTTTCAATAAATCCGTCACGATTTTGCGTTAATACGGTGAGCAAATGCCAAGCATGAATATGCTCATAATCAGGGAGTGATGGCAAAGATAATTGCTTGATATTGCCAAGTTTTTCATAATATTGCTTCACCAATGCGGTGCGTTTTTCAATGAATCTATCCAGCATGGGGAGTTGGCGTAACCCGATTACAGCCTGAATATCCATCATGTTATATTTGAAGCCTGCTTCCACGACATCATAATGCTGGCTGCCTGCCTTGCTGAAGCGGTTGAATGCTTCCCTGTCAATACCGTGAAAACGCAAGCGTTCAATTCTTTTTATGATTTCGCTATCGTCCGTAACAACTGCACCACCTTCCCCTGTTGTCATGTTTTTATTGGGGTGGAAACTCATCACCTGAATATCGCCAAATGCTCCGATTTTTTTGCCCTTATAAGCAGCTCCGATGGCATGGGCACAGTCTTCAATCACTCTGAGGTTATACTTTTCGGCAAGGGCATAGAGTGGGTCAAGATCAACGGGCAAGCCTGCATAATGTACGGGCATAATCGCCTTGGTTTTTTGCGTAATGGCTTTTTCAATCAGGGTGACATCCATATTGCGGGTGTCGGGATCAATATCCACAAGCACGGGCTTGGCTCCTGCCTGCACAATCGTATTCAGCGTTGCTACAAAGGTAAGGGGCGTAGTGATGACTTCATCGCCTGCTTTTATGCCAATGGCAAGCAAGGCAAGCTGAAGCCCTGCCGTGGCAGAAGTCAGGCATCTTACAGACCGTCCTGAAAAATAGCTGGAAAGATCCTGTTCAAACTGTGCAACCTTGGGGCCAGTCGTAAGCCAGCCAGAACGCAGCACGGCTTCGACATCAGCGTAGGTTTCTTCGCTTAGGGTGGGTTTGGCAAAAGGAATAAAAGAGTTATCGTTAGTCATGATTATTTCGCTGGTTTGGGTTCAGGTAACCTATTGGTAAAAAGGAGATTTCTTCCATCTTGTGTAATCAAATAAAGGTGCAGATCTTTTTCAGCATCCTTACCTGCATGTTTTTTCAGCAGAATCTGATAGGTATCATTCCGCATAATCGTAAAAAGGGGTTTATTGCCTTTCAGCCATTTATTCCAGAAACCAGCATCATCCATAAACCAGTTGGGATTAAATTCGTGCTTCACACCAAAGGCAAGCTCGGTTTTTTCCCATCCCACCAGACTTACCTTGCGTTGCAGATAAATAGGTAAATCCTGATAATATTCGCCATAAAGGATGACTTCCTGCTTTTCTTTCTCTAAGTTATGGATAGCATCCGCCAGTTTTTTCATGGAATCCTTGTTATAATTCCCCGCAATGCGGTCGCCTGCCTGCGTAATGAGAATGGCGGAAACCAGAAGCACGATAATAATGTGACGTTTTTCACCCTGTAGCCATGCCACAATTACGGCAAAAATAGCCAGAATGGCGATGATGGAAAGCACACGAATATCGTCCTTGCTCCCCGAAACGGCAGTCATGATTTTGCTGGTGGGATCCAGTATTTCTTCGGATAAAGGTGGGAATACTGCCAGTGCCAGCAACAATAGCAGCGTGATGCAAACTCCTGTTAGGAAATAATAATTTTTATTGTTTTTCCAGACGGTTTGCAGATAATGCCCTATCAAGGCAGCAATGGGAGGAAAAATAGGTAAGATATAGGGGGGCAGTTTGGAGTCAGAAAGCGAGAAAAAGCCAAGGATGAATATTATCCAGATAACGAGAAAAAGGGGTATGGCGTTTTCACTTCTTTTTTTCCAAAAATGGTTTAATTCGGTTTTGGCAGCCTGAAAGGCAAAGCCAATCCACGGGAAAAGCCCTGCTAGCAAGATAGCAAAGAAATACCAGAACGGTTGATACCTTCCATGTTCCTTGGTGAGGTAGCGTTCAAAATGCTCATGAATAAAGTAAAAATGCAGAAACTCGGGATTGCGTGCTGCAACCATGATATGCCAGGGAGCAGCAATAAGCAGGAACAGGAGCGTACCCTTCACCAGTTTCATTTGCTTGAGGAGCTGCCAGTTGTGAGTAAGTCCTAGCCAGAGGAAAATAACGGCTCCAGGTATGGCAACCCCTATCAAGCCTTTGCTTAGCATGGCGAAAGCAGCGAATATATAGAGCAGGTAAATAGCAAGGTTACGATTTTTGTTGTCGGGATAGCGTATAATGTACAAAAAACTGGTGAGGGTGGCAACCAGAAAGAGACTGACGGGTACGTCTACCAGTACGATACGCGAAAGGGCAAAGCCATAGATACTGGTAGCCAGCACCAGTGTCGCCAGCCAAGCCGAAAGCCTGTTTTGATAAAGAATAATGCTAAGAAAATACGTGGCAAGACAAAGCAGGAGACTGAACAGGGCGGTAGGCAAACGTGCCGTAAATTCATCCATCCCGAAATATTTAGTATTAAGTGCCTGAATCCAGTAGAATAAAGGGGGCTTTTCAAAATATTTTACATAGTTAAGTCGCGGGGTAACATAATCCCCCGATTCCGCCATCTCCCGCCCGATTTCCACATAACGCGATTCGCTGGGAGCCGAAAACGGACGATCTCCCAAACTTGCCATAAAAATGGTGGAAATCACCACTATTAACAGAAGAAAATTGACAAAAGGTTTTTGCAATAAGGTAGCAACACTAACAGGCATAACAACTCATACCCTCATAGGCAAAATAATCATGTTATTACCCATTTTATGCAGGATACGTTGCATAATATAGGCATTCTGGTTGTAAAGAAACTGGTTGAGCAAGCCTTCTTCTTCAAACACCAGTTTGCTACAGAAAAATACCACTTTGGGATATTCTTTTATGACATGGTCGGTTAATTCCGATACTTTTTTCACTACGTCCGTACCAAACGCCGTATAGCTGGTAGCAGGCATTCCCTTGGCGTGGCAATAATTAACGTAATGGCTCATATTTTCTTTAAAATCCTGTTTTATGGTATTCCAGTGGTTTTCACTGCCAAAATTGGTGGAATCCACTTCCCCCACACTGATAAAAACAAAGTTTTTATAGACATTCGGAAACAGACGCAACACCCATAGCAGCGAGTGCATTCCGCTACCAATACAGTCATTGACAATGAAAGCGGCGGTAGGCTGGTTTTTATCCATAATAGGGGGATTTTCAACCTTTTTCTGCCCAATATCAGCGAATAATTCATCTGCCAGAGCCAGTTTCCGCCCTACTTTATTATAGGATTCACGCACCCATAACCCAAACAGGATAACGCAACTGGTAATCACCACCGTCAACCAGCCACCTGCAAAAAATTTCTCAAACGTAGTAATCACAAGAATACTCGCACAGACCACCAGCCCCAGCGAAGAACTGAAAAGTTTTAATCCCCAGTATTTGGCGGTTTTACGGTTGGCAATCCAGTGTTTGGAAAGCCCGAGCAGCGAAAGCGAAAAAGTTAAGAATACGTTGATACTATACAGCACCACCAATACTCCCACATCGCCGTTTGTAATGAGCAGAACCGCAAGCGAGGTAATGCCCATGAGGGTAATCCCGTGTTTTGTCACCAGACGGCTGGAAAGCGAGCTGAAAAAATGCGGCATCCATTTGTCCGAAGCCATATTGGCAAGCACCGCTGGCCCTGCTAAAAAGCCCGTATTGGAAGCAACCAGCAGAAGCCCCGCTTCCAGTGCCAGCACGATAACCAGCAGACCAGAAGACACATTATGTCCCATCACTGTCCAGTTTTGCATGATATTGCGGAATACGACTGCATTAAGGGTTTGTCCCTCCTGATGTTCTGCACCCCATAGCAGGTAGAGTATAATGATGCCCGCTGCCGTAAATGCCAGCGAAACTGCAATTAAGAACATGGTGATTTTACCCGTTTTGACTTTGGGTTCAACCAGGCTATCTACGTTATTTGATACCGCTTCCAATCCCGTATAAGTACCACCTCCCAGCGAAAACGCCTTGAGAAACAGCGACGCTACAAAGAGAAACCCTGACATTTGGGTAAGAGAGTGCGTATCCGCAATCGCATTGGGAATAAGCCTTGGCAACCCTTGCGAGTGGATGGAAATGGCATAGATAATTAAAAAGGCATGGGTGATGACGAATCCCAGAAAAATAGGCAGCAACACTTTGATGGATTCTTTTACGCCTCGTAAATTGAGCAGCACCAGCAATAAGATAATCAGACATTCTATCAGTAATTTCAGGTGTAATAAATGCTCTGGCAAAAGGCTGAATAACGCATCCACACCACTGGCAGCAGAAATGGCAATCGTAAGGACATAATCCACAATCAGGGCAGAGCCGGAAATAAGTCCCGCATGTTCACCAATTAATTGAGTAGCCACACGATACCCACCACCACCATTAGGAAATAATTCAATCACCTGGGTATAGGCAATGGAAATAATAAAGACGGTGAGGGCGGTTGCAATCGCAAGATAAATGCCGAGGGATTTATATTGTCCCAAGGCTAAAAACGCTTCTTCTGGCCCGTAACAGGAAGATGAAATACCATCTGCACCGAGTCCCACCCACGCTAAAAATGCAATTAGGGCAATATGGCTGTGGGTTTGCTTGCTGAACGGATCTCTTGGGGCACCAAAGAGAAAATATTTTACCCTATCGACATTATTCATCCAGCTCTCCTAAAATATGTCCCATTTTCAGTGCTTTGGTATCTATATAGCCTTTACTGTGCGTATTGGCAAGGGTTAGTAGTGATTGGCGTTTTACCACTTTTATTCCATAGATGGCAAGTGATTTCATTTTCTCGGGATTATTGGTCAAAAGCGTGATGCTAAAAATCCCCATTGCTTTAAGCATGTTGGCAGCGATTGAAAAATCCCGCTCATCGCCTTCAAATCCCAGAGCATGATTGGCTTCCACCGTATCCATCCCCGCTTCCTGCAAACGATAGGCACGCAGTTTATTGGCAATACCAATGCCTCTACCTTCCTGATTAAGATAAAGAATAATGCCATGCCCTGCCTTTTTTATCTCTGCAAATGCTTTCTGAAGCTGATTACCGCAATCGCATTTAAGACTGCCCAGCACATCCCCCGTAATACAGGAAGAATGCAGCCTTACTAAAGGAGATTCCTGTTTTTCTGGCTGTCCTATCAGTATAGCAAGATGTTCATCATGCCCGAAAGGCGAACGAAACGCTATGATGCGGGCATGTTCATCATGGATAAGCGGAACATTGGCTTCGCTTACTTTCCTAAGGCTTTCACTGAGTGCTTCCCTGTAGTGGTTAATCGCATCCGCCGTGACGGCAAGATAATCGTCATGTTGATCTGGAATATAGGGTTTGCCCACTGTCTGAGGCAATAAACCCGCCAGTTTCATAAGGTTATTGGCAAGTGGCAGAGTGGTCAGGATGGGTAGTTCAGGGAAATATTCCGCCGCTCCCACCAGCCAGTCTTGTTCACTTTTAATAATGACGTGATTGCCACGCCTGAGATCGCTAGCTGCACGCTCTACTTGCAAAATTACTTTACTATGTTTATCATCCATAAAATGGAAACTACATCAATAGGGGTTATCAGTGAAGAACACGCTCTGGCAGAAACGCTTTTGAGCGAACTGCCATTGCTTTCGATTACTCCTATTCCTGTTAAGGAAGTTACGGACTATTTGCAAGCTAAAAATTGGGATGTGCTGGTGATAGATAGTGAATTGGAGCATTTAGCAGAAACTATTTCGCATCCTGCTCTCATCATACTCACCCGTCCAGTTCGCCTGAAAGATGCTATTTCGGTTATTTTTCAGCATATTGATAAAACAGATAGCGGGCTTATTGAGCTTGCACCTGATTGCAATTTTTCCCCGTCGCAGCGTAGTATTTATAGCCAAGATAAAAGCGAAGCCATTAATTTAACCGAAAAAGAATCCCAACTCCTTCATGCCCTGTTGCAGGCATCAGAGGGGATTGGAAGAGAAGTATTATTACAGGAAATATGGGGTTATGGCGAAGCAATAGACACCCATACACTGGAAACGCATATTTACCGTTTGCGAGGGAAATTAAGGCAGGCAAGCGAGAAGCTGGATATAGTATTTTCGGAAGATAGGGGGTATGGGGTTGTGGTGGAGAGGTTGGAATTGTGAACAGGTTATTAGACCTCTGTCAAAACTCATTTTGGCTGGCTGCAAATACCAGTTTTTCTGCGTTACGATACTCACGTGACTCAAGATGTACGGCTTAAGTTTCGTTACTCGAAAACCTGGCATTTTCGCC
>Ga0116226_10001810_pt1 | contig 18522 bp, 16 predicted proteins | sample S1TSphfallax_FD_89692 | JGI IMG/M metagenome (GOLD analysis project Ga0116226, IMG submission 89692) | Host-associated microbial communities from peat moss isolated from Minnesota, USA - S1T2_Fa - Sphagnum fallax MG | ecosystem: Host-associated > Plants > Peat moss > Unclassified | place: USA... | reverse complement strand
GCCTGTGAAAAAGTGGCGTCGCGCGGATCGGCACCGAACATTTCGTCGAAGCGAGGCGCGATGAGGGAGCAACGCCGTAGCGTTGTGACCGAAGAGCAACGAAGTCTTCGGCGGAATGGGCGGCGTCGAGACGCCGGCGTCATTTTTTCACAGGCCTGCTAGTCTCGCGGGGCCAGCACCAAGAGCTCGCGGGCTCCGGCCCGCACGAGCCCGGTTGCAAACGAGGCCGGGTCGAACAGCCGGTGTTTGCCGCGTGCCGATTCGACCGCGATCGTGTCCGCCGGGCCCGCTTCCGCGAGGAGCGCGGCCGCCGGCGCGGCGGCGACGACGAGCTTCCATTTCGCCCGGGCCGCTCGGGTTGCCGCGACCAGCGCGTCGAGGATCGGGGGATCGGTCAGCGTCCCCGTTTTCGTGATGTGGACGACGGTCAGGTCGATGTCGAGCCGGGTCGCGATGCGACCCATGCGCTCGATCAGTTTCGCGTCGCGCGCGCGCGCGGCGACGCCCAGCACGATGCGCGCGAACGGCGGCGCCGGCCGGCGGCGGCTGCGGGCGCGCATCACCTCGCGCACGGTCAGTTCGCGCAGCGCGGCGAGATTCTCGGCCCGAAAAAAATTCGCCAGCGCCGAATCGATCCGTTCCGGGGGGTAAATCTTCCCCGCGCGCAACCGTTCGCGCAGCAGGTCCGGCGTCACGTCGATGACGATCACGTCGTCGGCGAGTTCGAGGATCGCATCGGGCAAGATCTCGCGGACTTTCTTGCCGGTCATGCGCTCGACCGCGTCCCCCAGTCCGGCGAGATGCTGCACGTTGAGGGTCGTGATCACGGAGATTCCCGCGCGCAGCAGGGCGATCACATCGTCGTAGCGCTTGGCGTACGTGCCGCCGGTCGCGTTCGTGTGCGCGAGTTCGTCGATGAGCGCGACGTCCGGATGCCGCGCGATCAGCGCTTCGCGATCGAGTTCGCCGCTCGGCAGTCGCGGCAGCACCTCGATGCCTTCGAGTTTGGCGGCGGTGTCGACGCGGCCGTGCGTTTCGACGATCCCGGCCGCCACGTCGACGCCGTCGTCGATGAGCTGATGCGCGCGATCGAGCATCGCGTACGTCTTGCCGCTTCCCGCGACCGCGCCGAGATAGATCGTCAGCTTCCCGTAGCCGATGCGCAGCCGGTCCCCGGCGCTCTGACCGTAGGGATGGCGGGCACCTTCGCTCACGCGAACCAACGGCTCGCGCAGCGGATCGACGATATAGAGATCGCGATCGATCGGGCGCGCGAGCACCTTCTCCGCGAAGCTCCCGCACGGGACCGCGACGAACGACGCGCGCACGGCGTCGAGCCGGCCGGATTTGAGTGCGGCGGCCGGTTCGATCAGCGCCGCATCGACCTCGCGCGCGACATCAGCGATCGTGCGCCGGTCCACCTTTTCGACCGCCGTCACTTCCAGCGCGAGGTCATACGCCTCGGCGAGCGACGCGAGCCGGCGTAGGAACGCGCGCGGCGGCGCGTCGGCGGTGAGAATCGCGAGCGCCGTCGATGTTTGTGCCGGACTGACGACCGGAATCGTCAAGGCGTCGACCGTGCGCAGCAAGAGTTCACGCAGCAAATCGAGATTCTGCGGTTTGTAGATCCCGCTTGCCGCGCGCTCGACGTCGTCGGAACGCACGATGCGCCCGGTGCGCAGCCGCGATTCGAGCACGGAGGCCGAGACATCGAGCGCGATCACGCCGTCCGCGTCGCGCAGGAACGAGAGCGGAACGATCTCGCGGATCGGGTAGCCGATGATCCGCTCCGCCACCGGCGCGACCGTTTCGAGATGCTGCACGTTGAAGGCGCCGAGGACAGACTTCCCTGCCGCGCGCAGCGCGAGCGCATCTTGCCAACGTTTGCGGTGCGGCGCGCCCTCGGGGTTCTCGTGGGCGAGTTCATCGAGCACGATCGTCTCGTAGTCGCTCGCGAGCGCGGCCTCCAAATCGAAGTCCTCGAAGACGCCGAACCGGCGCGGCGGGATCACCGGGAGACCATCGGCGAGCGCATCGAGTGCCGGCCGTTCTTTGGTCTCGATCCAGCCGATCGCGACGCGCCGGCCGGCCTGGGCTTGGAAACGGGCATCGTTGAGCAAGCGGTGGGTCTTGCCGGCGCCGGGGGCGCTCGCGAGGTAGATCGTCAGGCGGGGTTCGTAGCCCAGCTCGGCGAGCAGCGCCTGTGCGCTCGGCCGGTCATCGCGGCGCTCACCGGTCCGTTCCATGCCGGACTCTTCGTCAGGACACATCCCCGCATACTCCCGGCGCGGCGCGCACAAGGATTCGCCGCGGTGACCCCGAGACGGAACGGGGTGGGCTCGCGATTGGTAGTGACGGTCTGCATTCTCTCGCTCGTCGCCGCATTCGTCATCGACTTGGTGACGCCGCAAGAGTTCGTCGCGGCGATCCTGCTCGACGTTCCGATCGTGCTCAGCTCGCTCGGTAGAAGCCGGCGGTTCACGTTCGCGCTGGTCGTTGCCGCGCTCGTTGCGAACGTCGTCGCCGGGTACGTGAACGGGGTTACCGACCATCACCACTGGGCGGCGATCGGCATCGGCGACCGGATCCTGGCCGGGCTCTCGATCGTCTTCGTCGGGTATCTCGGCGGCGCGGTGCAAGACGAAGCGCAACGCGCAGGACGCAGCGAGGCCCTCGGGCAGCGTGCCGTCCGCGAAGCCGCGTTGCGCGCGGCGCTCGAACGGGTGCGCGGGTCGCTCTCGCCCGATCTCGTGCTGCGGGCGATCACGCGTGAGGCCGTGGGCCTCTTGGCCGCACGTTCGACGCGCCTGATCCTCGCGAGCGATGCGACGGCACTCGTCGCCCGCAACGGTGAAGAGAACGTCGAGCTCGATGAAACGCGACCGACGCCGGCCGTCGCGTCGCTCGTCGCGCGGACCCTCGAGGGCGGCGATATCGTGGTCGTGCGTGCGAACGACGCGCTTGGGCGGCTCGTGCTCGACGATCTCGCAGCACCGGCCGCGCTCGCGTTGCCGCTGGTCGATCGCGATCGCCGCTTCGGCGTCGCGATCGTGATCCTGGAAAACCCCGAGCCCGACGAGACCGTCGTGCTGCTCGCGCGCGCCTTCGCACGCCAGGCCGCGAGCGCCCTCGCCCAGGCCCGGCTCTTCGAACAACTCGCCGATCGCAACGAAGCACTCGAAGAACGCAGTGCCATCATCCGCGACCTGGTCTATGCGCTCTCGCACGATTTGCGCACGCCGCTCGCGGCGCTCGCGATGACGATGCGCCAAGCGCAAAACGGCGACTACGGCGCCCTCCCCGAACCCTACCGCGCGATCCTCGAACACAGCATCGTCGCCACCGATGATGTCGCGCGGCTGGCCGAGACGCTGCTGCTCGTCGCGCGCTTCGAGAGCGGGGAACACCGCTCGCAGCGCGCGCCGGTCGATCTGAACGAACTCGCAGAACAAATCGCTGCGGAATTCGCCGCGACGGCGCGCGTCGCCGGCGTGACGCTCGCGGTCGTGGGCGTGGTTTCGCCGATCGCGGGTGACCGCTCCGACCTGCGGCGCGCCGTGACGAATCTCGTCGCGAACGCGATCGCGCATACCCCGCGCGACGGACGCGTGACGATCACCCTCGCCGACGCAGGCGGAGCGCACACGATTCGCGTCGTCGACGATGGCTACGGGGTCGAGCCGGCGGCGCGGGCACGGCTCTTCACCCGGTTTGCACCCGGCGAGAGCCGGCGCGGCGGCGGAACCGGACTCGGGCTCTACATCGTTTCGCGCGTTGCGGCGGCGGCGGGCGGGACCGCGGGCTTCGAGCCGAACTCACCCCGCGGCAGCATCTTCTGGATGCGACTGCCGCACCGCTCATGACGACACCACCGATCACCCTCGTTCTCGTCGAGGACCACGCGCTCACCCGCGCGGGCTTGCGCACCGCGCTCGAAGCCTCCGGTGACGTGCGCGTCCTCGCCGAAGCCGCCGACGGCCCGGCGGGCGAAGCCGCCGTCCTCGCCCAGCGCCCGGCCGTCGCCGTCATCGATATCGGGCTACCCGGGCTCGACGGCATCGATTTGACCCGCCGGCTCAAGGCCGCCCAGCCCGATCTCAAGGTCGTCATCCTCACGATGCACGAGCTCGACGACGAAGTGCTCGCGGCGCTGGCGGCCGGGGCCGACGCCTACTGCGTGAAATCGTCGGACGGGGCAACCGTCCTCGACGCCGTCCGGATCGTCGCCGGCGGCGGCGCCTACTTCGATGCCCGGATCGCGCACGTCGTGCTGCGGCGGCTCGGGAACCCTACCACCTCGCCGGCCGGCCCCGGCCCGCTCACGCCGCGCGAACTCGACGTCTTGCGCTTGATCGCCGACGGCATCGGCAACGCCGAGATCGCCGAGCGCCTGCATTTGGGGCTCGGTACGGTCAAGGGCCATATCGGCGACATTCTGATTAAACTCTCGGCCGCCGACCGGACCCAGGCTGCGGTCAACGCGCTGCGCCGCGGGCTGTTGTGACGTATGACCGGACTCCTTGTTTAAAATGATAGTAAAGAAGCGACGAAGGGACTAGCCACGCTTGCCTCGCTGCTCGATAATACGACGGGAAGCATCCTAGGGGGCGGTCTCGTTAGAGAGACCGTGGTGCTCTGCATTCGGGCCATTGCTGAAGGAGCATACTGTGGCATACGAAGTCATCAAGCGAGTCGGGGGGCGCGCCTACCGGTATCGCGTGGAGAGCTACCGCGACCCGGAGACGCGTCGCGTGCGCGGCAAATGGACCTACCTCGGCCGCGTCGAGGGCGAAGGAACGCTCTCGCCCGAGCGCCAGGCCCGCCCCAGTTCGCGCAGCCGCTTACTCGACGCCCTCGAACGTCTGCTCGAATCGTACGATACCACGAGCCTCTCGACCGGGATGGTCGCGCACGAAGCGGGCCTCGCCTACGGCACCTTCTACCGGTACTTCAAAGACCTCGACCACATCGTGCGTGAGGCGATGCTGCGTCACGATGCGACCAGCACGCGCCTGCGCGAAGCGCTCGCCGTGAACCTCGGCGATGTCGAGGCCGAGCGCGATAAAGTCGTCGCCTGGCTCGAAGAAGTCGTGGCGGCGGCGCAAGCCAAGCCCGGACTTGTGCGCGCCTGGCACATCGCATCGAACGTCGATGCCGCCGTCGTCGCCGAGCGTCAAGCGCGCTTCGATCGCGACGTGGCGTCGTTCGTCGATTACATGAAACGGCTCCAGGGCGCGGGCCTTGGCTCCGTGAGCTCGCCGCAATTCAACGCATATGCGCTGGTCGCATTGATCACGGCCATCGTGCGCGAATGTGCGGTCGAGAAAACGTTCACCGACGATAAATTCACGGGGATCGTCGACGTGGTGACCGACCTGATGGGTTTCCCGCCGCGCGCCGCGCAGGTGCTCATCGCCTAAGGTCGTCGTGACGCGCGTCCAACTCTGCACCGGCATCCTGGAACGCGACGACCGCGTGCTGCTCGTTGCCACCCGCTATCCGAATCATGCCGAGCCGCTCTGGAATCTCCCGGGCGGACGGCATGAGTTCGGGGAGACCTTCGCCGCCGCCGCGCAACGCGAATTCCGCGAAGAGACCGGCCTTGCCGTGCACATCGCGGGCCTTGCATACGTGGCCGAATCCTACGACGGCGCGACGCAAACGCATTTCAGCAACGTCGCCTTTCACGTCCGCGGCGAGGGGACGCCCGCCGTCCCCGCGGGCGAGCGCAGCGTCGTCGACCTCGCCTGGGTTCCGCGCGCGGAGCTCGCCGCGCGACTCGCGGTCCGCGTCGTGCGCGAACCGCTGATCGCGCATCTCGCCGATCCGGAGCTGCGCTACTTCGGCTTTCCCGACGCCGGCATCACGATCGCGTTCAATCGCTGACGGCGAGCGCGCCCTCTTGCCGCGCGCGCGTCCATGCGCCGCGGTGCAGCGCGTAGAGCAGCACGTCGACGTGCCGCCCGCGAATCATCGCACCGCCGCGCAGCAGCCGAACCTCGCCGAATCCCGTCCGGTCCAGCACGGCGCGCGACGGCGTGTTCTCCGGAACGCAGCACGCTTGTAACTCGCCGAGGCCCGTCTCGGCGAACGCTTCGTCGATGACGGCGCCCAGCGCTTCGCTTGCGTAGCCGTGACCGCGCGCTGATTCGATCAAACTGTACCCGATTTCGCCCGTCTCGGCGGTGCGCTCGTTGATGCGCAGCGAGATCCAGCCGATCGGTTCGCCCTCGCGCCGCACGAGCCACTCGAAGCGGCCGGTGATCCGCGGCCCGAGGCGCGCCGGCCGCGACCGCACTTGTCGCTCGAACTCCTCGGCGCGCAAACGCGGAATATCCTGAAAGCGGCGCAAGTCCGACATTCCGAGCACGCGCCAGAGCTCGCGCGCGTTCGAGGTCGTGACCGGATCGAGCGCGAGGCGCGCGGTGGCGAGGGGTTTCATCGGCTGAGCGTATCGTCGCGCAAATCGCGTACCAGAAGCAACCCCCCCCGCATCGGGTGTGGCAACAAAGTGCACGCGGTCACCGGGTCGCGCGAGCAGCGCCGCGGGATCGGCGGGATCGACCATCGTGAACACGCCGCGCCGTTCGCGTAGCGTGAAATACAGCCGCCCGACCGCGATCGCATAGCGGTCGAGCGTGCCCGCGATCGTTTGCATCGAGGCGCCCGTCGCGCCGGTCGCACGATCGCCCAAAAAGGCCTGATAGTCGGCGAAGGCATCGCTGCCCGTCGCAGCCGCGCTCGGATTGCCCACGACGACATGGCCGCCGGCGGCTTGCACGAGCGCGAGGGTCTGATACTTGCCGTTGTCGGCGACGACGGGAACCACCCACGTATTCTGCCCGAAAATATCGTAGAGAATCGGTTGGGTCGGAACGAGCCGTCCTTGGCGGACCAGCGAGTTCGCCGCGACCGACCGTTCAGCCGCGGATGAGTTGAACTCGCCGCCCGACGAGGTGTAGTAGGTCATCGCTCCGGTGCGGCTATCGGTATAGGTGAAGCCGGTCATCGAATCGTCGGTGGCATTGGGCGATGTGTGATCGACGAACCAGACGAAGCGCCGGTCGGCGAGCAGCATGCCGTAAACGGCGTCGCGGGCCGGGAGATGAACGTCGCGCCGCGCGATCTGCGCGTTCCACCAGCCATGCACGTAGCGCCCGAACCACTCGTTGTATTCGAGGACCAGATCCGCCGGATACACGCGGCTCACCCAGGCCGGCAGCGTCGCGAACGCATCGCGCCCGTAGCGCTGCATCGCGCCCGTCGCGGGATCGACGATCACGACCGCCGTGACGCGCGGGCCGTCGTAACCGATCGTCGGCCGTCCGAGCGTGCACAGATAGCGCGGCTCGCCGTTCGCATCGAGCTGCAGCGTCGTTTCGAGCAGCACTTCGGTGCCGTACGAAAAATAGACGTGGCGCGCGAGATTTGCGTTCAGCAGGGCGCTCGGCACGTAGCGTAGCGGCGCACGTGTGCGCAACTCGGCCGGCGCATCCGGATTCTCGGCGCTCACGACGACGACGCCCGGGCTCGTCCCGCGCGTGATCCACTGCACGGGACCTTGGAAATCCAGCGGCGCGACCCACACGAGCCGTCCGCCGTCGGACTGAACCGTGTAATCCCCGACGCGATAGTACGCGCCGAGCTGGCCGACGACTTTGGTCCCGGAAAAAATCGCCGATTCTTCGGGCACGATCCGGACATGCGCGAGGTCGGCTGCGGGAGCGGGCTGCGTGCTGACCGTGGCACCCGCGAGATCGCGTAAGCCGTTCGCGTCGACGACCGGCAGGGCGAGCAGCACCGCCGCGAAGGCACCGAGCAGCAGCACGGGCGCAAGCACCGGCCAAACGGGCCGCCGCCGCAGCGAAACGATCCGGCGCGAGACGACCGCGAGCCGAAACGAACCGGCGAGCGACAACGCGGCGTTCGGCACGAGCGTCAAGAGCAAGAGGGTCAGGGCTTGCGGAAACACGAGCGGCGGCATCGTCTCGTACACGTAGAACGCGACGAGCGGGACCCCGATCGCGAGCCGCCGCCACTGACCGCGCCACCAGCCGCGCGAGAAATCGACGTTGATCAGGCCGAGCGAGAGAAAGGCCGTCGCGAGCAATGCAATCACCGGGCGCGCTACGTCGGCACGCCGAGCGCGACCTCTAGCGAAGCGCGCGTGCAGGCGTGAACGGCAAGCGGAGGCTTTTCCGATGACCGACGTTTCACGCGCGCTCGCCGGACCGTTGCCCGCCGAAATCACCTTCGGCGCGACCGTCACGAGCTCGCCGACCTTCTTCTTCGGCACGAACACGCGCGCGTGGCACGAAGCATTTCAGGTTCGCAGCGACGACGGCACCGCGCTCGAGATCGTCGACAACGTCGATCTCGCGCCGCGCGTTCCGGTGGCCGCCGGTGATCGCATCGCGGTCCACGGCGAACTCGTGCACGATCCGGGCCGCCAACCCGTCGTGCACTGGACGCATCACGACCCCGCCGGCCGGCATCCCGATGGCTGGATCGATTGGAACGGCCGGCGCTACGCCTGATCCGCCAGTTCGGCCACGGTCACGAGCGTGTACCCGCGCGCCTGCAGTGCATCGATCAGCGGGCCGGCGAGTGCAGCTTCATACGTGCGCCCGCCGCCCCCGTCGCGGCCGAGGTCGCCGTCGTGCAGCACGATGATCGCGCCGTCGGAGACCTGCGCCAGCAGCACCTGCAAGAGCGCGGGCGGCGCAGGCGCGCTCGCGTAGTCACCGAGCATCGCGCTCCAGAGCACGGGCCGCATGCCGAGCGCGCGGATCGTTGCGAGCGCCGCGTAATCGCGCGCACCGTAGGGCGGACGCGTGAAGCGCGGCGCGCGCCCCGTCAGCGCGGCGATCGCGTCCGAGCCGCCGCCGATCTCGCGCACCAGCGCCGCGCGCGTGAAGAGCGCGTTCAAATGCGCGTGCGTCAGCGTATGGTTCTCGACCTCGTTGCCGCCGGCGATGATCGCGCGCACCAGGCCCGGATGCGCGCGCACCGCGCGCCCCACGCAGAAGAACGTCGCGTGCACGTGATGCGCGCGCAGCGTCGCGAGGACGGCGGGCGTGTATGCGGGATTCGGCCCGTCATCGAACGTGAGCGCGACGCGATGGCCGGAGCCGTGCAGCAGCACCGGACCGAAAAGCCCCGATGCGGGGCGTTCGACCACCTCGTAGAGCACGAACGCACCGGATGCCAACACGGCGAGGGCGGCGGCAGCGCGCAGCGCGCGCCGGATCACGAAGCCAGCAGCTTCTTGCGCGCGGTCGCGATCGTCGCCTTGAACGCGGGCGAGCCGAACGCGCGGAAGTCGTCGACGACCTTGAGATAACGCGCGTCCGGATTCGTGCTCGCTTCGAGTTTGATCAGGTCGGCTTCGTCGGGCGTCGCCTTCGAGCGGTCGAGCGTCAGGTGGAATTCGCGCGCGCGGGCCCAGTACTCGGGATCGCTGAAACTCACTTTGCGCGAGCCGTGCTCGCGCTGCACCGTCTGCTTGACGAAGACCGTGTAGATCGGCTCGTTGCGTCCGCGGGCCGGTTTGCTCGTGATCTGCCAGATCCCGTCCTGCACGAGCTTTTCGAACGCGAACGACACGCCGTAGCCGTGAATTTCCTCGTTGAAGTGCGCGCGATCGCCCTTACGATCGGTGACGGAATACGTTGCGATCGAATCGCCGTCGGCGTCGACGAGGTGATAGTCCTCTTGGGCGATCGGCCCCTGCGGATAGCTGACGGACAAGTCGAGATCGATCCGCGAGGGCGCCGAGAGCACGCGCTGGACTTGCGTGTACCGCTGGCTCTCGGATTTGGCGAAGATCCGAATCCCGCCGATCACCGCGATGACGGCGAGCAGCGCCACGAACGCTCCGACCGGGAAACGCCGCATCGCTTACTCCCGGTGCGCGTCGAGCGTCTGGTTCACCAGCGCGTCGGCGGCGGCATTCGCTTTGCGCGGCACGTGCCCGATATCCGCGTGCGCGAACGATCGCAGCAGCGTCTTCGCCTTGGCATGCAACGGGATCAAGTTCGGATGCTTGACGCGATAGGCACCGGAGAGCTGCTTGACCACGAGTTCGCTGTCGAGCCGCACCACGATCTCGCTTGCGCCGAGGTCGCGGGCCGCTTCGAGACCGGTGATGAGTCCCGTCCACTCGGCCACGTTATTGGTCGTCACGCCGAGAAATGTTCCCACTTCGCGCACGATCGTGCCGGCATCGTCGTAGAGGACGGCGCCCGAGGCCGCCGGTCCGGGATTGCCGCGCGATCCGCCGTCGGCGAACATGGTCAGTTTCACCCGCACGTTCTTGCCCGCCCCCGGCGCGAAGTCCCGCGCCATGCCTCAGCTATCCGAGCATGATCTCGAAGGCATTGCGCATGCGCGCGGGAGTGGCCGAGGCCGTTGCACGGCGTCACCCGGGTCTTATTCCGGACTTAACAAACGCCCGCTATCCTCAAAGGAACAAGCCCTCATATTCTTTCCCTCGGAGGATCCATGCATTTCCGCCGTACCGCAGCGGTTTTTTGTGCTGCGACCATGGCCGTCTCATTCTCCGCGTGCGCCGGGAGCAGTATCCGCGCAACGCCGCAGATGGCGACCAGTTCGAGCTCGGCTGCGGCCGGCTCCATCGAAGCGCTGGTGAACCAAAAGGTCAAGCACGTTTTCGTAATCGTGCAAGAGAATCACACCTTCGATAATTTCTTTGGACTCTATCCCGGCACGAACGGTCAAACGGTGGAGAATCTGGCGAGTGCAACCGCGCAAGCCGACGACTGCGTTCCCGATCCCGAAGCGGGCTCGTGTCAGCGGCCCTTTCTCATCACGACCAATACCGCCAGCCCGAACTACGTGATCGATGCGCCGGACATCGGCGGCGGCAGCAACAGCCGATTCGGTCAGCAGTTCGCGGTCGACGGCGGAAAAATGGATCGCTTCTTGCTTGAAAACGAAGCGTCGAATCCGCTCACCACGACGCCGACGCCCTTGCCGGCGTCGCCCACGGCGACCCAAGTCGCCGCGCACAGCAACGCGCTCAACATCATGACGACCTACGATTGCGACACGCTTCCTTACCTGTGGTATTACGCGAAGAATTTCGCGCTCTTCGATCATTACTTCCAAGCGAATACCGGACAGTCGACGCCGGGCAACGTGCAACTCTTCGCGGGACAAATCGGCCAGACCGAAGTCGCGGCCGGGAAAGCACCCGTCCTCTCCACGCTCAGCGGAACGGGATACACCGACGGCCTCCCGCTCGGCGACGACGCGAACCCACCCGATACGACGCTCTCGTTCCGCCCGTCGTTCGCCGCGCAGGCGACGCCGGACCAAAATCAATCCATTAGCGTCGCGTCGCTGCCGGTGCTCCTCAACCCCGCCGAAGACGCGGCTGCGGTGAAAGCGAACGTTACGGGCTTGATCTCCCAGGACATGACCCTCGAGGCGAAGGCCGCGCGCGCCTCGATCCCGTGGGCATGGTACGAAGAGGGCCTCGACTACCCGATGGACGGCACGGCGAAAGGCACCTGGAGCCAGCATCACACGGCGCCGCTGTATTTCGATTACATCAACAACGCGAACTCGCAGTTCGGCAACGCGTCGACGCTGCGTGACAACACGTACACGAACGGCTTGATCTCCGACATCCAAAGCGGGGCGCTTCCATCCGAGGGCGTGTTCTGGGTGAAGGGCGGCGCGACCGCATCGACTTTCCCGTTCAAGCCGGCCGATCCGACGCTCGCAAACGGCGGCTACTTCACCGGCGACGACGACCATCCGGGGAGCGGTAGCGCCGATCATCAGGTCGCGGAAGCCTATGTCGCCGCGATGATCAACGCCATCGCGCAAAGCAAATACTGGAAAGACTCGGTCATCATCCTGACCTGGGACGATAGCGGCGGGATGTACGATCACTACCCGCCGACCGCGTTCGGCGGCGTGTGTCCCGACGACAAGACCGGCACGTTCGCGGGGCAGCCATGCGGCGAAGGCCTCCGTCTCCCGATGATCGTCATCTCACCGTTCGCGAAGAATGGTGCGGTCGTGCACGACATGAGCGATGCCGGTTCCGTCTCGAAATTCATCGAAGCGGTCTTCGCTCTCCCGACCCTCGCATCGCTCCCCAACGAAGTCGCCGGCGAAAGCACCGGTCTTGCGCCGGCCGATGCGAACGCGGCGATCGGCGACCTGACGGGAGCACTCGACATCAACAAGCTCAACGGCAGCGCGGCGCCGATCGCGGCGTCGACGGCGATGATTTCCGCGCCGGCCGTCCCACCGGCGATGAGTTGTCTGAGCCTCGGCTTGACGCCGATCGCCTCACCGGCGTCGGTTCCGAAGGGCTATCTCACGACGGGCGCGCTCGAAGACATCACGCTCACCGGCACCGCGGGCCGAATCCGGATGCCGGCCGCACCCAACGACGACGACGACTAGTCTGGCAAGCCATCGGCGGACGCCGTGGACATCATCCACGGCGTCCGCTCTCCGGCCACGTACGAAGCGCGGGTCGTTTGCCGGTCGTGATCGGCGCTGACCGTGCGACCTCGACCGGCTCGCTGGCCGGCGACCCCGTCCTCGTCGGCGTCGCATTCCGGACCCGCCGACCCCGTGCAAAAAAAAACGGGCTATCAGGCTCGCATGCAGAAGAAACTGTGATTGCGCTTACAAAGTTCGGCGAGGAGCAAGCAGTGAGTCAAGCGACGACGGTGCCCGCGACGGTTCCCCAGCCCCACTACGGCGGCACCACCGCCGAAATCGCTCACGCGGCTGCGAAACCAAAGCAGGTCCCGGTCGAGCCGATCCCGCCGCACGAGAACCTGGTGGCGAAGCAGCAGATTGCGGAGATCTATGCCGAGGCGCAAGCCGGCCACTGGTCCCAGGCCCACCTGACCCAAGCGCTCAGCGAAGCGGATGCCGAATACGGCTCGTCGACGAGCCTCCTCGACCTCAGCGCCTAAATCCGGGTCGCCCGCGAAAAACGAAACGCCGCGGAAATGATTCCGAGGCGTTTCTCGTTGGTCGGGCAGACAGGATTTGAACCTGCGACCCCCAGTCCCCCAGACTGATGCGCTACCAAGCTGCGCTACTGCCCGTTATCTGCTAACGGTTGGGGCGCGGCACGCATTGTTCCTGCGAGAGCGGTTGGTTAGCGGCTCTTCTTCTTTTTCGCCGTTCCGGCGGCTTTGGTGGCGGGCTTCTTTTTCGGACCGCCGACATAATCGCGCAGAGCTTTGCCGGCCGTGAACGCCGGAACTTTGCGCGCGGGAATGATGAGGGTCTCGCCGGTTTTGGGATTACGGCCTTCGCGCTTCTTGCGATCGCGAACGACAAAGGAACCGAACGGAATCAATTGGACTTTGTCGCCTTTTTTCAGCGCATCCATGATCTCTTGAAGCACCATGTCGATCATTTCACCGACCTGCCGCTTCGAGAGTTCAAATTCCGTGGCCAGCGAGTCGATAAGATCGGCTTTGGTCAATTGAACTACCTCAAGAACGTCGTAGCGAAACGGCCACCGAACACATACGTTTCGCGGTGCCGCTCGGCCTCTGGTATACGCAGAGCGTCAACCCCCTCCTTCCGCCGAGGAGCGAAAAAGCGTGATTTTGCAACGAATTTTCGGTCACTCGTGTTTTCGTAGGAGATGCCCGATCAGTTGACGACGGCGAGCGCGGCTCGCGGAACGGTATCCCTCGTGGCAGGGATCACGACCGAACTCGTGCGCGAAACGCAAGCGCGCCATGCGCTCGCGCCGACCGCCAGCGCCGCGGTCGGGCGGCTCATCACCGGCGCCGCCTTGCTCGGCACGGCGTTGAGCGGACGCGAACGGCTGACCTTACAGATTAGCGCTGACGGCCCGATCGGTGCGCTGACCGCCGATGCCTGGAATGCAGGCGACGGCGTGGTTGCCGTGCGCGCGCACGCACGCTATCCCCAAGCCGACGTACCGCTCAACGCGCTCGGCAAATTCGACGTCGCACGAGTCGTCGGCGCGGGGCAGCTCCAGGTGACGAAGAGCTACGAGATCGGGCAGCCATACAGCGGCATCGTCCCGCTCGAAAGCGGCGAAATCGGCGACGACATCGCCGCGTATCTGGCAAACTCGCAACAGATTCCGAGCATCGTCGCGGTGGGTGTGCTCGCGAATCCAAACGGCATCGTCGCCGCCGGCGGTGTGATCGCCCAGCTCATGCCCGGCGCCGACGATGGCACGATCGGCGCGCTCGAAGCCGCCGTCGCGACGATGCAACCGGTCACGACGCAGATCGCCGCCGGCGCCGATACGCGCGCGCTCTTGGCCGCGGTCGCGGGATCACTCGAGCTCAACGTCTTCGGTGATCTTGATGTCGCGTTCGACTGCCAGTGCACGCGCGAAAAGGTCGAAACCGCGCTCCTCGGCCTCGGCCGCGATGAACTTCTGAAAATCGCCGGCGACCAGCCGAACACCGAAGCGACCTGCGATTTCTGCAAGCGCCGCTACGTCTTGAGTCCGAGCGACGTCGGAGCACTCGTCGCGCGACTTGAGTAGTTCACGAAATTCCCTGCGCGAGATGTATCCTCGAGGCATCCGGGCGGGGCGGCCGGCGGCTCGCCGCGGCGAGCATCGGCAGCGAGCGTTTTCGCTGGACCAACGCAAGGGGAGCATCAGCGCCGACCGTATAACGGGCGGCTAATTCCGATGCGTACCGTCGAGATACACGAATCCGGCCTTTCCTACGCAGCGGTCATGGACGCGCTTCCCGTCGTGTCGTTCATTCGCCGACCGGACGGCAGCGCCGTGTACCTCTCACGTGCCTGGCGTGAATTTACCGGGCTCACGTGCGAAGAGGGGCTCGCGAAGGGACGGGCTCTCGTCCACCCGGACGATCTGGCGCGCGCGGTACAAACCTGGGAGGAAGCTCGCGCAAGCGGGACATCGCACCGCCAGGAACTCCGTTTGCTCCGCGGCGACGGATCGTACCGCTGGGTGCTCGCCCAGACGGATCCGATGCGCGCGGACGACGGGACGATCGTCGGCTGGATCGGAACGCTCACCGATCAAAGCGCGCAGAGGAGTGCCGAAGATGCCGCATTCGCCGCCATGCGCGAGTCGCTGGAACGCTCGCACTTCGCCGACCAGCTGCTCGACGCGAGCGAAGATTGCATCACCGTGCTCGACCTTGATGCACGGCTCGTCTCGATCAGCACGAACGGGATGAAGGCGCTCGGGATCGCGGACATCGAGACGGTTCGCGGCCACGAATGGCTATCGTTCTGGAACGATGACGAGCGGCTTGCGGCGGAGGTCGCGATCGAGGCGGCCCGCGCCGGCGGTCGCGGACACTTCACTGGAGGCCGTGCCGTCGATGGCGCGCAGAGGTGGTGGGACGTCACGGTCACCTTGATTCTCGATCATGCCGGGCAGGCTCGGCAGCTCCTTGCCGTTTTGCGCGACATAACGCAGGTCGTGCGCGCGCAGCGCGCCGACGAAGAGCGCGAACAATTCGTGCGGCTCGTCGAGGCGAGCGACGATTATATCTCGCTCGGTGATCCGGCCGGCAACGTGGTCTACCTCAATCAAGCCGGGCAAAAGCTGATCGAGACCGGGACGCCCGACGACGCCCGGCTCACGAACATCTGGGACTACTTCTGCCCGGAAGACCTTCCATTTGTGCGGGAATCCGTCATGCCGGCGCTCATGAGCGAGGGCCGCTGGCGCGGCGAGCTCCGCCTGCGCAATCACCGCACCGGCACGCCCGTACCGATGTGGCACCATATGTTTGCGCTCCATGACGAGTCCGGCGCGATCACCGGCATCGCGACGGTCAGCAGCGATCTGCGCGAACGGTATCGCGTCGATGTCGGTTTGCGAACGCTCGCCCAGGCCGGCGCAGCGCTCTATGAATCGCTCGATTTCACTAGCACGATGCGCAACGTCGCGGCCGCTGTTGTGGGCTCGTTCGCGTCGTTCTGTACCGTCGAGGCGCTCGACGAGAGCGGTCGCATCCGTAGTGTCGCCGCCGCGCATCGGGATCCGTCGCTCGTGCCGTTGATCGAGCGGGCCGCGGAGATGCGGAACGACGACCCGGATCATCCGATCTTCCGGGCCATTCATCACGGCGAAGCGACGCTGATCGAAGACCTCTCCCCGACCTGGTGGGATCGGTTCGGCCAGCGCGACGAGCTCGGACCGCAATTGGATGTTCTCGACATGCGCTCCGTCATCTACGTGCCGATCCGATCGCAACTGGACGGCACGATCCGCGGCGCGCTGTCGTGCATCCTCGCCGGCTCGGACCCGCGCGTCACGTACGCAGCCGAAGACGTCCGGTTCGCCGAAGAAGTCGCCGTGCGCGCCGGCCTCGCCTTCGATAACGCGCGGGCCTACGAACGGGAGAAGCGGATCGCGGTCACGCTGCAAGCCGCTTCGCTGCCCAAGGCGCTGCCGACGATCGACCATCTCTATCTCTCCGCGGACTACCGTCCCGGCAAGAGCGAAGCGACGATCGGCGGCGATTGGTACGATGCCTTTGCTCTCGACGACGGCTGCGTGGCGATCACCGTCGGTGACGTGCTCGGCAATGGCCTCGCGGCCGCCGTGACGATGGGCCGGTTGCGCCAGTCGATGCGCGTGGTTGCGACGCTGATTGCCGAACCGAATGCGATGCTCGACGCTGCCGATCGCACCGTGCGCGGCGAGTCAGATGAAACGTACGCAACGGCACTCGCCGGCGTGTTCGATCCGCGGGCGCACACGTTCACCTTCGCATCGGCCGGCCACCCGAGCCCGGTCCTGCGTCATCCCGATGGCCGGATCGAAGAGTTCAACGTTCCGGGCATGATGCTCGGTCTGCGGCCAGGGACGAGCCTATCGACGGTCACGATCAATGTCGCGCCCGGATCGACGCTCGTGTTCTTCACGGACGGGCTCACCGAAGCGACGCGCGACATCGACGAGGGCCATCGCCGCCTGCATGCCGCAATGGCCGACGCTGACGTCTCGAGCGCGGACAATCCGGCTCACGCGCTCGTGGAGCACGTCCTGCGGGGTCGACCTCCGACGGACGACATCGCGGTGCTCGTTGCCGAGGTCGGACCCTGCAAGCGCTTCGACGCACGGCTGCGCACCGCGTCGCGGGTCGCAACCGGCCACGAACAGGTCACGATCGCGACGTCGACGACCTGAAGAAACCCTTACGCGTCGGCTGACTTCTCCGGGCCGCTGGTCGCGGCGCCGCCGATGCGCGGGCGGAACGCTTCGACGATCTTGCCGTGGCCGAGATTCGTGTACCACCACCCGCATTCGCAGCGCACCGGCGCACCGTGATCGTGCGGATACGGATAGACGCGATGGCAACGCGAGCAGGTGAACGTGGGACCGTCCGGACGGCCGTCCGGAGTGTAAGTAACGGCGGGCATGACTACCTTTCGCTTGATACGACGCGAACGAAGCGTCGCGAGCCGGATTGTAACACGGCCGGGGCCTTGGCCGTCCAGAGGGCTTTCGGATCCGTGACGACGATGCCGTCGATCCGCACCCCACCTTGGCTGACGAGACGTTCGGCAGCCCGTTTGCTCTCGGCGAACTGCGCCGCGACCAACAGGTCGACGATCTTCTCGAGACCGTTACGCGGCAATTCCGGCATCTCGCTCGGAACTTCTTTGCGCTGAATCGTGCGCTCGAAATAGTCGCGCGCCGCCCGGCCCGCCTCGGCGCCGTGATAGCGCGTTACGATCGCCTGAGCGAGCGCCTTCTTCTCATCCATCGGCGCGCGCGAGCCGTCGTCGATGCCGCGCACGATCGCGAGCGCCTCGGCCTCGGAGCGAAAATCGGCGAGTCGCGCCCAGCGCGCGATGAGCCCGTCCGGGATGCTCATCACCTTGCCGAATTGCGTGTTGGGCGGCTCGGTGAGCGCGATGTAGTTGCCGCGCGATTTACCCATCCGCACGACGCCGTCGGTGCCCTCGAGGATCGGCAGCGTCATGCAGATCTGGGGCGGCTGTCCGGCGCTCTGCTGATACGTGCGCGCGAGCAAGAAGTTGAAGAGTTGGTCGTCGCCGCCGAGCTCGACGTCGCACGCGAGCGCGACGGAATCGTACGCTTGCGCGACCGGGTAGAGAAATTCGTGCAGCGCGATCGGCGTCTGCGACTCGAAACGCTTGCGGAAATCTTCACGCGCGAGCATCTGCGCGACCGTCGTCTGCGTCATGAGCCGGATCATGCCGGCGTAGTCCAGGCGGTCGAGCCACTCGGAATTCTTGCGCACGGTGACGCGCGGCAGATCGAGCACGAGCCCGGCTTGCTGCGCGTAGGTCTGCAGGTTCGCCTCGATCTGTTCGCGCGTGAGCGGCGGACGCGAATCGTTGCGGCCCGAGGGATCGCCGATGAGCGCCGTCGCGTCGCCGATGAGCAGCGTCACATCGTGGCCGAGCTCGACGAACTGCTGCATCTTGTGCAGCACGACGGCGTGACCGAGATGCAGTTCGCTCCCGGTCGGATCGATGCCGAATTTGATGCGTAAGGGACGTCCG
>Ga0116226_10001809_pt1 | contig 18538 bp, 14 predicted proteins | sample S1TSphfallax_FD_89692 | JGI IMG/M metagenome (GOLD analysis project Ga0116226, IMG submission 89692) | Host-associated microbial communities from peat moss isolated from Minnesota, USA - S1T2_Fa - Sphagnum fallax MG | ecosystem: Host-associated > Plants > Peat moss > Unclassified | place: USA... | reverse complement strand
TGGTAGGACTCGAGAAAGGCGTCGAGTGCGGTCTTCCAGTTGACCGGCCACACCACCTCGACGTCCTTGACCACGACCATCTTGTCGAACTGATAGGCGGCCAAGTGAGTGGGCAGAACATCGAGGAAATTCTGCAGCGGCGGCGTGTCGTCCGCCATACAGATGAACACCCATCCTCCCCAGGTCTCGCAGCGAACTTGGGGTAGATCCAGCGATCCGGCGAGCACTTGCGGGCGGTAGGTTTCACGATCGGTGACTTCGCTGATCGCACCGTCGATGGTCCACGCCCAGGAATGGAACATGCAGCGAAACTTGGACGCATTGCCGAAATCATTCGTGACGATGCGAGTGCCCCGATGCTGGCAGACGTTGTGGAAGGCGCGAATTCTGCCTTTGGCTGACCGTACGACGATGATGGAGTCGCCGCCCACGTCGAACTTGAAATAGTCTCCGACCTCCGAAACGTCGGACACACGCCCCGCGATCAGCCACGCACGCGGCCAGAGGGCATCCATTTCCCTGCGCATGAACGCCGGATCATAGTAGCGCTTGGGATCCAGCAAATCGGTGCCGTTGTCCACATAGGGCGCCTTGACCTCGTAGGCTCCCGGTGCCGCCTGGTCGTTGAGGACCCAACCTCGCTCATAGGCATAATCTTTGACTTTTGTATCCACAAACCCCCCTTTGTGTTTGACTACCCTGAATCAATTTTTAGGGCCAGCATATACCCAAACATGCAAAAAACTATTGCAGGGCCTGCACAAGTGAGAGAATCGGCATCCTATGGATATGTTTCTGGCGCTAAGACTCTTTGTCAGCTCGGTCGAACTCGGAAGCTTCTCCAAAGCGGCACGCGCATTCAATTTCAAGGTCTCGTCCGTCTCCCGGCAAATTTCCAGCTTGGAGCAGGACCTGGGCACGACCCTATTCCGCCGCTCGACGCGTCAGTTGCTGCTGACCGATTCGGGCGCGTCTCTGTATGACCGGGCTACGCGCATCCTCGCTGACCTCGAGGAGGCACGGCGCTCCACGGCGACCGCCGCCTCCGAGGCGGTGGGAACTCTTCGGGTCCGGGCGCCGATCGAGTTCGGGCGCCTGCATCTGACCCCGCTGTTGCCGGAGTTCATCGCATCCCGACCCGGCCTCAGTGTCGACGTCATGTTGACCGATCAGACCATCGATCTCGAATCGGCGCGCTTCGACGTGTCGTTGATGTTCGGCGATCCGGCCGACAATCGTTTCTTCGCCCAGAAGCTCGCGCGCAACGGTTACGTGATCTGCTGTGCGCGCTCGTACGTGGACCGGGCCACCGAGCCCAAATTTCCGAGCGGCCTCGGCGACTACAATTGCCTGACCACCGAAGAGCACGAAACCTGGCAGTTCGGATCGGACCGCAGCACCGTGGAAATCGCGGTCACCGTGTCGGGAAATTTCCGCTCCAACCGGCTCGAACCCACGATGCAGGCGGCCTTGGCGGGAGTGGGATTCGCGCGTCTCCCCTATTGGCTCATCGGACCGCACCTCCGCTCCGGCGCCTTGGTGCCGATACTGACCAACTACCGTTGCAAGTGTCAGGACGATGCCATCTACGGGATCTATCCGGAGAAACGCACGGCGTCGCCGAAGATCCGGGCATTTCTCGACTTCCTGTTGCAGAAAATCGACGCACCGCCCACCTGGGAACGCGTCTGATCGGCGCTCAGATCGAGACCTCGATCATGCCGTCGACGATGCGAAGCCGATAGGTCGCGAGCGCGCGAAAGGCCGGTGGCGACAGCGGCGCACCGGACGCGAGATCAAACGCTGCGCCGTGCAACGGACACACGATTCGACCGCGCAACAGGCGCCCGCCATCGAGCGGCGCTCCCGCATGGGGGCACGACGCATCGACGGCATACCACTCGCCCGCATGGCGGCACAGTAATAATCGTTTGGTGCCGACCTGGCAGGGATGTATCCCATCAGACTCGAGGACACCCGTCGGCGCCACCGGAACGAATTCGCGCGACCCGTGGTCGACGCTCGTTCCACTCATGCCCGTTTCATCGACTGTCATTGAGACCCAACGCTCGTGACGGATGTAGACTTTACGGCCACCACAATAACTGAAGAGCGTGCTCCATGACCAATGACATCGAGATCTTGACGCCGGCCACCGGCCGCTCGGCCAACAAGGTGATCATCGTGACCGGCGCGGCGTCGGGCATCGGTCTCGCGACGGCACGCCGACTGTGCAGCGAAGGGGCGATGCTCGTGCTGGCTGATATCGATCAAGCCAAGCTCGACGCGGTGGCCTCACTGGCGACCGAGCGGATTCACGCCTTGCGCACCGACATCTCCGTGCAAACCGATGCTGACGCGCTGATCGCGGCCGCCATCGCGCGATTCGGCCGTATTGACGGTCTCGTGAATGCGGCGGGAATCGACCAGGGCGGCACCATCACGCAATTCAGCGTCGCCGATTGGCACCGGACTTTTCGCGTCAACGTCGACGGGCCTTACCTGCTCGCGCGGGCCGCCATCGCGCATCTGATCGAGACGCGCGGCTCGATCGTCAACGTCGCGTCCGTGTCGGGTCTGGGCGCAGACTGGTCGCACCTGGCCTACAATGCCGCGAAGGGTGCCGTGGTGAACTTTACGCGGGCACTGGCGCTCGATCACGGAGCCGCAGGCGTGCGAGTAAATGCCGTATGTCCATCGCTGACGATGACGCCGATGACGGCGGCGCTCGCGACGCGAGCCGATCTGATGGCGGAGTTCGCCGCCCGCATTCCGCTCGGACGCGGAGCACGACCGGAGGAAATCGCCTCGGTGATCGCTTTCCTGCTGAGCGACGATGCCAGCTTCATAAGCGGCGTGTGCCTGCCGGTGGATGGTGGCTTGTCGGCATCGATTGGGCACCCGAAGCTCGGATAACAAAGGGGAAATCTGCATGAGCATTGGATCGGAATTCAAAGAATTCGCCATGAAGGGCAACGTGGTCGATATGGCGGTCGGTGTGATCGTCGGCGCGGCGTTCGGCAAGATCGTCTCGTCGCTGGTCGCGGATGTCATCATGCCGCCGATCGGTATCCTGGTGGGTGGCGTGAGTTTCGGCGATCTCGCGGTGACGCTCGGCAACGATCCTAAGGGCGTGCCGGTGCTATTGAAATACGGGACTTTCCTGCAGTCGATCTTCGACTTCCTGATCATCGCGTTCGTACTGTTCATCGCCGTGAAGGGCATCAACAAGCTGAAGAAGCCCGCCGCCCCCTCAGCCGATGCGCCCGCCGTCGATGCACCACCGCCACGTCAGGAAGTTCTGCTCGAGGAGATCCGCGACGCGTTGGTCCGCCGCTAAACGTCCCGGTGTCGGCGGTCCCGACGCCGGCCGTCAAATGCCGGCATACCAGGACCATCCGGTTTGGAGCAGCCCCGTTGGGCCCATGTCGTCGAACTCGTTCGCGACGACGATGCGGCGAAGGAACTTGACGCTCTTGTAACCCATCTGGGTTTCAACGCGCACCCGTAAGGGTGCGCCGTGGGAGACAGGCAGATCGCGGCCGTTCATGCCGTACGCCAGGATGGTTTGTGGATGCAGCGCATCGATCATGTCGATGCCATCGGGGTTCTCATCGTAGGGGTAAAAGTTGACGAACCGCGCGCTCGATTGGATACCGGCTGACTCGAGCACCCTGCGCAACGTCACTCCGGTCCACTCCGCAATCGAGGACCAACCCTCCTCGCAAGAATGCTTGGTGATCTGGGTCCGCGCTGGAAAGCGTTTCAGATCCGCCAATGTGTACCTTCCCGGTCGATCGACCCGACCCTCGACGCTGAGGCTCCAATCGGCAAATTGATTGCCCCTCGAGCGCTCATAGATTGGACCCAACTCAGCCTTGAACGCGGGCTGCGCGGAGTCGGCCGGATTGGTGGTCCCCGTGGCAGGCATCGAAGAAATCTCGTGCCGGTCGTATTCCTTCACGAGTGCGTGGGTGGGTAGCAGCAGGCGACGCGCCTGGTACGTCAACACATCCCCCATGCGCAACAGATTACCGTAGGTGGGTGGCAGCTCTTTCGAACATCCGCCGAGCATGAGTCCACCCATCGAGACGAACCCGGTGATGAGTGAGCGGCGCGTGATCGGTAAGCGGTACGCAGTCGGCAATTCGCGTTTTTTCATCGTGCAACTCCCACGGTCATCGCACGGAGTTGGCGCTTGAAGCCGGACACGATCGTCAGCACGAGGTGGCCGATCAAGAATGACCCCAGCACTACGAATAGCGCGAAATGCAGAGTGCGCGCGGATTGTGAACCGCCAAAGAGCTCCAATAGACCGGGATAGGCCGCGGTGATGACCGGTGACATGGTCATGCCGGTGAGAACGATGAGCGGCAGCACCAGAAACACGACGGCGACGTAGACGCACTTTTGCAGCGGATTGTAAGGCGGTCCGGGCATCTGCTCGTCGCGCCCGCGGTGACGTCGCAATGAACCCCACAATCGCCGCGGCATGAGGTCCACAGCCCGCGGTCGCAAGTCCCGCCAGAAGTGCCCCGACAGCAGCGCAGTGACGGCATAAAAAGCCCCGGTGAGTACCAAAAACCAGGCGGCGAGGAAATGTAGACTCCGCGCCCAGCCATTCTGGTTGAAGATGTCATAGGTGCGCTCCGCCGTGACCGGAGAGCCGGGACCCGAGAAGAAGGCCACGCTCGGCGTCCACCCGTGGTGAAAATAATTACGGCTGATCGGCAGTTCAACGAGCGCTGGCGTCAGATCGTTGCCCACCGCACCCCAATACAGACGCGGATGGGCCATCAAAATGACGAACCCCGACAGCATCAGCGTCATCACGCTGACGGCGATGATCCAATGCGAAGCCCGGACCCAGCGAGAATGCCCGCGACTGCGTCCCGGAATCGACGCCGCTGGTCCGCTCATGTCGGCCGTTGTGGTGCTCATAGTTGCCGTGGTGCTCAAGCCTGTGTCGTGCTGCTACATGATGACGCTGACGTGCCGTGAACGATCCTTCGGCGCTTGGATGAGTTCACTCAAGCCGCCGTCGAGGGTCGCTAATTTGCCTTTATGGTGTTGCGCGAGCGCCAGCAGATAGGCATCGAGCCCCACCGCATCACGCGGGCCCACCGCATCTCGGATTATTTTCGGATTCGACGAAATTCGAATGAACCCGAGCTCCGAAATCGGGCACGTCGACCAAGCCCGGCGCCCGACCTTATCAAACCAGGTATGAGCCTCGCCATGATGGATGTGCTGTGGCCGCGCCAAAGCGATCAACACATTCACATCGAGCAGATGAACCGTCACGCCTCGTCGTCGTCCTGACGAATATCCTCGAGTCTCAGGGGTGGCGCTCCAGCGGAAACTTTAAATATCGGGAAACCCGGTCGTGAACCCATCTTTACCCCTGCTTCGAGGCCACGACGGGCCAATTCGGATATCACCTCGCCAATGCTTTTCGAGCGTGCGGCCGCGATTCGCCGGGCGGCGCTGAGAACTTCCGGGTCAATACTGAGCGTGGTGCGCACGGCTGGTTCCGAAATGCAGGGTTTCGCACCATAACATCAGCGCATCACGGCATCAATCTGCCTCAATTGGATCTCAAGTTTCCCACCGTCCCGCCGATGTATTCGGTGTTGCGATGCAAGGAAACCGATCTCGTGAAAGCGTTGTACCAGGGAAGGACCGTATTGGGTCGTCTCGGACTGGGCTTCGGGACCATGCTGGCCATGGTCCTCGCCTGCGCCGCCGTCGGCGTATACGGCCTCAACTTGATGTTTTCCACCGCCAATGTCGAAGTCAACAATGACGTGGCGCTGGCGCAGGGGGCTGCCACCATCGAACGCCTGGTGCTCAATGAGCGGCGCTTCGAGAAAGATGTTTTCATCAACTTGAGCGAGGCCAGCAAGCTTTCCGACTACAAGAACAAGTGGAATGTCGCTCGCGAGGAACTCCTCGAGCGTCTGAAGGCGTTGGGAACCATCACGATGACGGCCGGCGACCAGCAGCTGCTGGATCAACTCGGTGAGCATTTCGCCGCCTATACGGCTGGATTCGAACGCGTGTACGGCCTGATTCAGGACGGCCAGATCAAGACTACGCAGCAGGCCAACGACGAGTTCACCAAGTACAAAGCCACCGTGCACGCGATGGAAGGAGCCAGCGAACAGCTCATTGCGGATTCGATCTCCCGCGTCGATCGCGCGAACGCGGCACTGGCCGCTGCGCGCAACCGCTCGGCCGCGCTCCAGCTCGGAATCGCCACGGTATGCCTGCTGTTAGGCGTCCTCATGTGCGTGAAGACGACCCGGTCGATCACCGAACCGCTCGGAGCTGCCAAGCGGATCGCGCAATCGGTGGCGAACGGCAAATTCGACAATCCGATCGAAGTGACCGGTCATGACGAGACATCCGAAGTCCTGGCGTCGCTCGAGAAGATGCAAGCCGTTCTCCTCGATAATGCACTCAATTCCAAGGGCCAGCTCGCCGCCATCAACCGCGCACAGATGGTCGTCGAATACGGACTGGATGGCACCGTGCTCTCGGCGAACGACAACTTTCTCGCCGCCTTCCAGTATCGGATCGACGAGATCAAGGGACAGCATCACCGGATTTTCGTCGATGCCCGCGATCGAACGAGCTCGGGCTATCTTGCGTTCTGGGACAAGCTGCGCCGCGGTCAGTTCGATTCCGGTCAATATGCCCGGGTGACCAAGGCGGGGCGCGCGATTCACATCCAATCCACGTACAGCCCCATCATGAATCTCGAGGGCACACCCTACAAAATCGTCGAATATGGCGCCGACGTGAGCGAGCACGTGAGGATGGCGGCCGAACAGATTCGTCTGGCGACCGAACAGCGTGCCATGAAGGAGGTTCTGGATGCGGCGGTTCGTGAAACCCAGAATGTCGTGAACTTCGCGATGAAGGGTGACTTGACGCGTCGGATCGAGGGGATCAATGAATCGGGACAGGTCGCGGAACTCGCGAAGACCGTCAATTCGCTGCTCGATACCGTGATGAACCTGGTATCCGACATCAAGAGTCTGTCCGGTGATGTTCAAGTGGCGGCCGAAGAAATCGCCCGGGGTAATGTCGATCTGAGTCAGCGTACGGAAGAGCAGGCCGCCAGCCTCGAGGAGACCGCCGCGTCCATGGAGGAGATGGCACAGGCGCTGCGCGGCAGCGCGAGCAGCGCCCAGCAGGCGAGTCAGCTGGCCAATTCCGCCCGCGAGAATGCGATGCGCGGCGGCTCCGTCGTGCTATCGGTGGTCCATGCAATGCAGGAAATCAGCGCGTCTTCGAAGCGCATGACAGAGATCATCGGAACCATCGATGACATCGCTTTTCAGACCAATCTGCTGGCCCTGAACGCGGCGGTGGAAGCGGCACGAGCCGGTGAGCAGGGTAAGGGATTCGCCGTCGTGGCTTCCGAAGTCCGAAGCTTGGCGTCCCGCAGCGCCACGTCCGCCAAGGAGATCCGCACGCTCATTAGCGACTCGGTCGAAAAAGCCGACGAGGGGACGAGACTCGCGGACCAATCGGGCAGGGTTTTGACGGAAATCGTCTCTGCGGTCAAGAACGTTGCCACCGTCGTCGATGAAATCGCGGCCTCGGGACAGGAACAATCGACGGGAATCGAGAACGTCAACAAGGCGGTAGCCGCCATGGACCAGATGACTCAACAGAATTCCGCGCTGGTCGAGGAAGCGGCCGCGGCGAGTCAGTCGATCGTCGAACAAGCCGGCCGACTCGCCCATCAGGTCAGGCACTACCAGGTTCGGTCGAAGACCCGTGCGAACTTGGACGAGGTAGCGGCCTAGGCGCCCAGCACCGTACCCGGGGTGATGCCTTCGGTGGCGACGAACTGCGCCGCGCCCAGCTTGCCGCCGGCGCCTATTTTCACTTTGAAACATTCGATCTGCCCGCCCTGGGCATTGATCAGAATGCTGCGCTCGCCGACCGCGGCGATCGTTCCCGGCTCGCCCGCCACGTCGGCGAAACGCCGAGCCGGATGCTTGCGCGCGTCGAACAGTGTCAGCGGCTTCCCGCCCCACGTCGTCCATGCGCCCGGCGCCGGATCGCAACCGCGGATCAGGTTGTACACCTGGTCGACGTGATTGTGCCAATTGATGCGGGCAGCCGGCTCGCGGCACCAGCCCTCGTAGCTCGCGAACGTCTCGTCTTGGATCACCCCGGGCATGTCTTGCTGCACGACCTGTTCGGCGGCCTCGAGCAGCGCCGCCACGCCCATCGGGAACAGCCGGTCGAAGTACACGCTGCCGAGCGTGTCGTCGGGACCGATCGGCGTCTCTTTCTGCAAGATGACCGGCCCCTCGTCCAAGCCATCGGTCGGTCGGAATATGGTAAGACCGGTGACCGTGTCGCCGCGGATGATCGGCCAGTTGATCGAACTCGGCCCGCGATATCGCGGCAGCAGCGACGGGTGGAACTGTATCGTGCCGTGGCGTGGAATGGCGGTCAGTTGTTGTGGCACGAACTGCAGCACATAGGCCATCACGGCGAGGTCAACGTCGAGCCCGCGCAGCAAGTCGATCGCCTTCTCGGAGCGAAGGGACGCGAGCTGATGCACCGGAATCCCGAGTGCTTCAGCACCCGACTTGATCGGATCGACCGGCGCGCCGGCCTTGTCCGGCGCGCAGAACACGGCGGCCACGGTGTGGCCCCGTGCGATGAAGGCATCGGTCACTGCCTTGCCGAATTTCTGCTGTCCGATCAGGGCGACGCGCATGTCAGAACTTGTAGTTCAAACCGGCGGATACCCCGATCGGATGGCAGCCACCCCACGTGGTCGGACCCGCGCTGCTGTAGTCGTTGAACACGGTGTTGGTGCCGTCGTGGCAGTCCGTCGTCACACCCCGGCCGCCGGCACCGATGTCATAGTGCGCATTGCCGTCGTTGATGGTCTCCGCCGCATCGAGATAGCCGTACAAACTCTTGTCGAAGTGATGCTTCCAGGCGATCGTGTACATGTTGGCCTGATTCTGGGTGTTGCCTGGATTGTAATTGTGCTGACCACCCGGATCACCCGGAGTCGCTCCCGCATGCGCCCAGCCGATGCTGAAATTGTCCCGCGGCGAGAAATCGTAGGATGCCGCGAACCAGGTGCCCATGCGCGTCCGCTCGTCCTGAAACTCGAGCTCGGCCGGCAGCGAACGGCGCAACCACTCGTACAAACCACTGACCGTCAGACCGAAGTCAAACGTGTATTGAAGACCGCCCTTGACCGCCCATTCGTCCACCACGTCCGTGAGATAGGGCGGCGTGAAGCCGTTGGCGGCCACGAATGCGGCACCGTATTCACCGAGATAGCCATTGTAGGTGCCCCAATCGAGCAACGGGGAAACGCCGTTACCGAGTCCGACCAGATAGTTGTAATACGGGCTGTTTGCGCCGATGCCGTCGCTGTTGCGGTTGACGTCGTGGTGTAATTCCCACGCCGCCGTCGCATACCATCCGCCGTACTCGAACTTGATGTCGGCGCTGTAGGCGGAACCGAAACCACCGTCATCGCAGTTCTGCGGCAGGTTGCCGCTGCCCGGCGTGTTGCCGCCGCTGCAATCCGGCGAGCCGGCCGATTGCACCACGTTGTTGTAGGTGCGGTTCGCGCCTGGCGAGACCAGTGCATCGAAGCTCAACATCCCGAAGAACGACGGCGACTCATACCAGATCGAATGGTCGAGGCGCGTGCCGAACTCGACTCGGTTGTCACCGCCGGTGTTGCCCACGAGGGCGGCATAGTCCCCAAGCATGCCGGAAAACGGATTCATGCGATCGGTCGAGCGCTTGTAAGGCGAGTACGTGGTGCCGATCTTGATCTTGCCCCAGTCGGTATTCGAAATCCCCACGAAGGTGTCGCCGTAGCCGATGCCGGCCTTGGTCACGTTCGATTGTTGGGTGTAGGAGGTGTTGAGCCCGGGCGACGACGTGATCGAGGGCTGAGTTTCAATCTGGTAGATGAAATCGACATTGCTGCCGTCGATCTTATGAGACCCACGGTAACCCAGCACGGACTTATTGGTCGAGATGTCCCCGATCCAGCCCACACTACCGGTGATTTGCGTGCCCTTCGGACCATTGTTGACATAGCCCGACCCCGGACCGGCGCCGGCATAGGAGAAGGAGTCCGCGACGAGACCCCGGATGCCCTTGCTCGCATCATCGAATGACACATCGAGCGTGCCGAAGAAGCCCTTCGCGAAGGCCTCGAATTTAGGCTCCTTCACGTCGATCGGTTTGGCGGGACCTTCCATGGCGGCGGCGGCGGGCGGTGCGGCGGACGGCGGCGCCGCGGACTGCTTGGCCTGCTTCTCGGACAGAGAGTCGATTTGCTTTTGCAGAGCGTCCATTTGCTGCTTCATCAGGCGCAGCTGTTCCTTCAGTGCCTGGGTATCGGCGGCGTCATCCGCATGGACCGCGCCCGCGCCGGCAGCAAGTGTGATGGCGCACGTCGTCATAGCGACCAGCAGTGGCCTGGCCAACCTGATATTCCGCATGTCGTTTAAGCCCCTCTGAGAACGCGCTCGAGCGCGTATGTTTGTTTGTTTGAATCCCAGCCCAACCCCAACCCCAACCCAGCCAACTCGACTCACGACCCTCGACGAGCAACCCCCTTCAAATCACCTTGTTCGACCGTAGCGACGCGACGTCGGCTGGCCCGTAGCCGAGTTCTGCCAGCACCTCTTCGGTGTGTTCGCCGAGCAGCGGCGAGCGCGTCACGTCGGTGACGCTATCACTCAATTTGATCGGATTGCCCACCGTCAGATACTTGCCGCGTTCCGGGTGGTCCACTTCGACGATGGTGCCAGTGCTGCGCAGCGCCGGTTCGTTCATCAACTCTTCCATGGACAGAATCGGACCGCACGGAATATCGAACTCGTTGAGAATCGCCATCGCCTCGAACTTGGTCTTGGTTTCGGTCCATTTCTCGACGGCGGCGAACACCTCTTTCAAGCGCGGCAGGCGTGCTTCGGCCGTCGCAAAGTCGGGCGACGTGATCCATTCCTCCCGGCCGATCACGTTACAGATCGGCTTCCAAACCGGCGCCTGCGCGATGAAGTAGAGGTACGCATTCGGATCGGTTTCCCAGCCCTTGCACTTGACGATGGTCCCGGGTTGTCCGCCGCCGGAGGCATTCGCCGCCCGCGGCACCGCGGTGCCGAACTTGCCGTTGGGATACTGGGGATACTCCTTCATGACGCCGGTGCGCGAGAGCCGCTGCTGGTCGCGCAGCTTGACGCGGCATAGGTTGAGCACGCCGTCCTGCATGGCGGCGAGCACCTTCTGACCGCGGCCGGTCGTCTTGCGTTGATAGAGCGCGGCGACGATGCCGAGCGCGAGATGCAGGCCCGTGCCACTATCGCCGATCTGGGCACCGGTCACGAGCGGCGGACCATCGTCAAAGCCCGTGGTCGACGCCGCACCCCCGGCGCATTGTGCGACGTTCTCGTAGACCTTGCATTCCTCATAAGGCCCGGGACCGAAGCCCTTGACCGACGCCACGATCATGCTCGGATTGAGTTGTTGAATGCGCTCCCAGCCGAAGCCCATCCGATCGAGCGCGCCCGGCGCGAAATTCTCCACGAGCACATCGCAGCGCTTGATGAGGCGCTCGAGCACTTCCTTGCCCTGTGCACTTTTGGTGTCCAAGGTGACCGACCGCTTGTTGTGGTTCAGCATCGTGAAGTAAAGACTGTCCACGCCGGGGATGTCGCGCAGCTGTTCGCGGGTGATGTCGCCCGCACCGGCCTTCTCGACCTTGATGACATCGGCGCCGAACCACGCCAACAACTGGGTGCAGGTCGGCCCCGATTGAACGTGGGTGAAATCGAGGATCCGCACGCCGTCCAATGCCTTCATGAGTCAATGCCTCCGTTTCGGCGTCACTTGTACATCGTCTGATTCTTGGTGCCGGGCGCATATTCGCGCGGATCCACCCAGATGTTGATCACCGCGCTGCGGCGGGTCTTGCGCACGGCGTCGCGCCCGCGCCGCAGGGCGGCGCCGATATCGCCGGGATCCCGGACCTCCTCGCCGTAGCCGCCCAGCATTTCCGCGAACTTACCAAACGGCACGTCGCCCAGCAGGTTGCCCACATTCCCGCGCTGCTCGCCGTACTTGGCAAGCTGTCCATAGCGGATCTGATTCATCGCCGAATTATTACCGATGACCGCGAGATACGGAACCCCGAAGCGATTGGCGGTCTCCATGTCGAAGGCAGTCATGCCGAACGAGCCGTCGCCGTAATAGCACAGCACCTCCTTCGAAGGATTGGCAAGACCCGCGGCGATCGCGAAGCCGGTGCCCACACCCAAGGACCCCAGCGCTCCAGGATCCATCCACTGACCCGGATTGCGCGGCCGCACGGCCTGCGCGGAGATGGTCACGACGTCGCCGCCATCGCCGATGTAGATCGTGTCCTCGCCCAGGAACTCGTTCAGTTCCCATGCCACACGATACGGATGGATGGGGACCGTGTTGGACTTGAACAGCGGCATCAGTTTTTCGGTGGCGGTGGCTTCCGCGGCGCTCAAGGATTTCAACCAGTCACGGCGTGCCTGCCGCTTGTCGGCCTTCAGGCGACCGGATGCCGCTTGCAGCACGGCGCCCAGAATGGCGCCCGGATCACCGACGAGGCCCAGCGAGATGTCGCGGTTCTTGCCGACGGTCCGGTAGTCCATGTCGATTTGGACCAGCTTCAAGTCTTTGCTGATTCGCTTGCCATAGCCCATACGGAAATCGAATGGGGTGCCGACGATCACGATCACGTCGGCATTCGCGAATGCCTGGGTGCGGGTGCGGTCGAAATGATGCGGATCGCCGGGCGGCAACAGGCCTCGGCTCGCGCCGTTGAAATAGCCCGGAATGTCGAGACCGCGCAGCAGCGCCACCGCCTCGACCTGACCGCGCGCCTGCCACACCTGTTGACCGTACAGAATGGCCGGACGCTCGGCATCGACCAGAAGATCGGCCAATTTCTCGATGTCGCGTGGATCACCGACCGAACGCGTCGACGCTCGGTAGGCTCCAGGCTGTGGGATCACGGCCTTGGCCAGATCGACTTCGCGGTCGAGCACGTCGCGCGGGATTTCGAGATAGACGGGGCCCGGCGCGCCGTTGAAAGCCTCTCGGGCGGCCATGGACACCATGTCCGCGACACGCTCGGTGGAGGAGACGGTGGCCGCGAACTTGGTGATCGGCGTCATCAGATCCACGTGCGGCAGATCCTGCAGCGAGCCCATCTTGTGCTGGGTGAGCGACCCCTGGCCGCCGATGTGCAGAATTGGACTTTCGGAGCGAAAGGCGGTGGCGATGCCGGTGACCGCATTCGTACAACCCGGCCCGGCCGTGGTGACGACACAGCCGAGCTTACCGGTCTGGCGCGCGTAGCCGTCGGCCGCGTGCGCCGCCACCTGCTCGTGACGCACGTCGATGATGCGAATGCCCTCGTCCACGCAGCCATCGTAGATGTCGATGATATGGCCGCCGCACAGCGTGAAGATCGTATCCACGCCTTCGTTCTTCAGCGCCTTTGCCACCAGATGACCGCCGGAGATGACCCCCGCATCGCGACTCTTGCGCTGAAGGGTGTCCTCCGCGGTGTTGCTCTTGGTCTGAATCGGCGGATTAACGGTGGCCATGGATACTCCAGTGTCAGGTTGTGCGCGTGCTCGCAACGGCTTCAGCCGCCGGATAGGTCTCATGGCTTTGCGCGAAATGCCGCTGCCGCATCGGCTTGAGAACGAATAGCGCGAGCAATCCGGCGATGACATTGAAGGTCATCGCGATCAAGAAGATGGCCGACCAGCCGTGGGACTTGGCGATATAGGCCGCCACCGGGACCAACAGCGCGCCGGCCCCTTTGGCCGTGTACAGCATGCCGGCGTTCGCCGCGGCATACTTCGAGCCGAACGTATCGCCTTGGGTGGCGGGAAAGAGACTGAAAATTTCGCCGTAGACGCCGAAATAAAGCGCCGTCACCAGCACGAACGACAGTGGACTCATTCCCGCCTGACCCAACGTGAACAGCGCACCCGCGCCGATCAGGAACGCGAGCGCCATCGTGTACTCACGACCGATTTGATCCGACAACCAACCGAAGAAAGGCCGACCAACGCCGTCGAAGATCCGGTTCAACGACAAGGCGAACACCAGTGCCGGCATGGTGAACCCGAGCAGATCCACCGGTGCCGCGTCGAGCTTCAAGTCTCTCGCGATCGGTGCCATGTTGGCGGCCATCGTGAGGCCACCCGAGGCAATCAGCACGAACATCACATAGAGCACGTAGAACACCGGACTCTTCAACACCTCGATCGGCGAAAATCCATGGGCGGTCTGGCTCGACTTGACTTTGGCCGTCGCGGATTGTGCCGGTGGCACGAGCAACAGCCACGCCATCACGAAGATGATGCCGCCCTGGATCAGCCCGAAGTCGAGAAATGCCGCCTCATAGCCCGCCGTCTTGATCATGTGGGCGATGGGTCCGATCGTAACGGCCGCACCCGCTCCGAAACCGGCCGCCGTGATCCCGGCCGCGAGCCCCCGCCGCGCCGGAAACCACTTGAGGGCATTACCCACGCAGGTGCCGTAAACGCAGCCGGTACCGATACCCCCGAGAATCGCACCCACATAGAGCAGCGCCAGCGAATTGGCCACGGAGTTTAAGGCCCAGGCGAGCGAGATCAGGAAAGCTCCCGCCAGCACGACCCAACGAGGCCCAAACCGATCCACCAAATAACCTTCCACGGGGATCAGCCAGGTTTCAATCAGCACGAACAACGTGAACGCGACCTGGATATCCGCGCGCCCCCAGCCATACTTGGCATCGATGGGATTGACGAACAAGGTCCAGCCATACTGTAAGTTGGCCACGCAGGCCATACAGATGACACCGATGATGAGTTGGATCCAAGGGTTACCCAACGGGGAACCCGACACCGATCGTGCAACTTGACGCATCGTCGCCTACTCCCCTACCCGCACAGGCCCTGGCCGCAAAGCAAATAGTTCTGGTGCAATGCCCAGCCTACATTATAGTGTAGTATATGATATATTAAGTCGCCCGAAATGTCAACCAGCACGTGGACCACCAATCCCATGGATGAGCGAAAACCGCAGTCAGGGTGAGGTTAAATCATCAAGCCTTTTGTTCTTGTAATCTAATATATCTGTCGTGTGGCGCCCGACTCGGGTGCCTTAGCCCTTGGGGAACGAGTATGAATTCCGTCGAATTGCTAACGGTCGTGATTCTGGGTTTGGCCACGATTGCAGGATTGTCCGCCGCCATTTATGTTTCTTTGCCCATCTCGCTGTTGAATTCTGCGGCACTGCACGGTCGCTATGCGGGGCTGGGTCCCATGGTCCGACGAGGCATTTAGGCCGATGAGGCATCCTGGCTGATGAGCACGATTACCGCACTGGTTCAACGTAGTTCGACGGCGACGTCGCTGTCGCTTCCGCAGCTCAACGCGACCAGTCTGCGCAATCAGGCCTACGCGTTGCTGAAGAACGCGATCGCAGAAACCGATATCTACGATCCGCAGCAAGAGTTGCGTCTCGATGAGCGTCAACTCACCGCGGCGCTGGGCGTGAGCCGCACGCCGGTGCGCGAGGCCCTTTCATTGCTCGAACAGGAAGGCTTCATCAAGACCGTGCCGCGGCGCGGCATCTACATCGTGCGCAAGTCGAAGCGCGAAATCATCGAGATGGTTCAGGTGTGGGCCGCACTCGAGTCGATGGCCGCTCGGCTCGCCACGTTGCATGCCTCCGATGCGGAGATCGCAAAGCTCCGCCATTTGTTCGACGAGTTTCACTCCTCGCCGCCCGCCCTGCACCTGGACGAATACTCAGATGCCAACATTGCATTCCATACCGCGGTGATCGCCCTCGGCGGCTCGCAAACGATCATCGACGCCACCCGTAACCTGCTCATCCACGTCCGCGCCGTCCGTCGGGCCACCATCACCCAGAGTGACCGGGCCGCGCGCTCCATCATCGATCACTTGAACATCATCGAGGCGCTGGAACGGCGCGATACCGAACTCGCGGAGCGGCTGACCCGCCAGCACACGCTCGATCTCGCCGCCCATGTCGAGCGCCATGGCGATTTCCTGGATGCCGCGCCGCGCCGAGGATTCTGAGGTCTACCAGTCGCCGAGCGTGGGAAATTCCCAGGCCGACTTCGCCAGGCGACGGCCGCTGCCCGTAACCTCAGCCTGTGACAGTCGTGCACCGTCCACCACGGCATCGAGCCCCAAGTCCGTGTCTGCCGAGGTGCGCGCCTGCCGCAAGATCGGCGGGTCCTGCCACACCGCCCTGCCCTCCTCGAGACATAGATACACGCTGCCGCTCTGCCGATCGACGAAATTGACAGTGCGAAACGAGCGTATGCAGCGCGCCAGAAAGCCGCTGTTCCGCTGCGCGGCGAGCACGTTTCGATCGGGAAACAGCGACGCGGGCGTTCGTGCATTGATGTCGATCCGGGCGAAACGATCGATGTTGAGCATGTTCGCGACGTCGAGGATGTAACAGCGCTCGTTGTCGCCGAACGCGACGGTGCGCGGGCGCTCGCCGAACCGCACGCTATTGTCCAAAAATTCGAAGCGGATGCGCTTGTCGCTGCGGCGTACCCAGGTGAAGAAGACGTCCGGTATACCGCTGTAGGCCTCCACCGCATGCGCGAGCGTATCGTCCACCGCCTTGTATCGACCGAACTCCAGACCCCGATTCCAGGCGCGCTCGACCAGTTGATCCGGCGGGGTGATGACGAAGAACAAGAACACCGTCTGGCCGAACCGCGTCAATAAATTGCTGCCCGCCTCATCCGAGTTCGGGGCGAAGCTGTCGAAGCGGAACCGGTCGATCAACAGATGCGTCATATCGCCCCGGCCATTCTTGACCGCCATGTATCGGTCGAGCTTCTGATCGATGATCTGCACCTCATCGGCCGTCAACGGGCCGGCATATCGGTAGGCTTCGCCGAGCGATGCATAGTCGAGCAGTTGCTTGCGCCATATATCCGGGCTGATGAGCGCAAAGTCGCCCCACTCCACACCGATTTCTCCGGCCAGTATCTTCTGCAGCGGGCGCAGCGTGCTCTTGCCCGAGGCGGACGCGCCCTTGGTATTGATGACCACCGGCCGATCCTGGCGCGGCAGCCGGCGATGGCCAGCCTGATCGGCCGCCACCGCGAGCGCAGGTTCGAGCGCGCGACCGATGCACGCGGCACCCTCAACGTTCGCCACCATCGTCGTGCAGAGCGAGACGATGAGATCGTAAGTCCCCCACGCGTGGCCGTGAGTCGTGAACAAGGCCGCCAATACGCGAGCGAGCGTGCGCGGCACCACCTCGGTACGCGCTTCGAAAGCGGCGATCTCGCACGGACCCCAGCTGGGCGCAGCGGCGGACGGCGACGGTGACCGCGGCTTTTGCAGCGCCAAACGCCAGCGCGGACCGGGGCGTGCCCCAACGCGCGCCTGCGGCTCGCCAAATGCGGGAATGACGGCGCATAATTCGCGCTCGACGGCGGCCCGCGCGCGCGCGCGTGCCGCCTCGTATACCGCGACCAGCTGATCTCGATTGGGCTCGATGACCCGGACCGCGAGATCGCTCGCAATCTCGCGGAAGTTGATCCCGAGGTCCTCGATGCGCGAGCCATCCGGCACGGCGAAATCGGCGGTGATCCGAATCAACAGCTCGTGCAGCGCGAGCCGTTCCGGCCGCCAGGCCACCAGGTCGCGCAGCGCAAAACCGGTGAGCCCATTGAGTTCCACGGCCGCGGCGAAGCTCGTGAAGACATGCTCGGGCCGGAACAGCGTCGACAGCGGCAGCAGTTCCTTGGGCACCGGCGATTCGATGCCCGGATCCCACGCGCTCGATGGGCGGACCGTCACGGCGAACGAGTGATCACGGATAATAGACTCGCTCGCGCGGAGCCTCGGGGATGAGCTTGGTGCTGCGCGGATAGATCCGCAGTTCCGGCACTTCGCCGGACAATAGCTTGTGTTGCACGTCGCGCCAGTACGCCACCCGCAACAGATCTCCGTTCTCCTCGAGGAAACAGCGTCGCGCAAAATCGTTTTTGAATTGCATGCCGAGCGTCAGTTCCTCGGGCAGGAAGATCACGCCCTCCTCGAAGAACCAGCCGGGCACACCCTCCTCGCCGGGTTCGAGATCGAGGTTGGTGCGGATCTTCACATCGGTCAGCTTCTCGACGGCATCATAATCGAACAGAAATACGCGGCCGTGGCGCCCCACGCCATAGTTCCTGGAATCCAAATCCTTGTTGAAGATGTTGGTCGCGGCGTTGTTGCGGATGCAGTGACCCAGGCTGCGGATGACAGCACGGGTCTGCGAGTCGTCCGCCGCGTCGAGATACACGGGCAGCGGCACGATCTTCAGTTGCACGATGAGCGAGCGCAGCAGCACCCCGTCCCCGTCGAGTTGGACACTGCCGGCCGCCTGCGCGCATATCTCCTCGAGCAGTGGAGGCTCGAACAGGTCGCGGCGCAGCCGCAGATTG